>Ga0214921_10001960_pt1 | contig 34449 bp, 34 predicted proteins | sample LL1505_MetaG_FD_177992 | JGI IMG/M metagenome (GOLD analysis project Ga0214921, IMG submission 177992) | Freshwater microbial communities from Lake Lanier, Atlanta, Georgia, United States - LL-1505 | ecosystem: Environmental > Aquatic > Freshwater > Lake | place: USA: Georgia | collected... | reverse complement strand
CTCGTCGCTTGGAATCATGAACTCTTCCATCAGAATTTGGGCGTTCTTTTGCACAGAAACTCCTGCGTCATTTTGTGCCACCTTGGTTGCGCATGCACCAAGCCATAAGGGTAAGCAAAAGGCAAGTCCAAGGGTTAGCCATTTGCGAATACCGCGGGTCAGTCCAACTGAAATCATCTAACGCTCCTTCAAATTGCATGAACCTCGGCGCTTTGAATGCACGTGGGTTCAAAATGATGCTGAAACCAATTTTCATTTGGCATCAAAGTGCAACATTTTTATACACGGGGTTTTACTAGGTCTGTTAGGAAAATTGAATAATTGGGGTCAGATCAACATTAATTTTTCAATCCTGTTAAAAAGATCAGTCCTAAAAGCTCACCACCTGAGCTTTCACGCTTGCATATTCACTCTTCCAAAGTGTTTAAACATGCGCCATGACAACCCAACCCACCCGCGAAGCCTGGTTACTTGCAGCTGTTGAATTGCTGCGTCCTTTGTTCAAGTCGAAGAATCACATCATTCCTGGTAACTGCCAAGTCTCATGCGGCTTTGCCAGCACGGGTAGCAAGCATCACATCGGACAATGCTGGTCGCGCAAAAGCAGCGTGCATGACAGTAACCAAATATTCGTCTCTCCTGCGTTGCTAGACCCTGTTCTGGTTTTAGACACGTTGGTGCATGAACTGGTTCATGCCGTAGACGATTGCGAGCACAAGCATGGTAAAGAGTTCAAGAAGATTGCCTTGAGTTTGGGCATGGTTGGACCCATGCGAAGCGCTGGTGCGGGGCCTGCGCTTAAGGCTAAGTTGGCGGAGTTGTCCTCTCAGCTTGGCCCTTATCCCCATGGCGGCTTGCACATTTCCACCCGATTATCAAAACGCTCCCCAAGACCGCGCGCCAAATGCAAATCATGCGGATTCGAAGTCCCCATGTACAAAAAGTTCTTAGCCTTTGGACCGCCTCTTTGCCCCAAACACAAAACCGAAATGGAACCTCTCGGCGATTGGGAGTGAAATTAATTGGGGTCAGAGCAACATTAAATTAATGTTGCTCTGACCCCAATTAAATTGCAGCTAACTTGGCGGAAACTAATCGGTTCATGCTGACGCCCTGCTCTGCTGCTTGAATGGCTAACAATCGATGAACGTCTGCCGGTACACGCACTACAAACTTGCCGCTGAATGTTTTCTCTGATAGCGCTTCGGGCACAGTTTCATTGGCCTCTAGCATTTCAGCAACAACTTCATCAACTGCTTTTCTGATGCCCCTAAGCGCCTTTTCTGGCGAAGTTGCAATCCAAGACAATGAAGGGAATTCAGCGCATAAGCCAATATGAGTCTGATCAGCTGAAGACCAGGTAACTCGGTAGGTATATCTTTCAGTGTTCATCTTGTTTTAACAATTTGTCTATGGCGCTTAGGACTTGTCTGACTTGGTATGGCTTGGCTTTGCCTTGAAAATTTTGAATATTGATTCTGGGATCGCCCATCCAAGGCATTTTGAAAACCACATGACTGCCAGATGCAAGTCGCGGCTTTCCAAAATAATGAACACAAACCTTTTGCAGATCGGTGAATTTCACATTGGCCGGCTGCTCGCTCATGTGAGCTATCAACTTCAAAATACTACTCATTGAATAGTATCACTTTTGATATCATAAATAAATACATTTCAAGTGACTCCATGAACTTTGAGCCCCTACTCTGGTTCATAGAAGTTGGAATGTGTCTGCCATTCACTTGCCAAAGAATTTAATTGGGGTCAGAGCAACATTAATTTCCAATCAAAGGGGATCAAGGCTAAGGGGGGCTGACGATTTGTGGTACCCCACCATGAGGAAGCCCCCCTTAGCCTTGATCCCCTTTGATTGACGAAATTAATGTTGATCTGACCCCAATTAAATTACCTGTACAAACGATCAGTTTGGCAGGCACAGGGGCTGAGCCTTGGGGGGCTCACAGTAGGGGCTTCTGAATGAACTTACGCCATCCAACATGATCTTTCCCTTGCTTCTGTCTGCTGCTTTATGGCTGCCACTTGCGGGCGTTTACACGCAGTTCAGCCAGCTAAACAGCGTGTTTAAACACCCAACAACGTTTAAACCCACTGAATTACAAGCTTTAAACATCAAATTGGACTACGGAACTTCACCAGAACCCCAAAGACTCAGCCGCAGAGAAAAAATTGCTCTTAAACTGACACAAATTACAAAAACGATTACCAATTAAACAAAGACACCACCATGGCAGAAATTGACCGCTACTACGCCTACCAGTCCTTGTTCACTGGCCGCACGGCAGTGCCCAAATCCGAGATTTTGAAGAAGCTAGAAATTTCTTCGGCCACGTTTAAACGCGACCTTGCCATGTTCCGTGATCGTTTAAACACACCCATCTTGTACGACCGAGATTTGGGTGGCTACAAACTAGAAAACCCAGAAGGCCTGCAACAACTTCCTGGTATGTGGTTTAGCCAAGAGGAAGCGCTGGCCCTCATGACCATTCAAACCATGATTGGCCAACTCGAGCCAGGACTTTTAGGTCCCAAGCTCAAGCCTTTGCAAACACGTTTAAACAAAATTCTCGAAACGCAAGGTGCCAATGCCAACGTTTTGGCGGAGCGAATTCGCGTAGTTCATGCTGGCAAACGCCGCATGCCTTTGAAGTCGTTCGAGTTAATTGCCAAAGCTACCGTAGATCGCAAACAAATCGAAATCGTTCACCTCAACAGGCAAACTGGCGAATCTATCAAACGCATTATTTCTCCGCAGCAACTAATTCATTACCGCGACAACTGGTACGTAGATGCGTGGTGTCATTTGCGTGGCGGTATTCGAAGTTTCTCCATCGATGCTATCGAAAATACCATGTTGCTTGATAAAGATGCCAAAGACATTGACCGCGAACAGTTGCTGAAGCAAATGCAAAGCGGCTACGGCATCTTCGGCGGCCAGGCCAAAGCCACTGCAGAGCTAAAGTTCACAACGGAGCGCGCACGCTGGGTGCAGCACGAAGAATGGCACCCCGACCAAAAAGGCACACTGCACAAAGACGGCAGTTACACGCTAGAAGTGCCCTACTCCGACGAACGCGAGCTAATTGGCGACATCTTGCGCATAGGCCCCGACGTCAAAGTACTGGGCCCAGCGCCTTTGGTGAAGCAAATGAAAGATGCTTTGCAGAAAATGCAGAAGCAATACAACTAATTGGGGTCAGATCAACATTAATCTTGGCTAAACACCGCCCCCAACCCGGTAGCCACAGACCCCATGCGCGTGCTGCCATCCGAGCTAAAACACCCCTGCTGAATAAACACAGAGCCATCAGACCCCACCGTGGTTAAACCCATGGTGGTGTAAGAAGTGCCGTTGGTTGAAATACTGAGGCTGTCAGAAATTTTATGAACTGTGTCGCCTGAATCTGATATTGCAAAACTACCCAAAATTTGCCAAATAGACATGGTGTGCTCCTTATAAAAAACCTTTGATGCCATGACTATGGCTCACCAAAAGCTCACCAAATGAGCTACCCGAAAAACAATTGGGATCAGAGCAACATTAATTCTGTCAATCAGTAAGAAAAGAGGCAAAAGGGTTCTCAATAAAAGGAGATTTGCCGTGACAGCACAAAGCTGCAAGGGTTAAAATAAGAGCACTTTTTTACGGGTCCTGCTATGACAAATAGAACGCTTAGCCAATCCGCTCGACAAAAAAATGTTGCCAATATGCTGGCTAATTTACGCATTGAAAAACTAAGCCCCAGCGAAAGTCTTAAGCCTGCACTTCAAGCTTATGTTGATGGTCATAAAACAACTGCCGACTTGCTGAACGAGGTGAAAGCAAAATATGTCACGCTACGACGCGGATGACACCTACTGCATAACAGGTACTTCTGTCCTCAAGAACAAGGCAGGAATCACTGATCAAAACTTACTCGACGAATTCGAAGCTGACTTCACAGCCATTCGTCTACTTGAGCTTGCGCAAACGCCTGTAATTGGTGTTTTTGATTTAGCACACCTCTGCAAGATTCATGAATATCTTTTCCAAGATGTTTACGATTGGGCCGGCAAAACAAGAAGTGTTGATATTGTCAGAGGCGACAGTCGATTCTGCAATGTTCGACAAATTGACTCCTATTCGAACAAGGTATTTAAAGAGCTAGCGGCTGAAAATTATTTACTCAATCTCAAACCTAAAGATTTTGCGCGAAGGCTGGCACACTATCTTTCAGAGATTAATGCCCTCCATCCATTTCGGTAGGGGAATGGGCGCGTTCAGCGAATTTTCATTTCACAACTTGCCGAGAACGCAGGTTACAACCTAGATTATTCTGCCCTAGATCAGGCGGCCCTTTATCCAGTCATGCAGGCATCATTTCATGGTGACGAAGTACCACTTACTGATTTAATTTTGAGAATTATTGCTTGAAAAAAATCATCATCATTGCAGGACCCAATGGCGCTGGCAAAACCACGTTTGCTCGAGACTTTTTGGCTGCTGAGGCCAACACCTAGCGGTTTATCAATGCCGATTTAATCGCTGCTGGAGCAACAAATGAATCCAAAAGACATTCGCACTTCATCAGATCCAGACTTAGCGGGCTCATACGACGCCATTCATCGCGCCGCACGGTCGGCACAAGATTTGGCCATCAAAACAAACACCAGCATCTTGGTGTCAATAGATGGCAAAGACGTAGAGCTAACCGCAGCTGACCTCATCAAAATGCGCGAGTCAGAACAATTGGGGTCAGATCACAATTAATTCTGATCTGACCTCAATTAATTTCTTTACCAAACTTCAATTTTTAGTCTGGTGCCAAGTTTAGAAAATGCTTTGTCTCGGGTGACCAAGATGGCATCCATGCTGACGGCATGCGCGGCGATCATCATGTCAAAGTTGCTAAGGTTGATGCCCTTCTTCTCCAAGCTACTGCATAGTTGGCCATAACAAGCCGCCACCGACTGCGTCCATGGAAGTACATCAACGCGCAGCAAAGTTGACTCAAGCGCGGCTCTGAGAATGTCTGCCTTACCGTGCTTGCACAAGCCATATTCCAATTCAGCAAAGGAGATACTGGACATTGCTGCCTGGCCAACCGTTACCCAAGCTAGACTTTTCAATAGCTTTTCGTCATTGCCTTGCATGATGTGACTGACAATATTTGTATCAAACAAATATTTGTAAGTCATTTTTTAATGTTGCTAAAGGGGTCGCGCAGTTCACGAATTTGGCGTCGTGGAATTGATAAGTCTTGGCCAGCATTTTTTCTAACCAACTCAATCAAATCGTCCCAGTTGTTGGGTCGGCGAGAAAGCACAACATCGCCAGTATCTGGATCACGACGGATAAATACCTCGTCTACGTCAAATCGAAATTCGACGGGTAAACGCACTGCCTGGCTTCTGCCAGTCATAAATATTTTGGCTGTTTGATGCATGTCTGCTCCTAAAAAGGACTGCTGATATACATCATGATATGTACCTATCTTGACGGTGTCAACCGATATCTGTGGCATGAATAAGAACTTTCAGAAAATGTCACAACCCAAGCGGTTGTTGGCTTCATCTTCCTCTTCACATCCAAGCTTTACAAGCATTTAGAAACCAATTGAAAGCAGAAATTTAACTGTGATCTGACCCCAATTAATTCAACAAATTAGCTTGCACCTACAGAAGCATCTCTGAAGGCTCGGAGCACAGCGTTAATTCGAGTTTGGTAGCCATCCCCTTGCGACTTGAACCATTCCAATACATCTTGGTCTACACGCAATGAAATAGAAGCTTTGGACGGCAATGGCTTAAGGCCCATGCGAACGACCTTGCTCACCACATACTTCATATCCATTTCAGGATGCTCCGCCGTAACGATGGGCACATATTTATCTGACTTCAATTTGGCGATGTTAGATTTGGATTTCATTGAAATAATTTTTTGACTCTTTGGGGGTCGATTTTCTGAACGAGATGATGCGGATTTCATTTTCACTCTCCGTATGAACAATGGTGACATTCAAGCCATGCAGCAAACCCAATGTCATGAATCGAATTTCTTGATACTGGAATCGAGAGTCTCTAACCGTCAAGGTTAGCCCCTGGAACACCAGTTCTGCCTCTGCAAAATCAAGTTCATGTGTCTTTAAATTTGATGCGCGCTTACTTTCAGACCATGTGAAAGAAACGTTCATATTGTATATACAGATTGTAAATACATCTATAGTCCTCAATCATTGTTGAAGACTCATCATGCGTTGATTCAGTACGAACAACACTCCCTTGCAAGGCAACGTAAGCGAATAACGACAGTCAAACAATTGGGGTCAGATCAACATTAATTTTGTCAATCAGAGGGGGCAAAGCCTAAGGGGGGCTGACGATTTGTGGTACCCCACCATGAGGAAGCCCCCCTTAGGCTTTGCCCCCTCTGATTGGAAATTAATGTTGATCTGACCCCAATTGTTTGACTGACCCCATCTCGCCTACAGCCTCTTGCCACCCCTGCACAATCATCACCATAGCCAAAGTATCCAACTCACAATACCTAAGCAACGCCTCCCGAATCATCCGGCGCTCTACTTCATCCACATCCTCAAACTGCAACCTAGCATAAGCCGTAGCCGCCGCACCACCCTCCGTAATCGCCAACACATCAGGGTCCTCACCCGCCATTAGCCCTTCTCCCAGCAAATCTTCACCTTCCAAACGCAGCAAGTCATAAGGCTCTAGCGGCACAGAAGGGTCAGAAGCACTGGGCACCCACCATGCAAAGTTCTTGAAATTCTTACTCGGTATAGCAACCTGCTTAGCAACCACGTCCTGCCCCTCTGCGGCGACAGCCCCATAAACCTCCCCCGAATACAAACTCTTCAACACCCCAGACCACTTCATGACCGAAGGCAGCACCTTCTTAATCGAACTACTCCCCTTAATCCCATCAGCAAAATAAGCCCGCTTACTCAGCGCACACAAATCCACCATCGCCCTACTGCCACCCGTCGTCAGCGTGCGAACAAACTCAATCAACCCAAGCGCATCATCCGGCGCGCCAAGCTCCAAACACCCCTCCAACTGCCCCGCCACCTTGTTCAAAATCGTATTCTCATGCGGGCTCCACATAAACACCGTGCCCCCATCCCCCTCCAACTCCGCCCTTAGCGCCCGCGCAAACTCAAAATTCGGAAACACCACAGGGTCCGTCATCAAAAACTCCCCCACATGCGCCACAGAACCATCGGCCTGCATCACGTGATGAGAAAACTGAAACGCTACCGGCTCATAAGGCCGCATGCCTTTGTGAAAAGGAATGGCCACCGTGCTGGTTTCAAAATCAATGAAGTGATACGGATACTGCCAAGTGCGCATCTCCTGGCGCATCACCTCATCGGCCATCCAAAACCCACCCCTGTCTTCTTCCGGCGGAATGCCATTCACCTGCATCCACTGCCGCTCAGACAAACTTAACTCAGGCCGCGCATCCACAATCTCAATGGCACGACTTGCCTGGCTTAGCAACACCGTGCCATCACTAATCAGCTGGTCCTTGCGCCTAAAGTTGTAAATGTCTAGCACCGTACCTTCTGCCAACTGACTAGGCGTGAGGCCATACTTCTGCTGCCAACATTCCTCAAACCCACTCAACAGCCCATCCTGCGGCCGCGTTTTAAATTCACATTTGCCACAGTGCTTGCCAGGCATAGGGTCTATCTTGCGGTCGTGCTTGTAGGCCTCGGCCCACTCTGTGGCCAGCTGCGGCAGCGGTGCCGTGAAAGACATGTAATGCACACCGTCCTGCATCACCTTGTCTACATACTCGTCCACCGGAACCAAGGCCAGCAATGGCTGAAGGCCAGGCGTGCTAGCAAACTGCGTCGCCAAAGGGCTGGCCGTCACCTTAGCGCGCCCATTGGCACGCTCTATCTTGAACAACTGATTGAGACCACTCACGGCCGCCTTCACCGACTTGTCGGGCATCATCAAGTAAGACTTCACCTGCGCCCCCGGACACAGCGTTTGCAATGCACTGCGCAGCACATGCGCCTGAAAGGCCACGTCTTCAATGTACGGACGCATGTCGCTTGTTAGATCGCCCTTGGCACCCACAATTTTTGGATCAGACGAGTTGTAAGACTTGGCCTTCACCTCAATGAGTTGAAAGTGATTGCCGTCCTTCACCAGAATGTCTGCCCGCACAAAGAGGTTTTCAAAACGAATGGCTGGCTCAAACAATACCACCTTGTCTTGTTTGAGCCACTCTAAGGTTTGCGCCTCGGCTTCTGCGTTGTTGGGGGAAGAGATTTCAACGCCAGTGGGATAAAAACACTTGGCCAACTCGCCCACCTGATAGCCCCCATCGGCCAGCATGGCCAGGAAGCTGTCTTCTTGCTTGAGGTTTCGGTAAAGCTGCGGCTTGCCGGTGTAGAAGAGCTTGGTGGGGCACTCTGCGGCTAGTTTGAAGCGGGATTTGGTGAGTAGCCTAGAGGTATTCATATTTTCAATCAAATCTTATAGAAGGCAGCAGCTAAGAAATTAGACACTTTTCCCATTGATTACATTTGCTTTAATTTCAGACAATATCCTCTCAGACGCGATCGGAATGCGTCCGAATAATTCTTAGCAATCCATCTCAAAGTTACGAAAAAAATGTGGGGTATTTATATCTATAAGATTTCAGCACCTCGGAAAAATCGAATTAACGTCTGAAAAGCTAACTTAACGATCAATTGATCCATTTCAGAATGAGCTGATTTTTCACCGTGAAATAAATTGTTACGCACTCGATAAATTGCATGCAAAGTATGTGGCCAATCTAACGGAATTTCTTCTCCGGCCGATTGATGAAATTGCCAGCAGATTGGGTCGTAAGCAGATATCCCATTTTTGAAATAATAATCAATTATCTCTTTACGGTTATTTATATTAAGACCGTGGTGACCAGCTCTTCTTATATCTTGCGCCTTAAAAATTGGCCAAAATTCATGGAATTTATTTGCCACTAGGAAAAAGCCAGTGTCGTTTGCAAGCAATGTTGCAAATTTCTCTCTTAAATCCAATGATCGTCCAAGAAATTTTATGTACTCAAGATCTCTATCCTTTGCTGTAACGCAAGCAGCCCAACCATTCACAGCAAACCATGCAAAAATAAATCCTTCAAATGACTCGTTGTCATCATCTTTCAATTCATATGCACGATTAAACCAGCCTTTAACAAGACGCTGCCCTTCGGCGTGAAGGACAGTAAAACTGCTCAAATCCAAACGGGAATGATGTCCAGATGGCAGAATATGAGGACAGGAGTCGTTAAAGTTCGTTGGCATATTCAATTTATATCATCTAACTCGAATGGCCGGCTCAAACACCACCACCTTGTCTTGTTTGAGCCACTCTAGGGTTTGCGCCCCGGCTTCTGCATTTTTGGGGGAATAGATTTCAACGTCAGCGGGGTAGAAACACATGGCCAACTCGCCCATCTGATAGCCCCCATCGGCCAGCATGGCCAGGAAGCTGTCTTCTTGCTTGAGGTTTCGGTAAAGCTGCGGCTTGCCGGTGTAGAAGAGCTTGGTGGGGCACTCTGCGGCTAGTTTAAAGCGGGATTTGGGGAGCAATTTTTTGATTACTCATTTCATACAAGTGAAGATTATCAAATCACGATTGAAGGTCAAGAGGCATGAGCTCATGTTGGACAATCTTGAGAATATTGGAGGATCAGATTTCATTTCAAGGCTCTTACCACGTCCGTAACCTAGAGAGAACAAGCACTTTTAAAATATCTAGTGAATTTTTTAAAGGCTAAGTAACAAATAGTCGAAAAACAATAGAAAATGTATGTGCTAGTGAAGTTGTTCGCTCTTTGCAATCAACTTTTTGATCTAATAATTTAAGGGATCTCGCATGTGGAAAGATCAAGAAAAATTCACTGAAATTGTTAAGTTTCTTCGAAAACTGGATGGAAGAAAAGGAAGCTTCATCGAAGAATATGCATGCCGCCTTGAGTATTTGGTTGCTTTAAATATTGAAATGCAATTAGAGAAAGACCCTAGTCTTAATAGAGCTGATTTCTTAACGGCTCTTAAGACAAAAGGTGCGAAGTTATATCAATAATTTTTCTACTTTCAAAAAATTCAACCAGAATTCAATTTCAAAATATTATGTTTTGAAAATCATCAATAGAGATTAAAAAATGACATTGAGATTTATAGATTTGTTTGCAGGAATCGGCGGGATGCGACTTGCGTTTGAAGATGCAGGGGCAGAGTGCGTGTTGACTTGTGAGATAAATCAAGACGCTTTGACAACATACAAAGCCAATTTTAAAGGCAATGCCAATCACATTTATCACAACGACATTCTTACTCTCACTAAAGATATTGTTCCTCCACACAATATTCTTGTTGCTGGATTCCCATGCCAGCCATACAGTATTGCAGGACTTCGCAAGGGCTTAAAGGATGAGCGCGGTGGAGACGTGTTTCTTGCTATTCTTAGAATTTTAAGAGAGAGATCGCCTGATGCGTTTCTTTTAGAAAATGTTAAAGGAATGCTGAATCACGAAAAAGGTGAGACTTTCGCATTTATGCTGAAGTCAATTGCTGATTGTGGATATGTCTTAACACACAAAGTCCTAAACAGTATGGATTATTCAAATGTGCCCCAAAATAGGGAGCGAGTTTTTGTCGTTGGCTTTAGAGATGTTACAAAGTTAGGAGAATTCAAATTTCCGTCTGAAGTCAAACTTACAAAAACTATTCATGATTGCTTGGAAACAACCCAAGTTTCAAAAGAGTTCTACTATGACGATCGCTACGATTGCTTCGCAGAGATTCAAAAGTCAATTAATTCGCGCGACACCATTTACCAATGGAGACGACAGTATGTTCGCGAAAATAAAAGCAATGCATGCCCTACGTTAACTGCCAATATGGGAACAGGTGGACACAACGTCCCACTATTGAAAGATGATTTTGGTATTCGTAAATTGACGCCACGCGAAACAGCGAATTTCCAAGGGTTCCCAAAAAGCTTCAAATTACCTAAGTTGGCTAATAGCAAGTTGTATCATCAATTTGGAAATAGTGTCACCGTTCCATTAATTACAAAGATTGCGAAACAAATAGTTAAGGTTTTGTAAAAAATGCCTGCTAAAGAGTTTGACTTTGATGTCGGAAAGTATGCGAACCTGTTGAAGGCTGTAGCTTCTATGTCGCGTTTATACAGCGACAACGACAAGGCATTTATTCATTCACGCTTTGTTGAAAAATTGTATGTAGAGTGTGCAAAAGCTAGAGATTTATCAAGAAGTGATATGTCTTTTGATGCAATTATTCACAACAATATTGGAGTTGGAGTTAAAACTTTTCTTGCTGACAATGTAAATATTGGAAAGTCCGAAAAGGTTGCTGAATTCACAAAGAATGCATCTTTGGGAGACTTCATAGGATTAAATCACTCTGAATATGCGATGAAGGCTTCTGAGCTCCGAAACAATAGAATTATTTCGGATGCTAACGAATATTCCATTGATTTGAGAAATTCAATCTATCACTGCCTAGTAAGGACGGACGGTGGAGCAATCATCCATGAAGAGCCTTACAAACTTGTAAATATTCAAAACATTAAGCCCACTGATAAGTTTGGAAATGAAATAGATAATTTTTCAGAAGTTGATAAGGGTCATTCATATTTCACAGACGGTATTTCAAAATATCGATACGACGTTGCGAAAAATGTTTTATATAAAAAATTTGAACTAAATCAATACAAAAATTCAGAACTTATAGCGCTTGAAATGTATGACGATATCTTTCAAAAGATATTGAATTGGACTAAATTAGCCCCTAAAAAACAACACGTAATTCAAGCAAACGAACCTGAACCGCCGTCTTTCACTCATCATATAAAGGTCGATTTTGTTGTTCTACCTTTGTACAGCACAAGAAGTGGCGACAACAGAGAAGTACAGGAAAAGTCAGGTATCAACCAATGGAATGCGGGTGGTAGGGAAAGAAAGTTTGGTGAATCCTATATTCCAATACCGAAGGCTATTCACAAAGCGAATCCCAATTTCTTCCCACCTAAAGACGTAAAGTTCTCGTTAACTTTACCAAATGGAAAAGTTATTTCCGCAAAGGTCTGTCAAGAAAATAACAAAGCGTTGATGTCTGATCCAAACACTGATTTGTGTGAGTGGCTTTATACGATCGTTGATAAAGATTTGGATATAGCTAGAAAGCGATTTTCTCAACAGCGACCTTATCAATACGATGATTTACGTAAAGTTGGCAAAGATTCAGTAAAGGTTATGAAGGTCGAAGGTAAATATAACTGTTACAAACTTGAGTCATCTAATCTTGGTGCATATGAAGAGTTTATAAACGGCACTTTCGATTCAGAATCTGATGAGGAGTGATTCCTCTCATTTAGTTTTAGCAATTACTTCGATTTTTGACAGTAAGAAAGGGCAAGTATGTTCATACGAGCAATGTCCGGAGAATGAAATGAAAAGATCCAACAAGCTCTTTGGTCTGCAACAAGAATTAAATTAGTTTAATCTGTAGCATATCCACGAAGTGTCTTGAGCGTACGATACGACCCTACTACAACAAGCAGTGATTTCGCTCGTGTAACTCCTACGTACATAGTCTCCTTCTTTTCTTCATTCACTACTTCATCTCCGACCCACAATACAGCTGCATGCGACTCCAATCCTTTAAACCGTGAAACCGTTTCTACCAAAATGCCACTAGATGAGCTATGGTCAGAAAATTTGAATTTGATTGAAGTATTTTTTGCTGCATCTGCTAATAGTTCGTAAGCATAGTTCTTAGACTCCTTCGCCAGCAGTACGGAAATATCAACAGGTTTGAGACCGTCACGTACTACCCAAAGCACTAACCTCGCAATAATATTGTTCGCTTGTTCAGCTGGAGATGTGGCGTCCACCCATGAAACGGCAGGTCCATGAAGATCAGGAGCGTCTACCTCGTCACCTCTATAGTATTTGTAAGCCAATTCATGTATTGGCGCCGTATTTCTGCAGTTGTTAGTTAAATAAAAGGGTGCCTCTTTTACAGGTATTGTGGAACTTCGCTCATAAAGTCGCTGATTTTCATCGATAAAGACGTAAAAATAGCTCTCCTCTGAGCTTCGCAGAAATGACTCTAGACCCATCCAATACTCATCACCAAAGTCCTGAGCTTCATCAACCAGAATGGCATCGTATCTATGCGGAACAACTTCCGCAGCAAGTGCTAAAGCGAATGGATATTGAAAATCGAAAAGCTTTTGCTGCGAGTCACTTGGATACGCGTCTTGCGCTTCTTTAAGAACGTCCGCTCCCAGAGCTTGCGCTTGTCTGACCATCAAATCGCACAGCTGGTGATACCCCATCACATGCAAACCAGGTATTCCATTCAGAGCCATAGACAAAGAATCGGCTAGAGGCCGGTTATAGCAAAGCAAGAGGACGTCTAGACCTCTTTCAGCTAAAGCACGAGCCCTATGTACCGCAAGAAGCGTCTTCCCAGTACCTGCTCCACCAGAAACGGTAGCTCTTCGCCTGCCACCAATAGTGCGGAATACTTTTGTTTGATTTGCAGTTAACTTTATACGTTGTTGTTCAGCATCGTCAACAAGAGATTTAAGGGCTGGCTGTACCTCAATTGATTGACAAAGTATTTCCTTGACTATTTGAACGCCATGAGCACCTAGCTCATCCTCACCCTCTTGCCTCCAAAACTTCATGACGCGCTGTGTCCAAACATTAAGATTTTTTAAATCTGGCCCTACGCCTATGAACTCCTTCTTACGGTCTGGTCCCACCAAAGGAGATGCGTCCTGCAAATCAGGCAACACTACAGCATGACCAATGGTTAAGCGTTTACCAGGCCAACGTCGCCATCCAACATTACCGCTAATTTGGTCAAGCATGGCGTGGCGTTCGTCTGAGGCCTGCTTGAAGGGATTTTTAATGTGGTTTCGTTGTTGATTACGATCGATAGAAAACCACTGGCCAGTTGTCGCATCAATTGCAACACCACCACCTTTGACTTCTACTGCCAAGATACCAGACCAAGGAAACAAAATAGTGAAATCAGATTCACCCTCTTGAATTCTGGTCTCGTTTTTTTTCCGGTAAATCCAGTTTGAACTATAAATAACAACCACATCTGTAGGTAGCTGCTCCTTGCAGGCTTCATAAAATCGTGCTTCAGCTCGCGATGGAATATTTCGAACTTGCTCAGCGCTGAGCTGTGGAATCATTTCTGCCACTTTGATACTCCGTCACTGTCATCTTACTAGGCTTAAAGGCACATTGAAGTGTTCTACCGTCATCAAAAATCACATCAATCTTAAAGTGCTCACCATATTTTTTCACATTGGTTATTCTGGCACGGCCCTTTCCTTCTATTTCAACGTACCGCCCCGATTCAGGTAGTAAAGGAGCATCGTTTACAGCAATTGCAGCAGCTTTCCAGCCAGAATCAAACTTGAATTGGTCTGTCAAACCATAGGGGTCTTTAAACAGGTACATCCTACGCCTTACATCATCATGCACGTATTCAACAACACATAACCAATAGCGTCCTCTGTGTTTCTGAGCTTCTTGGAGTTCCCTTGGAGTTAGAGTCACTCCGCGCTCCGACCAAACATCGGTCTGACCTTTTACCTCAATGAATTCTTCTTTACCATCGTGCGCCACTGCCAAAACATCGAATCCATGATTAAGTTCATGCATCTCAGTTAATGACTTCCAACGGGTGGAATGATTTTCAATAAAAAACTTTACCGCTGCGGCTCCAGTTAGTTTTTTTTCTAGCGCAGCCTCCTTATTTGCAATTTGGTTATCTTCATCACTTTCTTTTTTCAACAGGACATAACTTAGTAGATTACCAGTCTTTGTCTTGCGACTGCTTTTCTTACCGGTTTTGCGCTTGCCGGGTGAATTAACTTTTGCGTCTGACCTAGCATTCTGATTAACTGAACCTTCACTGTATGTAGATAATGAACTCAATAGAGGGTTTGATGGAGCTGTCACAATACGCGGAAGTTCAACGATTTCCTCATTGTTTTTTTTGAATATACCAGCTGTCGATTGTTGATTTTTCTCTTTGTCTTTGTCTTTGTCAGAAATCGACGATAACTCTGCGGACTGAACAGATTGAAAAGTTGCACTCCTATCACTTAATTCTTTATCGCCGCTTGCATCTATTTTCGATTTCGAATTAGGCGATTCATTATCTCCAGATTGACTTAATGCATTAGCTTTGCTTTTTTCGTCGCTCGAGGGGCTAACTAGCTCGTCAACTTCAAGACTCGTTTGCTTAAAATTTTCACTCTCATCAGGATCGTGGTTTGACTCAATTTCTGAATCGTTATCAGTTGCAAAAAGGAATGAGTCTGGTAGCACACCAATTTGTTTTTCCTCCAGAAATTCATCAATACTTATTGAATTGTTTTCCAGCAAAATACGAGCAAAAATTTCAGACAAAGTAGGGGTCGCATGTAAATAATCGCAAATTTGTAGGCTAATTCGATCTTTAATCGATCGGCTGCCTTTCTTGTAAACGATTCTTTGTCCATCACGGGCTATTTCCTCGCTGATAAGTCGATCAACACTCGCCAATGAAACACAAACTTGTACATCTTCAGCAGAGAAAATTTCAAGTGATTTAAGACCTATTAAAATTCTACTCGCCTGAGCCTCTTCGAAAGCCTCAAAGTCTTTTGCATACAAAATTCTCGCAAAGTACGCTGCACATTGGCGAACAGTAGAAGTGAGCGTTGCATCGATCTCAACATTATTCGAATTAATTAACTTAGCGGAACATGATTTTGAAACATAAGAAACTCCAGAAGCATCAAAAAATTTTTGCAAACTAGGCAAATCGTTCATTGATACAGCAAGAAAGGAAATATCTGTTTCGTCGGCAAAATGACAGGAAATATTCGGCTTGTCGTCAATGAACAGATTACTGTCCTTATCAACCATATTCCCATTACGATCAAGAAATAATTGACGCCAACTAAAGTCATCTATCCATTCCGGATATGCCTCATCGGTAGTATTAAATTTTCTTAATAATTTTGAAAAACGTTGATAACAAGACAGTGCTACTTTTTTTCTTTCTTCAATTGAACCCCAATTACCAAGCTGCTCTAACGCATCAATCCTTTTTTCAATGGGGATTTCATTTTTTACTCCGAGCTTCGCAAAGAATTTTGAAAAGTCTTTATATTGTCCATCTAAGGGCGGACAAATTGAATCCAGAAAAGAACCACTTGTTATCCAACAGACTTCTTCCGGTTTGCGCCATGAATTGTTCGGACCTTTTACCCGAATTAACGAAAAGTTAGCGAAGGACTGCAAGATAAAATCTTTTTCATCCTCAAAAATTTCTTCAATCCTCGTGTAGATTTTTTGTATGGCTGGAAGGGTATCACCTGAATCCTCCAACTTAATCTGCTTAATCCTCTTAATCAATACGTGTGCATTCAATACAGTGCTGACTTGGCAAACCTTAAGCATATCTAGTTGCAAGGATTCATCAACGTAGCAAACGCTATTACCCATAACTGTTTTGATTTCCCTTGATGGGTAGTAAGCTTGATCTAGAGCAACAGACGACTTTCGATTTCCAGAAACAATTGTTTGACGTAGTGTTTTTATAAATTCACTGTCTGTAATGGTCGGTTTACCGCGACTTCTTAGACCTGAACCATATTCAACATATTGCCTGTAATAACTCCAGTTTCGACTTATACAAATCAAAGTTTCGGCACGCACTTTGGCATGGGGAGATTTAAGTAATGAACGCAATTCATCACTACATTGCCAATCATTTAAGATATTTTTTATTTTAGGAGTATCGTTAATTCCTAAGTGATTCAAAAAAATTCGCCAACTTTTTAAAGCCTCAATATCTTCTTTATCTTTTTTGGTCAAATACTCATTAGAGACAAATATCGATGCATCTACACTGCCTGCAAGAAAAGATTCAATAGAAAAATCAGGCGAATATTCGTTTCCCAAGTAAAGATGTTCACTTTTAGAAAAAGTCCAAATTCCGTCCGGTGTTTTTTTGTTAGTTCCAATAAATATTTTTTCGCGCAAAAAAGAAACTGCTGCTTCTTTAGACATAGATTTTTGCGATGCGCCAGACAAGTAGGCGGTAAACTTGTCTTTAATGTATCGAAGATGTCCCAACAACGAGGGGTGACCGACAGTTTGCCATCCTTCGCCGGCATGTTTAGGAACAATGTGCCCCACTATCATGTTGTATGGATTATCTTCATAGACGCCAATTTGCAAAAGAAATTCTTTAGCGGTTTGAACGAGATCTGCATTTCCTTCAAATAAATCAAAATCAAGAACATTTAAGTCCTTTTCAAAACCATATTTCTTACCCTTGCTTAGCGGAAAGTAAACATCCTGCTTTTTAGGAGTCACTAAACTTCCGCCCTCCAGTGGCAAGAACGAAACTTGTTTGATACCAGCCTCAATAAATTCCTTATGGAACTCAGAAATATAAGAATACAAAGATTTTTTCCAGTCCCTCGGTTGATCCTCTAACCACTCTTGGTGATCTTTAAAAATTAAAATAACATCAGAAAAAGAAGCTCTTTTTACTTGGAGACTTTTAAGAATTTCATCATCAACTTTTTGACTCTTATGCAAATAGTCAAATCCAAAAACTAATTTAGCAACTTCTGATGGAAACAGTTCTCGGAATGCGTCAGTAGCTAATCTAAGTTCTATTGGGTAGCTCCATACTTCACTTTCAGAAAGCAAGCACTGTTTTTCAGTTAGCAGTTCAATAATAGAGCTCCTAACAGGACTTAAAAACTCTCCTGATACCTCCTCCCCATGCGGAATAAATGCCAAATATGTATAGGCTAATTGATCATATTTCTTGAACTCATCTAATGCTGATACAAATGCACTGGCAATTGCATCCCGCAACCGAATGTTCCAAAGTAAGCCCTCTCTAATTTCGCCGCGGCTTGCATTAAGTAAGAAATCAGCTTGGATTGAAAAACGAAATCCAGCTTGACGAATAGGAAGAAAAGCGTAAATTTTTGATCTTTTTATATCCGGCTGTGCTTCATACAATTCTGAGATTGGAAATGCCAATACAATTTCCGTCTTGTCGATTCCTGGTCTCTTTTCTTCTTGCACAGAATACATTTCGACGATGCAATTAGTTCGAAGATATTGTTTTTTTTCTGATATTACTTCGTTACTTCTAGTGTTTTTTGAAAGCGTGAGTTCTGTTATTCCAACTTTATCTAAACGACAAAAAGAACTTACTACATCCTTTTCGTGAATTTCAATTTTTCTGAGTTTTCGCAAAAATAGCAGCAGATAGGGATCTAAACTGTGAAGTTTGCTTGCATCAAATTTCTCATCCTTTGGCGCAGGCAGAACAATAACGGTTTCGCCGTTAACTGCGTCGCTACTGTCGTCGATCCAATATGGAATTACAAACCCTAATGGCTTGTCTTTGACAGTTCGATCAAATTTAAAGTGAAACTCGTTTGAGTGAATTTCAGGTGTATCGGATACGGTAAAAACAGATTTGAATCCAATTCCCTTTTCGCCCGTTTTGTATTTATTTCCTTTTTTAGTGCTACTCCCAGTAAGACAAAGCGCATATACGTTTTTTGCAGAAAAACCAATTTCATTATTGACGATCACTAGCTTATTTGGATTAAGCGAAAAAGTGAGTCGTGGAACTACATTAGGTTCATATTCGTTGTCATCTGCATTCTGTATCAACTCAGATACAAAGTGCGTGTCATCTGAGTAGAGGTCTTCAGACAATAATTTCAAAGTATTGTTTAGTTGCTCACGAAGCATTTTGGTGCCGGGATCGTCGATTCTGTAACTTGTTCGAATCTCAGCAATGAATTCTCTTGGCTCAAGTGAAAAATTAATATTGCTCAAATACTTTCTCCGAAATATTTACAGACTTGGCAGTGCTCAGAGGTATGACTACCTTTTTACCAAGAAATTAGATTTAAGGCACTTCTCATAGAATAACTGTAAATTCTAATTTTTGTAACGCTTTAGTTACACTCAGAATGATTTACTAACCTTTTGTTGGGTACTCATGGCCAGCTGGCCAAACTTCAAAGTTAACTCACCTTTGAGGGGGAGGTGTCATCGTGTTCAAATTCTGTGTAGTCCATAAGTCGTGAATTAGTTGGCAGAGTTTTCATGGCAAGGCCTTTCTGTGTTGTCTGAAGGTTCAAGCGCAAGCGCTTGTCGCTTTTCAGCAAACCACTAAAAATGCTGAGCTGTCAAATTGTTGGGTTTGGTTAACAGCCATACCGTTGGTATGTAATTCTTGACTAAAAAGTTTGGGGATTTAATTGAAGTCAGATCAACACTGTTTTGATCAGCCATGGATGAGCTCAACATGACTTGAAGCATTGAGCCTGGAAAAAAAGCTAGTTCAAACAACAGAAGGATATTTCTAAAAAATGGCTCTTCTTATTTAGTAGGTTAAAGTTGAATTAAGTTTTGATGATTAAATATAGTGACTGACTGAGCAATTAAAGGGGAGTTAAGTGCCTACAAGATCAGATGCATACGAATTAGCACGCGACGTAATTGTTCCTGAATTACGCCGTTTGACTCCTCAATTAAATGGCGAACAGTTTCTTCTTCGCGAAATCTCTCAACCCATTATTGAAAATGCAGTTCCTCCACAGGATAGGGATGTAGTTATTCCATTCCAAAGATCTCTTGGTGGCGAAAGTTTTCTTCGAACAGTCAAATGGTATGTTTATAACTTTGTCAGAAATGACAATTTTTGGGTGAATTTAGGTGGTGGATATTTCCGCAATCGAATTGAGCAAGATATAGATGAGAACGAATTGCAAGAGTCTGCTTTAGAAGAAGGGGACGAGACTGCTTCGGAATACGATGGTTGGATATATGCATACACTTTCCCTTCTATTCAAAAGTCAGATGGACCCTTTCCAATAAAAGTTGGGAAAACTGTAAATGATGTTGAACTTAGAGTGCGAGATCAGGTTCGTGGAGCGGCGTTATTTGAAAATCCAATTATTTTGGCTAGTTGGCAAGTTCATAGGGTGAGTTATACCGAAATAGCTATTCACTCTACTTTAAAAGCTAGAGGTCTATGGATTGAGGATGCACCTGGTCGTGAGTGGTTTAAAACTACATTAGCCGCAATCAGCGTGATTGTTGGAAACATCCAAGAATGATCTATTTATCATCTCTCAGATGCAATCGATAACCGTCATGACTAGGCTTAACAATCACACAGGTGTGCACATCTCCACCGCTAAGTTGAGGGGCTTGTTTTATCCTCGATTAGCAAACACATAATCCGACACAACCAACGTCTGCAAATGTATATCAATGGTCAACTGCATAGGATCAGAATAACCGCCCGCCAGATTCCACGCAACTGGCACCCCCGCTTGCTTGCATGCCTTAAACACCCCTTCGTCCCTGTGCTTCAGACCCGTCATAGACAAGTAACCGCTTTCATACGGATCTAGGTCCCAAGCGTCAGCGCCGGCCTGGTAGATCACCAAGCCAGGCTTGTATTGGTCAATCAGCCCGCTGGTAAAGCTGCGCCACTTGGCCGCCGTGTAGGCGCTGTGAGCCTTGGCACCTATTTGATTGCGCGTGATGTTGGTAATTTGCGCTGCCAAGCCCAGATGCGCAAGGCAATCTTCGGTGCCATCGCCAAAGTGGGCATCGCCATCCAAAATGAGCACATGGTCTACATAGGCCAGCGCCTTGCGCGCGGCAATGACCAAGCCATTGAAGGTGCAATAGCCGTAGCCATGATTAAAGTGCGCATGATGAAAGCCCTGAGAAGCCGAGCAGGCCACCCCGCCCTTTTCCAACACGTGCCGCACCGCCGTCCACATGGAGGCATTGGCGTAGTGCAAGGCCACATTAATTTCTGGATCGCGGGTGTTAAAGCCGTTGGCGGTTTGAAGGCTCAACACATCATTCACATACTGCGGCTCGTGAGCCAAGCACAAATCTTCTACTGTGAAAGGCTCAAACCCCAAAGCCTCCCGCCCCGACTGCCGCACAAATTCAGGTATCTTTTGTACAGAAATAAAGGGATGAGAGACTTGCTGTTTGGGGTGGTAGAAGATGGGTGTCATTGCCGCAAATTCTACTGACCAAGAGGCTCGTCAAGTGAGCTTTTAATTGGGGTCAGAACAACATTAATTTCGTCAATCAAAGGGTGGGAGAGGGTAAGGGGGGCTTCCTCATGGTGGAGTACCACAAATCGTCAGCCCCCCTTACCCTCTCCCACCCTTTGATTGGAAATTAATGTTGCTCTGACCCCAATTAAATTTGGTGGGGTTGAGGGGTGCAAGTGGATGAATGACATCTAAACAAGCCTGGAGCCCAAAATAGTGAATTATTCCCAAATGGATATAATTCATGGAAATTCAAACGAAGACTCTCTTTTGGGTAGGTACTTCGCGGAAAGACCTTGCCGCCCTGCCCTCTGAAGTTAAGGATGTTTTTGGTTACGCCTTGTACAAAGCTGAAATTGGTTCACAACACTCACACGCAAAGCCACTTAAGGGTTTTAATGGCAACGGCGTGATAGAGGTTGTGAAGTCACAACTCCGGAGTACATACCGACTTGTTTACACGACAGATTTCAAAAAAGGCATTTATGTTTTGCACTGCTTTCAAAAGAAATCGACCGACGGTATCAAGACCAGTCAGTCGGATATAAATCTTATTCTTATCAATTACAAATCAGCAAAAGCACATAGCCAGGACACTTCCAAATGACTTCAATTACCCAAGGCTCAACCAACGTCTACGCAGATTTAGAATTTCCCGATTCAGAACAAATGCTGCTTAAGGCGCTGCTTGCAGAAAAAATTTCTCAAATTATTCAGAGACGACACCTGACCCAAACAGAAGCCGCTAGCATCCTTGGCATACCCCAATCCAAACTGTCACTCATACTTCGTGGCCAGTTTAGGGGCGTCAGCGAATTAAAAATGCTCGAATGCCTAAATCGTCTGGGCCGTGACGTTCAAATCATCGTGAAGAAAGCCCCTCGCACCAAACCACAAGGCAGTATCAGTGTGGTGTTTGCTTAATTAATTGGGGTCAGATCAACATTGTTTTAGCAATGGTGGGAGGCTCATCAGGGCGGGTTTTGGGTGAGCCTTGGGATGGGGTTGGGTGCAAGTGGATGAATGACCGCTGCATGGTTTCAGCAACGAAGATGGACTCGAAACAAAATCAACTCAACCATTGATTTGTTGAATCGTTGATTGACATAGTCCCAAATTGGGACTAAATTACAAAGCCATGGACTGCATGCGAGTTATTTCTCTTAAAACACTGCAAAAGTTTTGGTCCAAGAACCACGATGCCAAGCAGCACTTGCTTGCCTGGTATGACGAAGTATCCCAAGCGCATTGGAAAAACCCTGAAGAAATTAAAGAGCGCTACACGACTGCAAGCATCCTTAAAAACCGACGCGTTGTTTTCAACATCAAAGGAAATCAATACCGTCTTATTGTTGGAGTCGCTTATGAGTTCGGCTCTGTCTTCATCAAATTTGTGGGCACCCATGATCAGTACAGCAAAGTTGATGCAGAAACCGTTGAAAGTTAAAAAGTCAGTTTATGAACATCAAACCCATCAGAACAGCTAAAGACCATGATGCAGCTTTGAAAGAAATTTCAAAGCTCATGGACCTCAACCCAGCACTAGGCTCGCCTAAAGGCGATCGATTAGATGTGCTTATTACGTTGGTACAGGCCTACGAAGCCAAACACTTCCCCATTGAGCTACCCGACCCAGTTGAAGCCATTAAATTTCGGATGGAGCAACAAGGCCTACGGCCCAAAGATTTGGAGCCCATGATTGGTAAGAGCAATCGAGTCTATGAAGTGCTCAACCGCAAACGCTCACTCACCATCAACATGATCCGCAAGTTGCACACCGAGCTTGGCATTCCGGCCCAGAGCCTTATTAAAAATTAATTGGGGTCAGATCAACATTGTTTTGATTAGCCCAAGGATGATCAATTGCAATACGCGTCAGATAACCAACTTTTATGCGAGTTGCAAGTGATTTGCGTGTTATGCGCGACATACCGTGCTAAAGCCAAATCACAGAATTTCACATGAATGGATGTTTGTGTAATATTGAAATCATGTGCACCAACTTCATATCAACCAAAAAAAGTGATTGGGTAAAGGCTAATTTCAACGTAGATTTGCCAGAACAAGAATACCCCACTGACGTATTCCCAAGTTATCCATCACCTATCGTGCTTCAAAGTCACACCACAGGAAGAGTTGCCTGTGGACTTGCTAGATTTGGCTTGATTCCCAAATGGGCAAAAGATGACAAGATAAGTCGTCACACATACAACGCACGGACAGAGACTGTTGAAGAAAAGCCGAGCTACAGGCAGGCATGGAAAAGTCGTCAGTATGGTTTGGTGCTTTTAGACAGCTTTTTTGAGCCTTGCTATGAATCAGGCAAATCAGTGAAAACTAGGATTCAGCTTGAATCAGGCTTGCCATTTGCAATTGCTTGCTTATGGGACAAATGGACACAGCCACAAACTGGGGAAATTGTTGTTAGCTTCTCAATGCTGACAGTGAATGCAGATGCACATCCTGTCATGAACAGATTCCACAAAGCAGGTGATGAAAAGCGTACACCTGTCGTTGTTCCAGAGTCTAAATATTCAGACTGGCTTGCAGCGACCCAAAGTGATGCTGCTGACTTAATTGCATCCATGGCAGATTTAAAAGAAATACAGCTAGTTGTAGGCAGTTAATTGGGGTCAGATCAACATTGTTTAGCTCTCAGGCAAACCCTGTCCCTGATCAAGCCAATCGCCATAGAAGCATCACATTAAATTCAGATGCTTTCCGATTCGGTCAAGTAACTGATCGAATTCCGGTTGTCCTTGGTAGTAAAGCGCAGAAGATTTTTTGTATTCGCGAGTAAAAAGATCGCGCTGCTCTGAATCGTTTAGGGTGAAGGCTGGATTCTTGGCGATCACCAATTCGTCACCAGTTCGAAAGCGTTCCACTTTTCGGTCCTGATACGCCTGCTCCTTCATGAAAGCCTGCACCTCAGGTAACTCTAACAAGCAATACACGTCGTAGTAGTGCCGCAGAAAGTTGCCTGGAAATTTTTGAGCGCCCGCCAAACGTCGGTACTTGGTAGAGATAGTTTGGAGCTTCTCGACAAACGTATGGGTTGGCGCGTAGCAGAGCACATCGACGGCACGGTTGTCGAAAACTTCAACGTTCCGACTCATTGCGAAATCCAATGCCCAAGATGAGATATTGACGGATCGATTGGGCGCCGTATCGTCAAACCCAAGTTCTAACAGGATTCCATCTTTCAAACCTGCAACGGTGGCCGCGCGGGGTGAGTAGACAAGTCGAATGCCAGCGCTTCGCATTTTTTCGTCATCAAAGAGAGTGTCTCGCTCAACACTTTCAACTCCAGGGATGCGAATGCGTTTTGACAACTCGTCGTAATAAACACGCCGCGAATTGATATGAGCAGGTTTGTCTTGGTTGCGCCCTGTTTTGACATCCATGTCGGAGGGTGGCTCGATGCGAATGTCGATGTCTTCTGAAAATCGATGGATGACTCCAAAGCCTTTGGACAATGAGGTGCCACCCTTCAACTCGAGGACAAAGCCTTGAGCCTGGAGTCCCCAGAGGCTGTGCATGATCCAGTAGTCTTTTTCGACCAACATGGGGTCGAGCGCACGCTCGTTTGCAACAACTGCAAGCAATTGATCGAAGTCGCGTCTTTCATGAAGAAATTCAGCCATTGACCCACTCCCGAACGCGTTTACGAGTGGCCATGCTGCCGTAGCTGTCCAATGTCTTTAGTAGAAGTGATTGGTTAAAAGACAAGAGCTTGGTACGTGCCTGGCTGAGCACCGCGTCACGGTCTTCGGCCAAATCGTCTAAGTTGTTCAGCAGGTCTACGTAAAGGAATTCGGGCGTCAGTTTTTTGGGGAATCGTGGCTTGACTCGGAAATGAAACTGTCGGTTGCCAAGTTTGAAAACACCATGACGTTTGTGGTTGTAGACCAATGTGCTGTTGTAAAGCTGGGTGGTGCCCAGGCCAACGGTGTTGTATGACGATGGAGAAAATACCAGAAAGTCTTTGTCACGCAGAAATCCTTGCACCACTTGTTCGTCAGTGGGAGGCAAGGGACCAAAGTTCGATTGCTTTGGCGCGTAGTAAAGCCCCGGAGCCAGCTTTTTAAGCGAGCCTTTAGAAACCAATTCTTGGAGATGACGATCGACTGCTTTACTCAGGCGAGCAAGATCCTCACGCCGGTAGACACGGCCAGCCTGCAGCTCGTCCGCAAGGTGCGCAGTGGCACCCCTGAGGGGCTGATTTGATAGTGTGGCGAATGCTGACATGGTTGCTTTTTCATTGAAATTTCATGCATTCTAGTACTTCTTTCCCGACTTGTCAGCCCCCTTAGCCTCTGCCCTCACAGATTGGAAATTAATGTTGCTCTGACCCCAATTAACTGGCTCACTTGGCGAGCCTTCAACCCCCTACCATTTGTCCATCAAGCCAAACAGCCAGGCCCCTAGGGTAAGTCCTAGTCGCCAATTTCAATTGTCATGTTGACAATGCCAATTTAGACTGTCACAATGACAGTCATCGATGGCACTTTAGAACCCCCTAGGGTCCTCAAAAAAGGAAATTCTTCAAAATGAACAAGTACTTAGAAACTTTACGCAATGACTTCCAAGGCAGCGCCGATGCCCTAATCGACAAAGCCCAAGACCTTGCCAAAACACTCAAACTAAACCAAGAAGCCACAGAAGGCAACGAAAGACTGCTTCGCCACTACGTGTCTATGGGTGTCGTAGACAAGCCCTCCCGCGAAGGCCGCGATGCCCTTTATGGCTTCCGTCACTTGGTTCAGTTTGTAGCCGCCAGGCGTTTGTTGGCCGAAGGCCTTCCGTTGGCCAAGATTGCCAATTACACCGGCGCAGTGCCAACTGACGCCCTCGCCGCTTACATCGAAAACCCCGACCGCGTCAGTGAGGCTGAGTTGTTGGTGGCGGTATTCAGGTCTGAATCGCCGGCGCTCAAAAGCCCTGCACCAGCCTCGCGCAAATCTGCTCCGCCCAAGCCGCTTCAAAGCATGTCCACAGGCATGGGCATGGTAGACGTCATGCACGAGATGCGCGACATGGAGCAGAGGGTTCGCGTGCAACTAACCGACATGCAACACAAAGTGCACATGATGGTTGAAGACGCTGTGAAGAACATGGGTTCGCAACCACGCGACATTCAAATGTTTGCAGCCGAATTCAAGCAAGCCGTTTCAACGCTGGCACACATGATGGACGATGCAGCGCACCGCTTTGACTCACTGCTAAAGAAGCCCATGCTGATGATTGAAAAGCAGATGGACCAGCAAAGGTTCATGTTTGAAGAAGCGCATAAGCAGAAAGATTTTCTAGAGCGCATGTTTGGCGATTTGTTCAAACAACAGCAACGAGAACTGCACAGGTTTTTTGAACAAGAGTCAGAAAAATTTGAAGAGTTTCGAAAGATGAATGAAGCCATGAATCTCGATATGCAGTATCGAATTAAAAACATTGAATCAAGTTTAGTTAGCACCTCACAAAAAAACACCCCCCAACCCAATGTATGAAAGCAGGCACACCATGAAAATCGTCATCAACCCCATCCGCCCCGCCTTAAGCCACATCGACCAAGACTTTCATGTCTTGGTGCGCTTGCAATCCGAACATCAAGCAGGCTTTAAACGCACACCCCTCAACTTGGCGCTGGTAATAGACCGGTCTGGTTCTATGCAGGGCCTAAAACTAAGAGAAGCCAAGCGCTGCGTCATTGACCTCATCAAGCGCATGAACCCAGAAGACCAAGTGGGCTTGGTGCAATACGACGACAGCGTAGACACCATCATTCCCCTTACGCCTGTAGAGCAAGTGAGCGGCATCATTGATGCATTGGTTCAAGGCATCAGAGCCAACGGCAGCACCGATTTGCACGCCGGCTGGTTACGCGGCGGCGAAATGTTGGCGCCTACCGCAGGCCGCGAGTCAACCTGTCACGTTATTTTGTTGTCTGATGGTCAGGCCAACAGCGGGCTTATTGATACCACACGAATTAGCGCACAAGTATCTGCACTGGCGGGCGCAGGCGTGACCACCACCACTGTGGGATTGGGCGCTGACTTTAATGAAGAGCTGATGACCGCCATTGCACAAGCCGGCCACGGCAGTGCGCACTATGGCGAGCGCGCCATTGATTTGGCAGAAACATTTGATGCAGAAATTGGGTTGTTGTCGCAACTGCAGTGGCGCAATATTGAGATGTCAATCTCTGGTGGTGCAGCGCACATTGAAATGCTCAACACATACGACCGCGCAGGTACAGGTTGGCGCATGCCGTCTGTGGCCATGGGCTCTGAGTGCTGGGCATTGCTGCGCATGCCAATGCGTGAAGCCATTCGATTGCAAGAAGAAAATGGCACCGTCATCAAAGTGAAGGTGCAGGCTGTAGACGCCACTGGCACTCAGTTTAGCTTTGAAGGTCAACTGCAGAATTTGCCCATTGTGGCGCCTGCTGCCTACGAGTCTGAAATACCCCATGAGTTGGTAGAGCGCCGCATCAACGAGCTCACTGCAGCCCTGTTGCAATTGCAAATTAGAGAAGCTGCGTTGGCAGGCGATTGGTTGCATGTTGAGCAATTGCTCAACAGACTGGAAACCATGGGTCGCAACGAACCTTGGATAGCAGCCTCCATTGCGTTCACAAGGCAACTGATGAGCGAACGCGATGAGCGCCGCATGTCTAAAGAGATGCTTTACAAGTCTAGAAAGATGAACAACCGTTTGTCGAGTACCAATGAGGTGATGTTTAGTATGCAGTCGGACATTGAAGAGCAAGCGTTTTTGCGCAGAAAGTCTAACGAAGGCCGCAGGTCGGAGACTTGATGAAAACCGCGCTTCTTTTTGCAAACCTTAGGCGGTTTAACGCCCTGCTGCCATCGCTTGCACTTTTGCTGATGGCAGGGGTCTTGGCTTGGGCTGCCTTGACAACTGACAAGCCAAGCCCACCCAAGACCGTGGTGCCGCCAGAGCAGCCTGAAAGTTTGGCAAGTGATGTGCTTGAACTGCGCAAGCTAGATGTCGATTTGGATTTAGGGCCGAAGCTTGTCATGTTGAAGGTAGTGAGCAAGAAGAAGTCTGGCTCGGCTTACGACAACTCAGAAATTAGAAACTTGGTGTTTGTTTCAGATGACTCAGAAGCTTTGAAGTGGGTGTTTCCATCGCAAGAGCAAGAGTTGGTCAGTGTTCATCCTTTAAAGAATGTTGGAGGTGACATTAAAGGAATTTATGTCGAGGCTGTTGCAAAGTCATCTGAAAAGAAGGCTTCTGGCTTTCACTCTAGCTCAATTTACTTGGTCTCTGCAGATGGGACTGTTTTGAAGAAGGTCTTGTCAGATGTTGATGAAGTTGTGAGTAGGCGCAACGATGCTCATAAGTTGCGCTTAATCTATAAGGACCAAAATACCGTGCGAATGGCTCAAATAGACATGCAAGATTTCAAAGTACTAGCAGATCGCGAGCTGGCCAAGATGAATTAATTGGGGTCAGAGCAACATTAAATTAATGTTGCTCTGACCCCAATTAAACAAGCTTAATCTTTAAGCCAGTTAGGAGCGAGTCGTAACGACTCTCCCATGTCTGCCCTGCCACCAACGGCCACGCATCGGTCCAAGTACCGGTGGTAATCACATCGCCTGCTTTCACATCTGGCGCACCGGGGCATTGGCGCAGAGCCTTCATAAAGTGCAGCAAGGCCATTAACGGGCTGTCTAAAACGTTGGTGGCATGGCCCTTCTCAGCCACTTTGCCCGCATGCACCAACTCTAGCGACATGCCTGCAAGCAACTCATGCAATTGCGCGCCATTAGAGGCTACGTCTTTCAGGGGCACCTGCTTACCAACCAATAAATGCGCATGCAAGCCACTGTCAGTAACTGTATCTGCCACTTTGAATTTCCAATCAAGCGAATGCGATTGAACAATTTCAAAACCAGAGGACATCCACTCAATGGACTCAAACAAGCTTTGCACCGTAAGGTCTGCAGGCGGCGTGCAGCGCATGCCAAACACCAACTCAGGCTCAAGCCGCGGCTGGCTCATGTGGCTAATATCCACAGTGCCCTCGCCCTGGGCGTTAGCCATGGTTAAAGTGGTATTCCAAACCGTACCCCAAATGGGCTCGAACACCTGATAGCGCTCCCAGATGCTGCGGTTGGTAAACCCAATTTTGTAACCTCGAGGCTGCTCACCTCGTGCTTCTCTGAGCTTTCTAACTTGCAAGGCCGTTTGATAAGCCTGCGAAACGTCAGCAGGAATGCTGGTCAGTTCTTCGTTTGACCAAAGCTTGCCCTCGTCGATGTGTTTCAACAGCGTTTGCGGTGTCATAAGTTGCTCCTTAAATAATTGGGGTCAGATCAACATTAATTTACTTGGAACACAGATTACTGTAAATCACAAAATTAATGTTGCTCTGACCCCAATTATTCGCTTTCAGCCAAGATGTCAATGTCAGAGAGTTGCAACTTTTTCCCACGGACTGGATGGGACAAGAAAATGCCCCCATCTTGCCAACTCAGTCAGGTTATCTAGTCTGAAGTTCTCTCCAGAAGTTAGCAAACTGGTATCAAACAGTCGGTCCATATTTTTCAAATTCAGCAACTGCCCATTTTGATCTGTCACGCGAAGTATTTGTGCTGAACGGTTGCCTGGAAACCAACCTAACACGACTGTAGCCTCTTTGGCCAAGCCAAGACGAACCAACTGTTTGGCAATGCGCCTAGCGTGCAAACCACCTGCCCTGTCTGCTTTGAAGAAATCTTTGCCAGACCAAGCGCCGCCCCCAATCGGCACGCGCGGGCCGTAGGCGTCCATGACTAGCTTCTTTCCTGATAGTCCGTTATCACCCTCGGGGCCACCCACTTCAAATGCACCCGCGCCGTTGACGGTAATGTCTGGTGGCATTTTGGATGACAACCCTGGAAGTTGCAAAGCAAGCAGTTGTAATTCAGCTTCAACCGCTAATCTGATAGCACGAAAGAGTGCAATTTCATCGTGTACATTTTTTTGCTGCAGCGAACAACTAAAGCGCTCAAGTTGCCAAGCCCCCTCCATTTCTTTAACAACCACGATGACCTTGCCATCAGGTCCAAGTCCTAGCTCTGGATTATCTTCTCTGAGTCGATAGAGGCGTTTTGCAAAATGTCGTGCCAGCCAATGCTCAACAGGTAAATGGTTAGACGCTTCTATATCGTTGGCATAACCAATACAAATTGCTTGGTCATCAGAGAGCTCTCTGAATTCGTCCTCACCATCTTCAAGGGGCCCAAGACACAGATCGACATGTATTTCAAGTTGCACAGGACTTGGATACCACGCCACGCCGTACCCTGCTGACTTGTAGACGGCGCGGACCAGATCGTCAACATCAATCGTGTTGGCATTTTCACATCCAATGCGCCCCGTGATAAAAACTTTATGGCGATGACATGCAACTTCAACGCCCACTAGCGCACGCTTTTCTCGTGCAGTAGCGGCTTGCACCAAAGCATCTGCAATAGCGTCACAAAGTTTGTCTGGATGTCCAGGAAAAACGAATTCGGCAGCATAGAGTGAGACATTCATTTTGATTCCTCAAGAAAGTTCGGTGGTGAAATTGGCAACCGTTGCAAGATCAGATGCGTTGGTGCCGTCGCCCATATAGGCAACAGCCAGTTTGGTTCGATGCAAAACTTCATGGTGCCACCCAATAGGCTTGCCCACCCAGCCATCGGTGATCAATAAGGCCCGACTAACTTTGTGTGAGTCAATATGCTTGGCGACACAATCAATGTCTGTTCCGCCTGTTGAAATAAGAACACCATTTCGCAATTGTTCAAGCGAAATATCGACAATGTTGTTCGAGAAAAGGTGCACCTTGTGATGCACCATCTCGTTACAGTCCAGTACGGCGCCGTAGAGTGCAGTCAAGACACTGCTCATGCTGCCCGATACATCGATGTAAATATGTACTTTTTTTCCACAGCGAGTGCGTTGCTTCGAAGTCATTTCAGCGCTGTGCAAGAGGGGTTTTATTCCCATAGATTGCAAGACCAATGACTTTCTATTGATGCACGGTATGGGCGAGGTGAATGGCAACTGGGCCTCCTGCCTTTGACGAATACTGCCGTACGCACTAAATTCTGCAACTTTCTTGATCAGTGTTCTCAACTTATGGCGCTTGGTAGGAAGACGTACCGGATTTATAGATGATGCCTTTAAAACATCGGCCAAAGAGCGCCCCTTAATTGGGTCTGGTGGTTGTGGCCACGACTCCACCAAGCCTCGAACGATGTCAAACAACAATGGAGAGCGCTCGTCTAAGTTGCCGTCAATGCAATCCCCTGGCGAATGACCCCCTAGCAAAGGAATATCACCAACACCTTTTCCCTCTAAAACCTTGGGCAACAAATCAAAGACTTCTTGATAACTTGCACCTGCATCTGAGTACAAGGCAGCGTGGACTTCCTGCAATCTTTTTTTGAACAGCTCTGTTTGACCCGCAAGGCTTGAAGGTGAGTATTCAAAAGCTGTGTTTGATTGCGGCCACCCCACAGGCGGGCGAAGCAAACACTCTGGAAAAGAATCGGCCTTGTAGAAGTCCATGAAAAATGCAGTGTGCTCAGGATTTGGAAACATGCGGCAGACAATGCCATTGATGACAGCATCAAAGACAAAATTTTGTTCTGCCGTCATACGCGGAAAGAGTGTGGTGTGTCCCAGTAAGATGTGGTGCAACTCATGCATGACAAGCATCATTAGTTTTTCTGGGGTTGGCGCGTGCAGTGCAACAAACTCAGGATTCATGAGCAACTTTGGCTGTACTTTGCATTCCACCGCTGCGGTAGGTACAGAGGTGGTCTCTTCAATATCGAGTAAGCGCAACAGACCACTCAAAGCATAAGAGCCGCTGGGAAAACAATCTAAGATGCGTTCAGAGAGGTTCATTTTTAGGCTTTCGGTAAGTGATTGATAAATAAAGGAGGAACCAAAAGCGAAACAGTGCGCTTGGTTCTTGCACCAGCCAATGAAGGTGACTTAGAACGCAGCCAAATCGTGTCTGTGCATTTGGTCAAAATAGCCAATACGCTTAAAGCGTCAGTCCAGATTTCTGCTTGCATTGCATCCGTTTTAATGACTGCACATCCCTCTGGCAACGGTAGTTCTTTGGCGCGTTGGTTGATCATTGCAACTAACTGCTCTGTTGCATTACTGAATTTGCTGTTATAAGAAATTCCAAGCAACTTCAAAATGTTTTCCGGTTCCTGCTCGCAAAACTCTTTAGGAAGTAAAAACCGCACGGTTTGGCCAAACACCTTAGGGTTCATGTATTTAATGCCAGTCACACCTGAGCCGCCTGGGCCACTTTGTTTGGTCAGTCCCTCAAGCCCTTCGTACTTCACAACCGTCTTGGGCGGTGCAGACATGTTGTGAAGCAAAGGGCTGCTGTCAGCGCCTCTCACACAGACCTCAGGGCTTTGTCGGTTTGCAAAAAATGTTGACTTGCAGCCTCTGCATCCTCTGGCGTTGCGAGCTTCTTTTGGGCAAACAATGTGGCGATGGTGTTGGCCTGAAGGTTATCTCTCAACTCTTGAGGGTTGAGCCCTGCGAGCAATGACTTGACTTTGTTCCAAGTGATGAATCTTCCGTTGGATGCATGTATGGTCTCGGAGAACTGCGGCGCTACGACAATGTCTTTGTAGACATCGCCCGCTTGCGAAGCTACCGCTGCGTTTAAACGCCCTACCGCTCCGGTTTCAAACAAATGCACGATGGCGGCCTCTCTGCCCCCCAAAGGCAACTGCGCCAACGCGTCAGCAATGACCCGAGAGAATTCAGGCTTGGGCAATTTGTAGGCAGCTACTGCAAGTCGAATTTTTTCAACTGGATCGCTCTCGCACAAAATGGCCTTGAAGGGGTCATTGGGTGCCAGTTGAATCAAGCGCATAGCCTCTTTGTGGGCGCTTAACAGCTTCACCTCGGAAATTGCAATGCCAAGTGCGCGCTGAGGCAAAGAACTTCTGAGTGCCAAAAGTGTTGTATCTGTCACAGAAGCTTTGGAGTCTATGGCCAGTGAAGCAGCGTTGACGGAAAGACAAGCCCGATACAACATGGCACAACGTCTGGGACTTAACGCAATTCCTGCTTGTAAAAGCAAAGCAAACATGGTTTGCACATAAGCTGCCGTGCCTTCTTCTAGCGCTTCACTGGTAAGCGCCAATAAGGCTTTTGTTCTTGCAATGGCTTGCACCAAGCGCTGTGCATGCACAGGGTCAATCGCTTGGTCTTCGCTTTGAATAACCGCAAGTTGTTGCTCTTTGGTAAATACGCGCCAGGCAGGCATATCGATCACAAACGGGAAACGGTCTGCCAATGCTGTGTCAAGCGGCTCAGAGCCGAGGTATCCCGAATCCTCCTCATCGCGATCAGGCGGGTTCATAGCGGCCCAGCGGTATTGCAAGCCGACCAGTGGCAGGCCTTGCACCTTGCGCTCGTGGATGATGGGAAAGAGCTTGTTTTGGATATCGGGGCGGCAGCGACTGATTTCGTCAAAGATCACAGCCCCTGCCCCCCAAATGGCGGCTGGTGTTTTGACATATTGCAAAGTACCGTCTGCACTTGGCAAAGGGAACCCGACCAAGTCGTCAAAATTCAAAAGGCTCGCGTTGTAGTGCCGAAAACTTAAATCCAGTGCCTCAGCAATTTTGTTAAGCAATAAACTCTTGGCTGTGCCATGTGGGCCAATCAAGAGCAAGGGGCTGTCTGTTGCCAGTGCGGCAAGTAAAGGTGCTTCAATACTGGAAAAACCAACTACACCAAGTTGATCGAATATGCCGACACGCGCTGGAAGGGCCATTGAAGTTGACTTCATGATGTCACCTCCTTGATGGCTTGATCAAGAAAGCTTCTTAAAGAAATCGCACGCATACATACCTCCTTTTTAGCGACTTTGACAAAACGTCGGGGGCCGCAATAGAGAACAAATCTCCCCAACCGTTTAGGACGGTCAAGCCATAAAAAAACCCGCCTCAAGGGACGGGTTTGACCTTGGATGGTTGCTGCTAGAGCCTCATCTGCCTTTAAGGCAAACCACCTTGCCCAAAAGCAGGTTGGTACAGGCGTCAAACCCGTTCTTGATGTGTTGAAGCGAATATAACAAACAAATTAAGTCTGTGCAAATTAAATTTGAGTCATTGCGCTTTGATGCCGTTGGCCTTGATCAGGCTACCCCATTTTCCAATTTCAGAGCCCAAATGATCTGAGAGATCTTTGGGGGAACCACCGAGA
>Ga0214921_10001959_pt1 | contig 34450 bp, 27 predicted proteins | sample LL1505_MetaG_FD_177992 | JGI IMG/M metagenome (GOLD analysis project Ga0214921, IMG submission 177992) | Freshwater microbial communities from Lake Lanier, Atlanta, Georgia, United States - LL-1505 | ecosystem: Environmental > Aquatic > Freshwater > Lake | place: USA: Georgia | collected... | reverse complement strand
TTTGTGTAGGTATTGAAAATGGCATTCCAAAATACAAAGAAGCTGCTGCTGAATATGGCTTAGATTTTTCTGGATTTAGTACGCAAGCAAGTTTTTTTGATTACGATCAGGATGGGGACTTAGATGTGTTTTTGTTGAATCATTCTGTGCATCAGAACGGCACATTTGCACCAAGGACTAGCTTCATGGGCACATTTGATCCATTATCAGGCGATCGTATTTTTGCCAATAATAATGGGCGTTTTGAAGATGTCACAAAAGCCTCAAAAATCAACAGCACGGCGATAAGTTATGGATTGGGTGTAGTGATGAGTGATATTAATTTGGATGGCTGGATAGATATTTATGCTGGGAATGATTTTCATGAAAACGATTACTTGTATATCAATCAAAAAAATGGCAGCTTTAAAGACGAGCAAAAGGAAAGGTTGATGCATACAAGCCAATACTCTATGGGCGTAGATGCTGCAGACTTAAACAATGACGGATTTCCAGAGATTGTATCAATGGACATGTTACCTAAAGATCCTTATATTTTAAAGCGCTCTTTAGGAGAAGATGATTATGATATTTATCAATATAAGATATCAGTTGGTTATGACTATCAGTTTACACGTAATAACCTGCAATGGAATCGTCGTAATGGCAAGTTCAGTGAAGTGGGTATGTATGCTGGTATGTTTGCAACAGATTGGTCATGGGCTACTTTATTGATGGACTTTGACAACGACGGCTACAAGGATATTTTTGTTGCGAATGGCATTCCTAAGCGTATGAATGATATGGATTATGTTAACTATGTATCCAATCAAGAGATTCAAGAAAAAATAAGGGATAATAAAATGGGTGAAAAGGATATGGCATTGATTGATCGTTTCCCTGAAATTAAAATTCCCAATCAATTCTTTTTGAACAAAAAAGGTTTATCATTTGATGATAAGGAAAAAGCGATTATCAATAATCCTCCCTCTTATTCCAATGGTGCTGCTTACGCAGATTTTGATAATGATGGCGATTTAGATTTAGTAGTCAACAATGTCAATGACAAGTCATTTATTTATGAAAACAAAAGCAATCAAGATACAACAGCACATTCGGTTTCAATAATACTAAAAGGTGCAGCAAAAAATATCAATGCCATAGGTGCTAAGTTGGTGTTGTATACGCCAGGTGAACTTAGAACTTACGAAAAGTTCCCAGTAAAAGGATTTTTATCAAGCATGGAGATTCCATTGTCTATTGGATTAAAAAATACCATAATTGATTCTGCTTTTTTAATTTGGCCTGATAATCGTTTTCAAAAAATCAATCCTGCCGATTTTAAGAAAAAGCAATTGAACCTAAATTATCAAATGGGCTTACCAATATTCAATTATGATTTAATCAATCAGCATTGGCCACAGCAAACAAAGGAAATGTTGGATTTTACAGCAGCATCTGGCATTCAATTTAAACATCAAGAAAATATCTTTCAGGAATTCAATAGAGAACAATTGATTCCGCAAATGAATTCTACAGAAGGCCCTGCATTAGCGTTAGGAGATATCAACAAAGATGGGCTTGAAGATATATTCATTGGTGGAGCTAGAGGATTTAGCGCCGCATTATACTATCAACAAGCCAATGGTAAATTCATTATATCAAAACAAGAAGCATTTCGATTAGATAGCAATTACGAAGATATTTGTGCTGTGATGGCAGATGTGAATAAGGACGGATTTAAAGACATCATTGTTGGTTCTGGAGGCAATGAATACTATGGAGAGGATAAACATATGATGCCAAGGGTGTACCTGAATAGTGAAAAAGGACAGTTTACTTTATTGAATGATGCGATACCAGTATACAATCAAAGCTCTGATATTATTGCTAGGGATTTTAACCAAGATGGCGCAATCGACCTGTTCATTACAAGTAGAGTAAAAGCCATGGATTATGGAGCACCTATTGACAGTTATTTATTATACAATACAGGGGATGGACATTTTAAAAATGTAACTGCTTCAATAGCTCCTGATTTAATTGGTATTGGATTTATTACTAGTGCAACAGAAATGGACGTGAACAAGGATGGCAAGATGGAGATATTGCTAACGCATCAGTGGGGTGGTATTGATATCTTATTTCCCTCAACTAAAAAATGGGAAAAATCAAATGCGACTAACTTGCCAGGCTGGTGGAATTTCACCTTACCTGTAGACATTGATTTAGATGGCGACATGGATTTTATTGCAGGCAATTTAGGATTGAATACAAGATTAAAGGCGTCAGAAAAAGAGCCTATCAGTATGTATTATAATGATTTTGATGACAATGGAAAATTTGAACAGATTATTACTTTTTTTTTACAAGGAAAAGAAATTCCATTTGCCAATAAGGATGAGATACAAAGACAGATCCCTAAAATAAAGAAATCATTCCTATATGCCGAAGACTTTGCTAAGGCTAATTTGTATGATATTTTTACGAAAGAAAAATTAAAGGCTTCTAAGCTTGTCAAGGCATATCATTTTGCAAATACTTTATTCATTAATGATGGCAAAGGTCAATTCATAGCTAAGGTTTTGCCATGGGAAGCCCAAATCACTGCATACAAAGCAGCAGTGGTGACAGATGCCAATGGAGACAAATGGCCAGACATTTTAATGATGGGTAATTTTTACGATAACAATGTACAAATGGGTAGGTATGATGCGGATTATGGCACGCTCTTGATCAATAATGGAAAGCAAGACTTTAGTGCTGCGCCATTGAACGGATTAAGTGTTAAAGGTCAAGTGAGACGTATAGCACCAATTAAATGGAAGGATCAAGTAGCTTATGTATTGGGGATGAATTCAGATAGCCTAAGACTGATTGGATTTAAAAAATAGCTTTTATTAAAATACTGGATAATTGATGGTGGACTTCCACTTTTGAGCATCTGGTTCCTTTATTCTATTGGTATTGTAAATGACGTATGGAATTGCTGGACTCGTTCTTTGTTTATCTCCTAAGTATTGCTTAGTCGCCAAAAGCGCATTATAAACAGTAGCAGCATCACCAGTTACAGAAACAGAAAGCAATTTTCCTAAAACCATTTTTTTAAGCGAGAAGGGTGGCTTTACCTGAATATCCTTTTCAATAGGGATCGCTACTTGGGTAAATACTTCATTTTCATTGATTCTTGTAATATTGACCATTGGGTCATTTTTTACTTTCACATTTTGTGCAGCTATATATTGCTCTATTTGAGCGATCATGTCATAAACTTGAACCAAGGTAGGCGTATCCATTAGCACTTGATCTAAAGCAATCAAGCTAGAATCTTGTACTCTGGTTTCTTGAATGTCAAATCCATAAACACCTTTGACAGTATTGTAATAATTTCCTGCAGCAGAAAGAATGAGATCAAGTTGACCTTGTATTTTTTTTGCGAATAAATAATTTTGAACTCTAGCAATTGGCGACCAATTGGTATTCTCCATGGAAGTTTCAAATCCAATGATTGCATTTGTACTTGTATCATCAATGATTGAAAATTCCACTGGTATTTTTATAGCATCAAGGGTCAGTTCTGTTTGAATCGTTGCCACCATAGTACCAGTCACGTTTAATGTAGTTTCCTTTGGCATCCATTCAGACCATTTAGCAGTCTGCATCATGCCTCTAATGACACTAGGTGCAGATTGATGGACTAATTGGCTCCCCTTAATAGAAATCAGCTTTGGTACCAGAAAATATACTGCCATCAAGCCCAAAAGAAGGATTGTTGATAATAGGAACACAATTTTACGCATAAAAAAATGGGATTGAGAGCGCTAAATTACAAAAATCCCCCTTCATAAGTACCCAATTTTGACTAAAATGGCTAAATTAGCATATTGAAAAAACTAGGCGCCATATTATTCTTGGGCATTTTGCTTTTTAACGGATTTGGATACCGATTGGTATCTAATTACTTTGACCAAAAAGCAGCCAACCAATTAGTTAATCTAATTGAAGAAAATAATTATGACGAATCTTATTTAGTCACTATTAAGACGCCAATCAATCTACCTTATTACGCAAACAATCCTCAATTTGAAAGAGTGGATGGTGAGATTGTGATCAAGGGCATTGTGTATCAGTATGTGCAAAGAAGAATTTACAACGACAGCCTTGAATTAAAAGTATTACCCAACCAAGATCGTTTGCATATCAAAAATGCAAGAGAAGATTTTTATAAATTAGCGCAAGACCTTTCTAACACGAGTGCAGATAAAAAATCTGTTCCATTAGGTAAGTCTACTGCAAAATTTATCAGTTTTGATTATATCCAACAAAATATGAACTGGCATCTAGCCCCAGTTAATTTGGCGAATGTAACGACTGGTTATCGTTACGCTACGCGTTTAATAAGCAATTATTTAACAGTACAAGGTCCGCCTCCAAAAATGATTGCTTAATTTTTTACGCTTGCAATGAAGTCATGCTTAAGCAGGGGCTTCAATATTCGTGCATTTGCTTATAAAGCTTTGCCAATTACTTTTACTATCAACCGATTTCAAATGAATAAAATATTTGTGGTATTGCTATTTGCAATAGCAGTAGCAGCTTGTAACCAGTTTAATGATTATAAAAAAATTACTAATAACCCGGATTTATATGCCTATACAGTGCATGAATTGAATCAGGTGGTCATGGGTAATAACTTTAGTCCAATTGTGGCTTCAAGGAACTACGCCTATGCAGCGATTGCGGGATACGAAGTGGTCGCAGCGGGCAATCCAACTGCATACCAAAGTTTAGCTGGACAATTAAAAGGCCTAGCTCAAATGCCAAAACCAAAAGATACTGCGAATATTGATTTTCCGTATGCAGCATTGGTAGCCTATGCTACAGTAGGCCAGGCAGTGACTTTCCCAGAGGGAAGTATGCAAGATTATACAGATAGTTTAAGAAAATTAGTTAAATCAAATGGCATGTCGAGTAAAATGGTTCAAGCATCTGAAGCATTTGCTAAGGAAGTAAGTACGACCATAATTGCATGGAGTAAAAAAGATAATTATGCGCAGACAAGAAGCGCTGAAAGATACACTGTAAAAGATTCTCCAGGACGTTGGGTGCCAACACCTCCTATGTACGCATCTGCAGCTGAGCCACATTGGGCCGAGATTAGAACAATGGCCATTGATAGTGCCAGTCAGTTTAGACCTTCACCTCCACCTGCATTTAATGTAACAGATAAGAGCAGTGAGTACTACAAGAATTTAATGATGGTGAAAAATGCTGGGGATAGTTTAACGGAGGAGCAAAAGCATATCGCTAATTTTTGGGACGACAATCCATTTAAAGTGAATGTAACCGGTCATGCGATGTTTAGTACCAAAAAATTCTCCCCTCCGGGTCACTGGATGAGTATTGTTGGGATTGCAAATAAAACAGCTAAGTCGGACTTTAACACCGCTGTATATGCTTATGCTAAAACAGCTATTGCAATATTTGATGCCTTCATCCACACTTGGGATGCAAAGTATACTTACAAAACAGTTCGTCCAGAAACGGTGATCAACAAATACATCGATCCCAATTGGAGACCGCTTTTACAAACGCCGGCTTTCCCTGAGTATACTTGTGGGCATTCTACCATTTCATCCTCAGCGGCAGAAGCTTTAACAAGTGTTTATGGCGATAATTTTGCCTATACAGACTCTACCGAATTAGAATTTGGTATTGAAAACAGAAGCTTCAAGTCGTTTAGGCATGCTGCAGAGGAAAATAACTGGGCACGATTTTACGGGGGTATCCATTTTCACAATTCTTGTCTTAGGAGCACAGAAAAGGGTCAAGCTTTAGGAAATTATATCGTTTCCAAATTAAAAATGAAAAAATAAAATTCAATTGAACTGAATTCTATAACTATTAAACTAACTCATGAAAAATTCAATTATATTAATGGCATTGTTTTGCCTTGGCTTTATTCATCAATCCAATGCACAAGGTTGTGTGGCTATTAGAACAGTGGGCGGATTGTGCACAATGGAACACGCAGGTATGCACCAAGAAGACAGTTCTAAATGGACTTTGAATATTAATTACAGGTACTTTACTTCTTATAAACACTTCAATGGAAGAGACGAGCAAAAATTCAGAGTGGAAGAAGGTTCGGAAGTCATTAATTATATGAGTGCAATGGATTTTAACTTATTAAGAAACATCAATAGTAAATGGATGGTAGGCATCAATATACCACTTGTGAACTATGATCGTACCTCAAAATATGAACACTTAGGCAATACCAGTCCATATCGTTTTGCAACGGCAGCTAGAGGTTTAGGTGATATTCGTCTTGCAGCATATAGATGGTTGATTGCACCCGATGCCAATAAAAAAGGCAATTTAATGGCAGGACTAGGTATCAAATTACCTACAGGTAATTTTAAAGCGCAGGATGAATTTCAATATGCAACTAACGCTCGAAGAATTGGTTATGTAGACCAATCTATTCAACCAGGTGATGGCGGATTTGGTGTTACTGTTGAATTAAATGGATTTAGACAAATTAATACAACATGGAGTGCTTATGCTAACGCATTTTATTTATTGAATCCTAGGGACAATAATGGTGTGAGTACAGCAAGAGGTGGAACGCCTTCTGCAACTGCAATCAAGTATACTTCGAATGTGATGAGTGTGGCAGATCAATACATGGTTAGGTCTGGATTCAACTATAGCAAACAAGCTTGGGCTTATTCATTAGGCTTAAGATATGAGTGTATTCCAACTTATGATTTGATAGGAAAGAGCACAGGATTCAGAAGACCTGGTAATATATTATCTGCTGAACCTGGCGTAACCTATATGTATAAAAAATATAATTTTTTCCTATACACTCCAGTGGCTATAAGACGTGAAAGACCACAGAGCTATCCAGATATTGTAAGAACTAATCTTACAGGAGTTTTTGCAAGAGGAGATGCTGCATTTGCTGACTACAGTATTAATGTAGGTATGAGTTTTAGATTCTAACTAATGACTTCTAAAATAGCGAACTGATAGCCACCTAGTATAAAAAATTCATTGTCATTACCAACATTGTGTGTAAGGCCAGTCCAATGATCTTTTAATTGCGATGGCCTTATACCATGTTCTTTAAAAGTATACCAAGTTACAAAGGAGTCAGCAGGTTGATAATTAAAGAGACAGAATAACTTTTTATTTTCAAAGGAACGGATGAACCCAGCAACATGAATATTATGAGGAGTCATCCAAGTCACATTGCTAAAGTCGCTCAAAATAGGCAATGTTTTTCTGATTTGAATTAGCTGCTTCGTTTCATTAAAGATGCGATATTCTATACTTCCTTTAATTTTCCTCTGTTCATTTTTAGTCCAGTCAATGATTGGTCGATGCATCCACCTATTGTCATAATTTTTCCCTGGGTCATTTAAATAACTATAGTCATTGGTGTAAGCCATCTCATCGCCATAATACAACATGGGAATACCGCCCATGAACATCGAATGTGCTTGCATCAATATAATTTTTCTCAATGCGTTTTCTATTTCACCTGCATTATTCCATGCTATTGCTTTTTCTAATCCACATAATGATGCGAGGGATCCACTAATGCGGGCATCATTTGTTTTTGGATTGACAGAAAATAAGGCACCTGCTGCAACGGATCCATCATGACTACCAGCATAATAATTTTTTAAATAGGTTCTATGATGATAGGGGTCAAAACCAGTACTTGCAATGATTTCGTCGTCATAACCCAATCCGATATCGTCATGGCATCTAGTGTAGGAGATCCAAGTACAACCGTATGGTTTTTGCAAGATAGGATGCTGGGCTTTTAGCATAATCCTTGTGTCTCCAGTCGCAAGCGCGTCCCATTGCAATGCCATTTGTGTGGCGTTGTATGCTACATCACACTCATTTGCAGTATATTTATCTGTACCAAAATATTTGATGATTTCATTTGGGGCAACAATGGCTTCTCCTAACAATGCCATACCTGGGCTTGTTACTTGAGTGCATTGTTTGATCAATCTAAGTAAAGTATGTGCTTTAGGTAAATTTTGACAACCAGTACCAATTTCTTTCCAAATAAATGCTGGCGCATCAATACGTAAAATATCAACACCTAGATTCGCATAAAATAAAATCGTATCCATCATGGCAACCAATACATTTGGATTGCTAAAATTTAAGTCCCATTGATAATGATGGAAAACAGTCATCACCCATTTATTCAATTCTGGAACATAAGTGAAACTTCCAGGGGAGGATTCGGGGAAAATTTCCGGCATGGTTTGATCTAATTGATCAGGTATGCCTCGATTGTCGAAGAAATAAAAGAAATCTTGATAATAAGGATCTCCAGCTTTCGCTTTCTTTGCCCATTCGTGATGGTGTGAGGTATGATTTAAAACAATATCTAACATTAAATACATATTGGATGTATTCATGTCTGCTATTAAGTTTTGCAAATCTTGCAAGGTCCCAAATCTAGTTGCTACTTTTCTAAAATCAGATACTGCATAACCTCCATCACTTTCACCTTCTGGACTTTCAAAAATAGGCATAAGGTGTAAAAAATTTACACCTAGTTCTTTAAAGTAAGCTAGCTTTTTTTGAAGTCCTTGAATGTTTTCACTGAAACGATCCACATACAAACTCATCCCAGTGATCTCATTGCTTAAATACCAATGACCCAATTTGGACTTTTTGATATCTTTTTTTAGAAAGACATCAGCGCGTTCTTTGTATTGTTGAATTAATGTAACTAAAAGCGCTTCAAAAGCTTCATTTCTTTTTGGATGCCAAGCATAGACTTCATCAAATAAATTTTCGATTGTACTTATATGCTTCAAAAATTGTTGACTAAAAGCCTTATCCTTTTTTGTGGAATCAATTTTGTATTTAGATAGTAAGTCAGTACCGAATTGATGTAATGGGGTCAGGTTCACAGTGCACTTGCTATTTAGGAATTGAAAATAGAATTATTTAAATGTTTAAAAGCTTCCATGGCGCCCATGTATTCACATGTTCTTGCCCCCGCTTTATTGGCATTCGTAATCATTATTTGCCATCTCTCAATAGCGATTGTTTGCATATCAGAAGGCTTAGTTCCAATGAGCTGGTACAAAACGGCACCTACAAAAGCATCTCCTGCTCCAGTGGCATCAATTGCAGTAATTGGAATGCTTGAAATAATTTCTGTACCATGACTGGTCGACAAAAGTGTACCCTCTTTGCCCAAGGTGATGGCAAATACGGCATTTGTTTTTGCACGTAAAGCCGCTGCTGCAGCATCCACCGTGTCAAGTTCAGTAATTAACATCGCTTCCTCGTCACTTAGTTTAAAAAAATCACAGGACTGAATAAAATGCCAGGACTGTGTAATAAAACTTGCAGTATTGTTGGGGAATAATAAATGTCTATAATTGGGATCAAAGCTAATCAAAGCACCAGCTGCTTTTGCTTTATTTAATAAATCAATATAGGTTGCTTGCAAGGGTCCAGGTAAAAAACCTGTTGCAGATCCAAAATGTACAATACTATATTCGTTTAAATTGATTGTCGCTAAATCAGCCATTGACAATTGCCCATCGGCACCTCTATTAAAATAAAAATCTCTTTCACCATCTTCCATTAATGAAACAAATGCAAATGTGGTAAAGGAGTTTGGGTCTTGTATGATCCATTTTGTATTCACACCCATTTCATTTAATAAATCAATTAAGTGCTGACCAAAAGGGTCTTTGCCCACTTTTGCAGCCATGTCTACTTGACCTCCAAGTGCGGCAATAGCCGCAGCTACATTCGCAGGTGCGCCACCCGCTTTTTTTAAAAAATTTTGCCCATCTGCAAGTCGACTTCCTCGGTCGGTACAAATCATATCAATCAAGGCCTCTCCAATACACAAAACTTTCATATCCTTTTAATTTAGCTTAATATCAATTTTCATGTCCACCATTCATGGTCATTCCACCATCACTGTTTTTATTTTTATGTGCACTTTTTACCAACAAAGTAGCTACTGCAGCAAGCAATAATAACACGCCTGCAAAACTAATGGCTTTACCTGGGTCATTGCCTAGGAAGTTTTTCAAAATATATCCAAATGTCATTGTCTGTAATAGCATAGGTATCACAATCATCATATTGATGATGCCCATATATACACCGTACCTTTCTTTTGGAATTTTGTGCACTACTAATAAATAAGGGATACCCATCATACTTGCCCATGCGATACCAAATCCGGCCATAGGAACAAATAATAAATTTTTATCTGTGATATGTGGGAATACAAGTAGGCCAATAGCTGCCATGATTAAACATATCACATGAATCATTTTTGGGCTAATTTTTTTTGCCAACCAAAGTAAAATGAAGGCAGATAAAAACGTTACAATATTATACCAGCCATTCACTAATCCTGACCAAGCTACAGCATCTTCATAAGCAGGATTGTTTTGATACACAGTTGTATTCCAAACAGATTTAGCAATACTTTTTGATGCATTCTGCCAATAACAAAAAAGTGCATACCATTGAAATAAATAGACCAATGCCAATTGCCACATCACTTTTGGCATATCACCAATGGCCGATGCAATTTCTTTGAACGGTGTAAACACATTTATTTTTTCCGCTTTCAAAGCGGCAAGTTCTGCTTCAGTTGGAGGAATCTCAGGTGTTTTAAAAACAGACCAACCTACTGTAGCAATGGAACAAACGCTGCCTAAAAAGAAAGAGGCATATACCCAATAAGGTAAGCTACCAAAACTGCCTGGAATATGTTCCCTAAAAAAGTATAAAGAAATATTAGCTAAGGTAATTCCTAAGCCAGTAAAAAAACTTTGGGTTAAAAAACCAGAAGCATGTTGTTCGCTAGGTAATTTGTCGGCAATAAATGCACGATAAGGTTCCATCGCTGTATTGTTTGCAGCATCTAATACCCATAACAATCCGACTGCCATCCACAACGCACTACTAAATGGGTAAAGAAATAAACAAATACTACAGAGTAAAGCGCCAATTAGAAAGTATGGCTTACGTCTTCCAAATCTTGGTGACCATGTTTTATCACTCATAGCGCCAATGATGGGTTGAATGAGTAATCCTGTCATGGGGCCAGCTAAATTAAGCAATGGTATTTGGTCTGGACTCGCACCCAACATATCATAAATTGGATTTACAGCTGACTGTTGTAATCCAAAACTATATTGAATTCCAAAAAAGCCAACATTCATGTTGATGATCTGCGAAAAGGATAACCTTGGTTTAAATGACATAAATTATATTTTAAGCAATGCGTTCTTTAAATATAGTGATTTTGTCATTTTTACTAACAATTGTTGTTATATAATCCCTCTTTTTATTGGTATTTTTCTAGTGCAAACCTTTGCGCTTTGTATCTTTGCATTCAATCCCTACATTCAGTATATGTCTATCCAAATACAGTATCAAAAATCTCATGTTATACAAGGCCTAAGGTATCATTTTATCAAGCAACCTGAAATCAAGGGTTTAATGCTATTTGTAAATGTCTATGCCATTATTACAGCAGGTCTATTGTTTTATAAAAAAATCAGACCCGAACTTTTTTTAATTGGGTCTTTATTATGGATTGTACTTATGGTATTTTTTTGGTTTTTATTACCCTGGCTTTTTTTTAGAAAGACCACCATGTTTAAGCAAGACTGGTTATTTGATTTTGATAGCACTGGCGCCAGTTTGAATTCAGAAAGCGGAACGGCAACTTGGGATTGGTCAGAAGTGACCAGATTTTTTGAAAGTCCCTTGTTTTTTCATGTCTATTTTGCGCCAAAATCCTTTTTTATCCTTCCGAAGGCGCATTTTAGCTTCGAAGAACAGCAATTAATTAGGGGGTTTTTTAGGAAAAAGTAGCAATTGTTAGTTATTAAAGCGGCTTTTTAGCCTTAAAATGGCCTAAAAAAGCAGTTAATACAGAAGATTCTCACATGTGAAAACAAAAAAGCAAATAAACGATTGGTATTTTAACAAAAAGTATATTTTTGCCGCGTAAACAAAAACCTTTTACAATGTCAGAAATCGCAATTAGAGTTAAAAAAATTATCGTAGACAAGTTAGGTGTAGATGAAGCAGAAGTTACAAATGAAGCTTCATTCACAAATGATTTGGGCGCGGATTCTTTAGATACAGTGGAATTGATCATGGAATTCGAAAAAGAGTTCAATATTTCTATTCCAGACGAACAAGCAGAAACTATTACTACTGTTGGTCAAGCTGTTGCTTATTTAGAAGAGCACGCAAAATAATATTGTATTATTTTATAAGCTGAAACTTCGGCATATTTAATCCGCCTTTTTGAGCCTTGCTTTAAAGGCGGATTTTTATTTAAAAACATCTCATATGCAAGCTAGACGTATTGTTGTTACAGGAATAGGTGCTCTAACACCCATCGGTAATAATGTAGAGACTTATTGGAACAATCTAATCAATGGAGTTTCTGGTGCAGACATGATTACGCAATTTGATGCATCTAATTTTAAGACAAGATTTGCATGTGAAATTAAAGGCTTTGATCCTACTGAATTTATGGATCGCAAGGAAGCTAGAAAACTAGATCGTTTTGCACAGATTGCTTTGGTAGCTAGTGATCAAGCGGTTTTAGATGCGGGCATTACAAAAGAAAATGTAGACCATGACAGAGTGGGTGTCATCTTTGCAAGTGGCATTGGAGGGTTAACCACTTTTACAGAAGAGGTGACCAATTTTGTAAATGGGGATGGTACGCCTAGGTTCAATCCTTTCTTTATTCCAAAAATGATTTTAGATATTGCAGCAGGACAAATCTCTATGAAGCATGGCTTCAGAGGTCCTAACTATGCCGTTGTAAGCGCTTGTGCATCTAGTACGAACGCCATTATTTCAGCAATGGATAATTTAAAATTAGGCAAAGCAGATATCATCATCACGGGAGGATCTGAAGCAGTCATAGGCATTGCAGGTATGGGTGGATTCAATGCAATGAAAGCAATGAGTGAGCGCAATGATGATCCAAAAACTGCAAGCCGTCCTTATGATAAAGACCGTGATGGATTTATCATGGGGGAAGCAAGTGGTGTTTTAGTATTAGAAGATTTAGAACACGCAATTCGTCGTGGTGCAAAAATATATTGTGAAGTAGTAGGAGGAGGTGCTACAGCGGATGCCTACCACCTGACAGCACCTCATCCAGAAGGATTAGGCGCAAGAAACGTTATGAATGCAGCATTGAGAGATGCGGGCATGCAGGCCAACGAAATTGACTATATCAATACGCATGGCACTTCAACTCCTTTAGGTGACATTGCAGAAGCAAAAGCCATCACAGATGTGTTTGGAGAGCATGCGTACAATTTAAATATTAGCTCAACCAAATCCATGACAGGTCATTGCTTGGGTGCTGCCGGTGTGATTGAAGCGATTGCTTGTATTCAAACAGTGATCCACGATATCATTCCACCAACCATCAATCATTTTACAGATGATCCAGATTTAGATCCCCGTTTGAATTTCACATTTAACAAAGCCGAAAAGCGCGTTGTCAATGCAGCTTTGAGTAACACATTTGGTTTTGGTGGCCACAATGCTTGTGTGATTGTTAAGAAATACAAAGCTTAACCAAGCATTAGATGAAGCGCTTATACCAACTTATTTTTTCATTTAGAAAATCTGAATTCGAAAAAAGTGTGGACATGCTCATTGGATATCATAGTACCAAAATGGTACTATTCCATACCGCTTTTAACCACCGATCTTTAAAAGAAAATCCATCAGAGAATAATGAAAGGATGGAATTCTTAGGCGATGCGATTATTAGCTCTGTGGTAGCTGAATACCTATTTAAAAAGTATCCCTATAAAGGAGAAGGTTTTTTAACCGAGATGCGAAGTAAGATGGTTAATAGGCAACAGTTGAATCATATTGCAATACAAATGGGGTTAAAAAAAATGACTCGTTTCAATAAATTAGATGGCGGATTAAAGAGTAGTCAAATTTTTGGTAATACGCTAGAAGCCTTAGTGGGCGCTATTTACCTAGACAAGCAATATGAATTTACAAAAAAATGGATCATCGAAAAAATGATTCAACCTTATTTGTTCATGGACGAATTAGAACAAATAGATATCAATATTAAAAATAAAATAATCGGCTGGGCATTAAAACAAGGTAAACAAATTGACTTTGTTTTAGCAGACGAAACATTAGAAGGAAGAAGAAGATTATTTACCATCAACATTGTCATTGACGGCGAAGTGATTACTTCACAAAAAGGGTTTACTAAAAAAGACGCTAGTCAAATTGCAGCCCAAAAAGCAATTGAAATTTTACAAATTACCTAGGCAAATTATATAGGTGTCTTATTTTCTCGTTTGGCATAATTCAACTAAGACCCCGTTGGCGTCTTTTGGATGCACAAAACAAACCCATTTATTGTCGGCACCTAATTTTGGCGCTTCATTCAGTAAAGTGAAGCCCTCTTTTTTCAATCTTTCCATTTCGGCTAGTATATCCGGAACCTCAAAAGCGACATGGTGCAATCCTTCCCCTTTTTTGCCAATGAACTTGGCAATCACTCCATCCGGGTCTGTGCTTGCCACCAGTTCTATTTTGGCTCCATTTTGAAAAAAAAATGCCGTATCTACCGCCTCGCTAGGTACTAGTTCGGTTTTATAGCATGGCTCCCCTAAAAGGCGCTCATATAATGGAATACTTGTTTTAATGTCATTGACCGCAATGCCAATATGGTCCACGATATAATCCATTTTTGCTTGTTTTACGAATTGGGAAAAAAATACCTCTTAAAGCTAACGAAATCCTACATATTGGTGTTCAATCTTTAACTTTGTGCTCTTAGACAAATATAAAAAAGAACTATGTTAAAATTACCAATTTATCTTGACCATAATGCAACCACTCCAATGGATCCTAGGGTCTTGGAGACGATGCTTCCTTATTTTACCGAAAATTTTGGAAATGCGGCAAGTAGAAACCATTCTTTCGGATGGCATGCAGAGGAAGCTGTAGATTATGCACGTGAGCAAATTGCGCAATTAATTGGTGCAGACCCAAAGGAGATCATTTTTACCTCAGGTGCTACAGAGGGGGACAATTTAGGGATCAAAGGGGTGTACGAAATGTACGCCAGCAAGGGAAATCATATCATTACTTGTACCACTGAACATAAAGCAGTTTTAGATACTTGTAAGCACCTAGAAAAACTAGGCGCAGAAGTGACTTATTTGGAAGTACAACCTGATGGATTGATAGACTTAAAAGAATTAGAAGCTGCAATGAGACCAACGACTATTTTAGTGGCAATCATGTATGCGAATAATGAAATTGGTGTAATACAACCGGTAAAAGAAATTAGCGCCATTGCAAAAAAGCACGGTGCATTATTTTTTACAGATGCAGTGCAAGCTGTAGGTAAAATTCCAGTAGATGTAAATGCAGATGGAATTGACTTGATGGCATTTACAGCACATAAAATGTACGGTCCTAAAGGGGTTGGTGCATTGTATGTTCGTCGTAAAAATCCAAGAGTAAAAGTAACAGCACAATTAGATGGTGGTGGACACGAAAGAGGCATGCGTAGTGGTACTTTGAATGTACCTGGTATTGTAGGCTTTGGTAAAGCTTGTGAATTAGCAAGATTAGAAATGGCTTCTGACACCGAAAGAATTTCTAAATTAAGAGATAAATTAGAAAATGCTTTAAAGCAAATCGAAGAGTCTTATGTAAATGGTAATCCAGCACATCGTTTGCCACATGTAAGTAATATTTCTTTCAAGTATGTCGAAGGTGAAGGTTTGATGATGGGCTTCAATCAAGACATCGCATTGTCTTCTGGTTCAGCTTGTACATCTGCTTCATTAGAGCCTAGCTATGTTTTGAAAGCTTTAGGTTTAGGAGATGATTTAGCGCATAGCTCATTACGGTTTGGCTTAGGAAGATATACTACAGAAGAACAAATCGATTTTACAATCAAAGCAGTAACAGACACTGTATTGAAATTAAGAGAGATGAGTCCTTTATGGGAAATGTTCAAAGAAGGTATCGATATCGATTCAATTCAATGGGCACATCACTAATTTAACAAAAGAGACCAAGTCTCATTTTTGAAAATATATAAAATAAACAATCATGGCATACTCAGATAAAGTAATCGATCATTATTCTAATCCTAAAAATGTAGGAACATTAGATAAAGCATCAAACACAGTTGGAACAGGTTTAGTAGGCGCACCAGAATGTGGTGACGTAATGCGTCTGCAAATTCAAGTAGATAATGCGACTGGTATTATCACTGATGCAAAATTCAAAACATTTGGTTGTGGATCTGCAATCGCCTCTTCTTCTTTAGCCACTGAGTGGTTAAAGGGTAAGTCAGTGGATGAAGCCGTTAAAATTGATAACATGGATTTAGTGGAAGAGTTAAACTTACCTCCAGTTAAAATTCACTGTTCAGTTTTGGCAGAAGATGCTATCAAAGCTGCGATCAATGATTACCGTTCAAAGAATGGTTTAGAACAATTGGTATTCGAAGAGCGCATTCACTAATTCATTACATGAGCGAAGTTTTAGAAAATACAATTTACGTGAGTGAAAAGGCAAAGGCAAAAGTAAAACAACTTATGCTAGATGCTGGTGTCTCCGACGACCCTAACTATTTCTTAAGAGTAGGTGTTGTGGGCGGCGGCTGTTCTGGATTGAGCTACAAACTAGACTTTGACAATGAAATCAAGCCGATGGATCAAGTCTTTGAAGACAACGGCATAAAAATTGTCACTGATCTAAAAAGTTTTTTATACTTAGTCAATACTGAATTAGAGTTTTCAGATGGATTGAACGGGAAAGGTTTTTATTTCAACAATCCCAATGCAAGCAGAAGTTGTGGATGCGGAGAGAGTTTTGCGGTTTAATCTTTTAAGTTTCCCCAATGTCCATAAAAATGAACGATTTATCTAAAATGCCCCTGTAAAACCGGGGCATTTTTTATGTAGCTTTGGGTCATGTGGGCAATATGTAAAAAAGAGTGGGCACATTATTTCGGAAGCCTTTCCGGCTATTTGATCATTAGTTGCTATTTACTGGTGAATGGTCTATTATTATTTGTTCTCCCCAACTTTAATGTATTAGATTTTGGATACACGAGCTTGCAAGTGTATTTTGATTTTGCGCCATGGATTTTAATTCTTTTGATCCCCGCAATTACCATGCGGAGTTTCTCCGAAGAGTACAAGCAAGGCACTTATGAAATTTTAAAGAGTCTCCCTATTTCAACTAGGAGCATTTTAATTGGGAAATATGTAGGGGTTGTATTCATTACTATTTTGGCAATTCTCCCTACATTTTTTTATGCCATTGTACTTAACTACTTAAGTGCTATAGGCGGGATAGATTGGGGGGCAACCATCGGTGCTTATATCGGGTTAATTGCATTGGCTGCAGTATATGTAGCAGTCGGTGTTTATATCAGTTCAGCTACAAAGCATACTATGATTGCTTTATTGGGTTCGGTTGTTATTTGTATTTTTTTATACAAAGGATTTGATTGGATGGCCGATTTACAGTTTTTTCAAAATGGGTATGATTTTTACATTCGTCAATTAGGCCTTGCAGCACATTATCAAAATTTAAATAAAGGTGCGATTAGGTTAGAGGATATACTTTATTTTGTTACCATTATTCTTTTATTTGCTCTAGGTGCAATTGAGCAATTGTCTGGCAAGTTCAAGTATAGCTGGGTTTTTCTGATCATGCTTTTATTGAATTTTTTAAGTCATTGGTATCCACTACAAATGGATCTAACAAAAGACCAACGCTATACCATCAGTGAACAATCTACCTTATTGATTCAAGAGGTGAAGCAGCCTGTAAAAATGCATCTTTATCTTGGAGGTGAATTACCATCGCATTATAAAAAATTAGAATTGGCCACTATTCAGTTGCTTAATCAATTAGAACAACTGAATCCTACATGGATTAGTTGGGAGCAAACTGTTCCAGGTGAACTGTTTAAAGACAGTACCTTGATGCTTTTTTATGATAGTCTTCAAAAGCAAGGTTTACCTATTGATCGTTTTCAAAATACAGAGACTATTACTGATAAAAAATTAGATCAATTATTGGTTCCAGGGTTATTGATTGAAGTGGAGGGGCAAAAACCAATTGCAATCGATTTAAGAAGTAGCAAGCAGTTTTTTAAGCCCTATAATATTGTAAAGGAATTACCCGAAATAGATATTGAAGCCAGCTTTAATGCTGCAGAGGCATTACTAGAATATAAAATTGTGCAAGCTATTTACTTAATGAATAGGACGGTAAGACCAAGTATTGCTTATTTAGTAGGTAATGGAGAACCATTGGATTATACGGTGAACGATTTAGGGCAGTCCATTAAAAATCAATACAATCTTGGGGTCTTTGATTTAAAGAAAGGATTTCCTGATGCGAGTAAAATCAACACTTTATTAATTGTAAAACCTACTCAGCGTTTCTCGGAATTAGACCAATTAAAAATTGACCAATTTGTGCTTGCCGGTGGCAATGTGATTTGGGCATTGGATCCATTGTATGCCGAGTATGATAGTTTACGCAATACAAACGGCGCCTACCTTGCATTTGATCGTGGACTTGGTTTAGAAGCGCAGTTATTTAAATATGGCGTAAGGGTGAATACCAATTTAGTGCAAGATTTAAATTGCGCTAAATTGCCAATGGTGGTTGGTGTAGATGCTGCGGGTGCACCAATAATACAAAGAGTACCTTGGCCATACTATCCTTTTGCACAAGCCGGATCCGAGCATCCAATGGTGCAAAATATGGATAGGGTGTTGACCGCTTTCCCTGCAAGTTTAGACACCATAAGGGCTGCAGGTATTGATAAGACTATCTTATTAACAACAGATACCACGAGCAGAATCATTAGTAGTCCAACGATGATTCAATTAAATAGTGGTCAACAGGAAGGCGAATTAGCAAGCTTTACTAAACAACATATTCCAATTGCAGTTTTATTAGAAGGTCAATTTAAATCTGCCTTTGTAGGTAGGCTCACTCAGTCTCTAATGGACTCGGTTCAAAAAGCCACCGGTAAAGCTTTTCTGACAACGGGCATTAAAGCATCAAAACAAATTGTGTTATCGGATGCCGATTTAATCACCAATTTTGTGGATGCACAAAAAGGGCCGCTCCCTATGGGGATGATACCTTTTGAGGGCGTACAATTTGCGAATCCTGTTTTTTTTCAAAATATGATTGCATACTTAAATGAACCTGTGCATTTACTTGAAGCTAGAAAAAAGAATTTAGTATTAAGGAGACTAGACCCGGGTAAGGTTGCAAAAAATAGACTTTGGATTCAAATTGTATTATTGCTTGGTCCGGTTTTCTTACTCGGATTAGGTTATTGGATAGCTTATGCTTATCGCCAATCTCGATTTGCTGTATCTAAATCATAGCTTATCTTTACAGCATGACAACAGATCAAATGGTATACCTCGTTTTTGGCGTGGTTGTAGTGACTGCTTTAATATTAGACTTGGGCTTTCTAAGTAAAAAAAATACGACTATTACGATTCGCCAAGCCCTTCAACAAACATTTATTTGGGTCTTGTTGGCTTTAGGTTTCTTTGTATTCATGTGGATAGAAGAAGGGCAGAAATTGGCCTTTGAATATTTAAGTGGCTACTTAATGGAATGGAGTTTAAGTATTGACAATATTTTTGTTTTCATTTTAATTTTTGATGCATTTAAAGTAAAGGAACAACACCTTTCAAGGGTCTTGTTAATCGGCATTTTAATTGCTATTTTATTTAGGGTAATATTCATCACAGTGGGTGTAGCATTGGTAGCCAAGTTTGCTTGGATTTTATATTTATTTGGCGTGTTTTTATTGTATACAGGCTATAAGATGTTTAGGGCAGGAGAAGATGAAGCTTTTGATCCGCATCAATCTAAAATCTACCTTTTCTTAAAAAAGTTTTTGCCAATCACCAATGAAGACGGGGATGGTAAATTTATGATGCGTATTGGCGGAAAACCAATGTATACAAGCCTTTTCGTGGTGGTTGTTTTATTAGCTGCAATTGATTTAGTATTTGCTTTAGATTCTATCCCAGCGGTAATGGGCATTTCAATGAGTAGTTTAGTGATCTATACTTCTAATATTTTTGCGATACTTGGATTGCGCTCTTTGTTCTTTTTATTACGAGGTGCAGTGAATCAATTTGAACACCTTCAACAAGGTATTGCGATTGTGTTAATATTCATTGGTGTTAAAATGCTTGGGGAGCATTATATCAACATGGTCATGAGTAAAAACACCCAAGTGCTTATTTCTTTATTAGTAATTGTGTTTTCAATTACAGGTTCAATTTTGTATTCTATCTTTTCAAATCGTCAAAAAAATCTACCAAAGAATTTCGAGGATAATACCATTTAATATATGCAATTAAAAATGAACGGGAAAAAAGTAGCAGCACTCATCATCGCCATTATTGTAATTGATCAGTTGTTGAAATTTTATATCAAGTTGAATTACTTTTTAGGCGAAGAACATCAAGTGATTGGGTCTTGGTTCAGGCTGCATTTTGTAGAAAATGAAGGGATGGCATGGGGCCTTAAATTTGGTGGTGAGTTTGGTAAAATTGCTTTGACCTTATTTAGATTGGCTGCGGTGATTTGGGGTACTTTTTTAATCAAAGGATTTATCAAAAAGCAATACCATAATGGTTTTATTATATGCGCTGCTTTAATTTACGCAGGGGCATTGGGCAATTTAATCGATAGTATGTTTTATGGCTTGTTGTTTGATGCCAGTATTCCATATACTGCTATGGTAGCGCAATTTTTACCAGAAGGTGGGGGGTATGCCAGTTTTTTGCATGGCAAAGTGGTAGACATGTTTTATTTCCCAATCATCACTAATGCACAGTTCCCAAGCTGGATGCCAATTTGGGGTGGTGAATCATTTGAATTCTTCCGTCCAGTATTCAATTTCGCCGATATGTCCATCAGCACTGGAGTCATTGCACTTTTTGTCTTTCAAGGCAAGTTTTTCCCATCAGACGAGGCTGCATAATTTCCTTTCCTTTTTTCAGTGCTTATTCGTACCTTCATGGCCTAAAAATCAGATAGGACAAGCGTTTTATGAGTAATCAATATCCAGAATTTAATGGCTTACATCTGCCAACAATAGAAGCAGAAATTTTAGCAGCTTGGAAAAAAGAACAAGCATTTGAACAATCCGTTCAATTAAGAGAAGGCAAAACACCATTTGTGTTTTATGAAGGACCTCCAAGTGCCAATGGTATGCCTGGCATTCACCATGTGATATCAAGAACTTTAAAGGACATGGTTTGTCGTTATAAAACAATGCAAGGTTTTCAAGTAAAAAGAAAAGGTGGATGGGATACCCATGGTTTACCAGTTGAGTTAGGGGTAGAAAAAGAATTAGGTATTACGAAAGAAGATATTGGAAAGACAATCACAATAGAAGCCTACAATCAAAAATGTAGAGAAGCAGTATTACGTTATAAAAAAGAGTGGGATGATATCACCAACAAAATGGGTTATTGGGTGGACTTAGATAATCCATACATCACATTTGAAAATAATTATATTGAAACATTGTGGTGGATTTTAAGTACACTTTATAAAAAAGGGTACCTGTATCAAAGCGTGAGTATCCAACCTTATTCTCCAGCAGCAGGAACTGGATTGAGTTCACATGAATTGAATCAACCTGGTACTTACAAAGATGTAAAAGACACTTCGGTGGTGGCGATGTTCAAAGCCATCCTTTCAAAAGAAAGCCAATTTATTTTTGATGCTGCAGCAGCGAATCCACTTTCTAAGGAAGTATTTTATATGGCATGGACTACCACACCTTGGACTTTGCCATCCAATTTAGGATTGACTGTTGGACCAAACATTGAATACACTTTGATCGCGACCTACAATCCATACACTGCAATGCCAGTGAATGTAATTGTGGCAAAAGCATTGGTATCAAAGTATTTCAAAGAAGAAGGCTTGAGCTTAACTAGTTTTGCAGAAGGCGACAAGATAGTACCATGGAAAGAATTAGCTACATTTAAAGGCAGTCAATTAGAAGGCTTACGCTATGAGCAGTTGATGCCATTTGAAGCAAATAATCCTGCTAACATTGAAGGTGATCCATTTAAAATAATTGTAGGCGATTTTGTGACTACAGAAGACGGAACTGGTATTGTTCATACCTCACCAGCATTTGGTGCAGATGACTATAAAGTGGGACAAAAAAATAATCTAGGCATCATAACTTTGGTAGACAGAGAAGGTAAATTCATTGATGGTGTAGGAGAATTTGCTGGAAGATTCGTGAAGAATTATAAAGATGAAAAAGATTTCCAAGATGTGAACGTAGACATCTCGGTAAAATTAAAAAAAGAAAATCGTGCTTTCAAAGTAGAAAAATACGAACACAATTATCCGCATTGTTGGAGAACAGATAAACCTATTTTATATTATCCATTGGATGCTTGGTTTATCAAAACCACTGCAGTGAAAGATAGAATGGTGGAGTTGAATAAAACGATCAATTGGAAACCAAAGAGTACAGGAGAAGGTCGTTTTGGTAATTGGTTAGAGAATATGGTGGATTGGAATTTATCACGTAGCCGTTATTGGGGAACGCCATTACCAATTTGGAGAACTGAAGACGGAACAGAAGAAATTTGTATTGGATCAATTGACGAATTGACAGCAGGATTTTTAGCAGCAAAAGAAAAAGGCTTTAATAAAGATGTTCAATTGCAAATTGTAGATGGAAAATTGGAGGTGGACTTACACAAACCATTCGTAGATCAAATAGAAATTTTAAGTCCAACTGGCAGACCTATGCAACGCGTTTCGGACTTAGTAGATGTATGGTTTGATTCGGGTGCCATGCCTTATGCGCAGTGGCATTATCCATTTGAAAACAAAGATTTAGTAGACAAAGGCTTTGCCTTCCCTGCAGATTTTATTGCAGAAGGAGTAGACCAAACTAGAGGATGGTTTTATACATTACATGCATTAGGTGTATTATTATTTGATAAAGTGGCGTACAAGGCTGTGGTGAGTAATGGCTTGGTATTAGATAAGAATGGCAACAAGATGAGTAAGCGTTTAGGCAATGTGGTGAATCCATTTGAGACCTTAGAAACTTATGGAGCAGATGCAACAAGATGGTATTTGGTCACCAATGCCTCTCCTTGGGATAATTTAAAATTTGACTTATCTGGTATTCAAGAAGTACAAAGAAAATTCTTTGGCACATTGTACAATACGTATCAGTTTTTTATATTGTATGCCAACGTTGATGGATTCAAATTCGAGCAGGCATATATTCCAGTTAAAGATCGTCCTGAGATTGACCGATGGGTCATTTCATCTTTGAATAGTTTAGTGCAAACTGTGACAGTGGCGATGGATGACTTTGAGCCAACCATTGCTGGTCGTGCCATTGAGACTTTTGTAGACGAGCATTTGAGTAACTGGTATGTGCGTTTATGTAGAAGAAGATTCTGGAAAGGTACATACACCGAAGATAAAATTGCTGCATACCAAACATTATATGAATGTATTGAGACCATTGCAAGATTAATGGCACCTATTGCACCATTCTTCTGTGATCAATTGTTTAGAAATTTAAATGGACTTACAAAAAGATTCGACGCAACATCAATTCATCATATTGATTTTCCAAAAGCAGATCCATCTAAAATGGATGCCGCGCTAGAAACAAGAATGCAATTGGCACAAGATATTTGTTCCTTGGTTTTATCTATTCGTAAAAAGGTAAATATCAAAGTTCGTCAGCCATTACAAAAAATATTGATACCAGTTTTAGACCCTGCTATGAAATTAGCCATTGAACAAATGGAAGAATTAATTCTAGCCGAAGTGAATGTCAAAGAGATCAATTATATCACAGAGACGGAGGGGGTGATAAGTAAGAAGCTTAAACCTAATTTTAAATTATTGGGTGCGAAATTGGGTACAAAGATGAAACAGGCTTCGGCAGTCATCGCAGCTTTAAGCCAAAACCAGATTTCGGAACTAGAACGCAACGGAACCCTCACCATTCAGGTCGAAGAAAGTTCTATTTCATTGTTAATCAATGAAGTAGATATAATTGCAGAAGATATTCCAGGTTGGAGTGTGGCGGTAAAGGGTAATTTGACTGTGGCTTTGGATATTAGCCTCTCAGAAGCGCTTTTAAAAGAAGGAAATGCTCGAGAATTGATAAATAGGGTCCAAAACATCCGAAAAGAGGCCAATTTTGAGCTTACAGACAAGATTTTACTCCAAATTGTGGATAACACAAACATGAAAGATGCTGTTAATGAATTTTCAGAGTATATTTGCCGCGAAATATTGGCTACCCAAATAGATTGGGTGTCTAGCCTCAAAGAAGGCGTCGATATCGACATCAATGATCAAAAACTAAGGATTTTAGTTAGACAAAAAGGATAATTATGGCTACAAAAAAACCAGCACCTAAAAAAGCGGCCCCAGCAAAAAAAGCGGCCCCAGCAAAAAAAGCAGCGCCAGCAAAGAAAGCGGCTCCTGCTAAAAAAGCAGTGCCTGCAAAAAAGGCTGCGCCAGCTAAAAAGGCTGCTCCGGTAAAAAAAGTAGTACCAGCTAAAAAGGCAGCGCCAGTAAAAAAAGCGGCTCCTGCAAAAAAGGCTGCACCTATAAAGAAAGCGGTTCCAGCAAAAAAAGCGGTTCCAGCAAAAAAAGCTGTGCCTGCTAAAAAAGTGGTTCCTGTTAAAAAGGCAGTACCAGCAAAAAAAGCTGTGCCTGCTAAAAAAGTGGTTCCTGTTAAAAAGGCAGTGCCTGCTAAAAAAGTAGCTCCTGCAAAAAAGGCTGCACCTATAAAGAAAGCGGTTCCAGCAAAAAAAGCTGTGCCTGCTAAAAAAGTAGCACCTGTAAAAGCATCTGCAAAACCGGTTGCAAAAGCCCCAGTTAAACCTGTTGTGGCAGCAAAGCCAGTCGAAAAATATGTACCTCCTGCAAAACCAGTTCCTGTTATACCTACCCCACCAGTAAAACCAGTGCGTAAGGCAGCGGAACCAATCAAGGACATTAAAGTTCCAAAGATCAATACAAAAAACAGTGTTCCTTATCAACCAGGTTATGTTCCAATGGAAAAAAGAAAAGAAGTAGAAAGATCTACAGAGACTTTAGTAAAATATTCAGATGCAGAATTAACTGAATTCAAAGATTTAATTTCTAAGAAATTAGAAGCTGCAAAAAAAGAATTAATTTATTTACAAGGTTTGATCACTCGAAAAGACGAAATGGGTGGTGACAATGATGATGCAAGATATATGACCATGGAAGATGGTAGTGTGAGTATGGAAAGAGAGCAAATGGGCCAAATGGCTAGCCGTCAAATCACTTTCATCGACCATTTAGAGAAAGCGTTGATGCGAATCGAAAATAAAACTTACGGTATTTGTAGAGTTACAGGTCGCTTAATAGATAAAGCACGCTTACGTGCTGTGCCACATGCTACTTTAAGCTTAGAAGCAAAATTAGGTTATGTGAAAAATAGCACCGACCAATAATAATCATATAGAGCAAAACGCTCTCAAGAATATAAGCTTATTAAAAAACCCGATCATCGATCGGGTTTTTTGTTCTTATCGCAACTTCTTATTTCACTTCTTGCATCTCAATTAATTTCTTATAGTAACCACCTTGTGCTAATAAGTTTTCGTGGCTGCCTCTTTCTACGATGGCGCCTTTTTGTAATACGATGATTTCGTCAGCGTGGCGGATGGTAGATAAGCGATGTGCAATCACAATAGAAGTCCTGTTTTGCATCATATTATTAATAGCGTCTTGCACCAATCTTTCGCTCTCTGTATCTAAAGCAGAAGTTGCTTCGTCTAAGATTAAGATAGGAGGATTTTTTAGTACTGCTCTTGCGATGGTTAAACGTTGACGCTCACCGCCACTGAGTTTGCTACCTCTGTCTCCAATCATGGATTCAAAACCACCTTCCTTCTTGATAATAAAATCATAAGCGTTGGCAATTTTTGCTGCTTCAATAATTTCTTCCATCGTTGCCTCTGGCTTGCCTAATGCGATATTTGCAGCAATGGTATCATTGAATAATATAGGTTCCTGAGTAACAATGCTAATCAATTTTCTTAAACTATGTAAGCTATAGTCTTTAATATTCTTTCCGTCAATGTATAAATTACCAGAAGACACATCATGAAATCTTGGTACTAAATCTGCTAGTGTACTTTTACCTGCACCTGATGAGCCAACAAGAGCAACAGAAGTCCCTTTTTTGATATTCAAATTAATGCTATTCAAAATGCTTGCATCCTGGTAGGCAAATCCAACATTGTCAAAATGAATACTATCTTCAAATCCTGTGATTAAAATTGGATTGGCAACTTCTTCTACTGTATTTGGGGCTTCTAATATTTCATTCAATCTATCTAGTGTAGCCGTACCTCGATTTACATTGTAAACCGCTTGTGATAAGGCTTTTGCTGGGTTGATTATTTGAGAAAATAAAGCCACATAAGTAATGAATGAACCTGGTGATAAAATATCACCATTTAAAACAAGCTTCCCGCCAAACCAAAGTACCCCAGATAAAATAGTCACACCTAAAAATTCAGAAACTGGTGATGCTAAGTCTCGTCGGTATAAAATTCGGTTCTTTAAATTAAATATATCTTCTACTAATCCATAAAATTGTCCTTTGACTTTTCCTTCTGCGTTAAATGCTTTGATGATCCTTAGTCCAGATAAAGTTTCTTCCATCTGACTTAAAATTTCGCCCCATTTAACTTGTGCTTTATTAGTATGTTTTTTTAAACTGCGACCAATACGACCAACTATAAATCCAGCTAAGGGTAATAAAATAAAAACAAATAAGGTGAGCTTAGCGCTTATTAAGAATAAGAAAATTAAAATTCCAATAATGGTTAATGGTTCTTTGATTAAACCTTCTAATGCGCTAATAACGGAGCTTTCCAATTCTGCAATATCATTAGAAGCTCTACTTAAAATATCTCCTTTTCTTTTTTCCGTAAAAAAGCCCACGGGCAATTGTAAGATTTTATCATATAAGAGCTTTGAATATTTCTTTGTCACCATATTACGAATAGGTGCTAAAAAATAAAATGCGAGGTATAAAAATAAATTCTTGAAAAAGATAGATACTATGATGAATAAACAGATCCATCCTAATGCATATTCTTTACCATTGGTCTTGATGATGTCTTGTAGAAACTGGTAAATAAGGTCTTTAAGGTTGGCGCTGTCTGTAACAGATACAGGTGTCAAACTTGTAAAAGCATTGTTGCCAAAAATAAGGTCCAGGAATGGGGTGAGCATCCCTAACGAAAACAAGCTAAAAACGATGGATAACAAGATAAAAAGACCATACCAGCCCATATAGGTCTTGTATTCCTTGATATAACTTACTATGCGAAAAAATTTCTTCATAATTAAAACTATTCCCTCAGAATAATCAGCAAAGTAACTAATTTTACAGCGAATCAACGACTTTGATTATGGAAGAGGGAAAAAGACAGAAACAAGTGGCTGGTGCGATTCAAAGCACTATGAATGATATTTTTTTAAAATTGGGCTTGAACCATTTGCAAGGCGGGATGATTTCCATCTCCTCTGTAAAAGTGACCCCAGATTTATTGGAAGCTAGAATCTATTTAAGCTTATTTCAGGTGGCCGATCAGGAGACCTGCTTTAAGAAGATCCAAGCCCAGGCTTGGGAGATCAAAAAGCACCTCCAGGAGGCTATGAAACATCAATTAAGACGTATCCCAGTATTGCATTTTTATTTAGATGACACATTGGATTATGTATTTAAAATGGAAGAGATTTTAAAAAAACTATAAGTTGCATTTTTTATTTGCTTGGCGTTATTTTAGAGGTAAATACTCCTTTCAGGCAATACAATTCATTGCATGGGTTAGTGTTTTTGCAATTGCCATTGGTACAGCAGCCTTACTCACTATTTTAAGCGTCTCTAATGGCTTCTCTGAAATTGTAAATGGATTGTATTCCGATTTTTATGCCGACCTGCGTGTGGTTCCTAGGTCTTCTAAATTTGCTCAGCTATCGCAAGCACAATTAAATGCAGTAAGACAAATTCCTGGGGTACATTATGCGACAGGTATTGTCGAAAACAAAGCGATCCTTGTGCACAACGACAATCAAACAGTGGTCTTTGTAAAGGGGGTTGACTCAAATTATATTCATATTAATAAAGTCAATCAATATTTAAAACGAGGCGTTTTTGAAGTAGGTAATTTAGATAGTCCTAAATTAGTACTAGGCATTGGGGTGGAAGAAAATCTATTATTGTTTAATACAGACTTGGGTGCATCCTTGGAATTGATTGCGGTGGGGCGATCAGGGAAGTCTCTGAAATCTATTGACCAGCTGAACCATTTGGTAGCAGTGCAGTCTGGCGCATTTTCGGTACAACAAGAATTTGATGTACAATATGTTTTTACCTCTAATCAATTTGCGCAATATTTATTTGACTTAGACACCAATCAATATTCAGGTATTGAATTATCCATTGACATCGCGGACGAAAAAAACATTACCGAAGCAATACAACCTATTTTAGGTCCTAGTTTTCTAGTACAAAATAAATACCAACAAAATGCGGATTTGTATAAAATTATGCAAATAGAAAAATGGATCATCTTTGCCATTCTTGCACTCATCATGGTGGTAGCTTCTTTTAATTTAGTGGGCGCATTGACGATGTTGGTCTTAGAAAAACAAAAAGACATTCATGTATTGCATGCCATGGGGGCCACTGCGGGCACCATTCAAAAAATATTTCTTAGTCTATCAATTGTGATGTCCTTGACGGGTGCTTTGATCGGCGGACTAATTGCTTCTTGTTTGATTTTTTTACAAGGACAATTTCATTTCATCCAATTACAAGGAGTAAGTTTTGTCATTGACTACTATCCAGTCAAAGCAGTTTGGACAGATTATTTAGCGGTCATTGGATTAGTTGTTTTGATTGCAATTGTGGCGGGTTGGGTACCAGCAAAAAAAGCTGCTGGACGCATCTTTGAAAAAATAGGATAGTAAAAACAATTTCGATTATAAAAAAAGGGAAGCTTTGCTTCCCTTTTTTTATAAGTATTTTGATTTATTAAAAATCGCCTAAAGTCATTTCTAATTGTCCCAATGCATTTTCTAATTGTGCATCGTTTGGTGCAATACCATGCCATTCATGACCGGTTTCCATAAAGTCAACTCCCTTGCCCATAATAGTTTTCATCAATATGACAATCGGCTTGCCTTGTTTTGTCAATGTTTTAGCGTGTTCTAAAGTAGCTACAATCTCATCCATATTGTGCCCATCCATGTGTAATACTGTCCAATGGAATGCCTTGAACTTATCTTCCAAACTATCTAAATTCAAGACCTTGTTCAATGGCCCGTCTATTTGTTGTCCGTTCACGTCGATGGTAGCAATATAGTTGTCTACTTTATTATGTGCTGCAAACATAATCGCTTCCCAGTTTTGACCTTCTTGTAATTCACCATCACCATGTAAAGAGTAGACGATACGATCGTCGTTATTGTATTTTTTTGATAATGCAGCACCGATCGCTACACTCATACCTTGTCCAAGAGAGCCACTCGCAATACGAATTCCAGGTAAATGCTCGTGTGTGGTAGGATGACCTTGTAAACGAGAATTGATCATTCTAAATGTGGCTAATTCTTTGATATCAAAATAACCTGATCTAGCCAATACAGAATAGAATACAGGAGAGATATGTCCATTGGATAAAAAGAAAAGATCTTCACCTTTCCCATCCATATTAAAAGCAGGATCATGCTTTAAAACTTTAAAATACAGTGCCGTTAAAAAATCTGTACAACCTAAAGAACCTCCTGGATGACCACTTTGTTGTGCATGCACCATTCTAACGATATCTCTTCTTACTTGAGATGCTGTTCTTTTTAATTCCGCTGTTGACATAATCTTATTTTAACGTTCGTACAAAGATAGAAAAATTACTGCCATAAAAAAAGGTAAGGGCAGAATACCAAGGATTTATTAGCTTTGTCTTTGAAAACATTGAATTATGTCAGAGGAATTAAAGAAAATTAGTACAGATGCTGAAAATGGCATGAAAAAAGCCATCAATCACTTAGAAATAGAATTGTCTAAAATTCGAGCGGGTAAAGCGTCACCAACCATTTTAGAAGGTGTCAACGTAGATTATTATGGCACTCCAACACCAATTAGTCAGATTGCCAACGTACAAGTACTGGATGCAAGGACCATTAGTATTCAGCCTTGGGAAAAAAATATGTTGCCCTTAATTGAAAGAGCGATCATGGGTGCGAATATTGGCATCACCCCACAAAATGATGGTGTAAATATTCGATTATTTATGCCGCCATTAACCGAAGAGCGCAGAAAGGAAATGGTTAAGAAGGCGGGTGGAGAAGGAGAGCAAAGCAAAGTAGCGATTCGTAATATCAGAAGAGACCATATTGAACAAGTGAAGAAACTACAAAAGGACGGAATGAGTGAAGATATCTGCAAGGGTGCAGAAGATACCATTCAAGGATTAACCGATAAGCATATCGCGCTTGTTGAAAAACATTTAGAAGCAAAAGAAAAAGAAATCATGACTGTTTAATAGTCAATTTTTTAAAAATATAGCCCTCGATTTATGATTGGGGGCTTTTTTGTTTTAGGAATGGAATGAAATTTAAATTCCCTCTATTCACGATATACACGCCCAATAAAATCACGCCTAGACAAATCACCTGCATGGGCTCCAAAGATTCTCCATAGATCAAACCCCATACCACAGCTACGATTGGAATACCATAGGTCACCAATGAGCCAAAAAGGATACCCGCTTTTTTTACTAAATAATAAAATAAGATAGACGCCATTGACGTGCCCACCATACCTAAAATAGCACTCATGCAAACGCTATGCAGGACGATGGGATCTTTAAAATTATAGTCAAAAAAACCTGTGAAAAACAAGACGGCAGCGCTTGGCAAAATCAAGAATGAAAATGCAACCGAAGCAATTTGAATAGAGCCAATCTCTTTTAAATTTCTTCCTACGGTATGTACGTTAACACCATACATCATAGTAGCTAAAAGAACAAGGCTCGCATATGAAAGATTTTCAAAGTGCATTTCCTTTCCAGTTAAGAGTAAAAAAGTCAATCCAACAAATCCTATCAAGATACCTAAGAATTTAATGGTGGTAGTTTGTGTTTTATAGAATACAACACCTACCAGGATAGTAAATAAGGGGGTCAGCGAATTTAAAATACCTGCTAAAGCACTATCAATTCTTGTTTCTGCAATGCAAAAAAGATAGGCTGGAATAAAATTACCAATGAAACCAGAAACAATTACGACGCCCATTTTATCTTTCGGTATTTTTTGGAATGCCTTGATCGCGAAAGGCAATAAAACTAGTCCTGCAAAAAGCATTCTAAGCGAAGCGACCTGGTAAGGGGTAAAAGCCTTCAATCCCTCTTTCATTAAGATAAAAGAGCTACCCCATACGATTGATAATAAAGCAAATACAAGCCAGTTGGTCCACTTCTGATGCATCCTTGTTGGTTTTGAACAAAGATGCCTCATTTTGGCTAAAAAATGAATAAATATCACTTTCTTTGCAAGGATGAGCCAGCATACTAATTATTCGATTAAAGTGGACCAATTTGAAGGTCCTTTTGACCTTTTATTATTCTTTATTGAACGTGATGAGATGGACATTTACAATATCCAGATCACAAAAATCATTAAGGATTTCTTAGATTTTATCCATGCACAGGACAAGCTTAATATTGAATTAAGTAGTGAATTTATTTTATTCGTTTCTACCTTAATGCGTATCAAGGCTAAAATGTTATTGCCAAGAAAAGAGATTGATGCTTTGGGCAATGAGATTGATCCAAGACAAGAATTAATTGATAAAATTTTAGAGTATAAAAAGTACAAAGAAGCTGCAGTTCAAATGGCCGACTTAGAAGCCATGAGGATGTTGATGCTGAAGCGTGGTAATATTCAAAAAGAAATGTCATTAGTTGGAGAAGAAGCAGCCGAAGGAACAGAGTTACAGACAGTGACTTTGTTTAAGTTGATGAAAGCTTTTGAGAAAGTCATGATCCGTGTGCACGAACGTCAAAACAGGCCTGTTCATACAGTTATACGTTACAATTATACCATGGAAGGCAGTCGTACTTACCTGCTGAATTTGGTTCAAGAAGGACAGACAGTTGCCTTCGAAAAAGTCTTTGATATTTGTGAAGACCGTGTACACGCTATATTCTTGTTCTTATCTATTTTAGAATTAGCACAACAGAAATATATGAAACTAATGGTGGGCGAAGGACGCAATAATTTTATCCTAGAATGGAACCAAAACAGGGAGGATGATTTAGAACCCGGATACATTGAACAAACCGATTCTTACGAAACAAAATTTGATCAAAGTACATTTGCAGATGCACCAGAAGATGAAGGTGATTTTGAACCTAGCTTGAATTAATTATCCTTCTACCAATACCGATTTCCCTAAAAGATTTTTTACTGCATTGGCAATCGCCATGGCGTCGTAATGACATTCTTGTTGTAATTCTTTTACAGAACCATGTTCAACAATCGTATCAGGTATACCTAAAATGCGCACTTGGCTATGGTAGTTATGTGCATTCATGAATTCCAATACAGCAGAGCCTAATCCCCCGACAACTGTTGCATCTTCTACAGTCACAACAAGTGCATAGTTTTGGAATACCTCATGCAATAATGCTTCGTCTAGTGGTTTTACAAAACGCATATCATAATGCGCAGGATCAATGCCTTCTAGTCTTAAATTACGAATAGCAGTTTGTGCGTTATTGCCTGGGTGACCAAAAGTAAGAATAGCCACATCTTTACCTTCTTTCAATCTGCGTCCTTGTCCAATCGCTAATTGTTCGAAAGGCTTTTTCCAATCTACCATCACACCTTCGCCTCTTGGATAACGAATCACAAAAGGTAAATCAGTCGAAGGTAATTGAGCCGTATACATCATGTTCCTTAATTCTTGCTCATTCATTGGTGCCGCAATGATTAAATTAGGAATACATCTAAAGAAAGCAATATCGTAACAACCATGGTGCGTTGGGCCATCTTCTCCAACCAATCCTGCACGGTCTAGACAAAATATAACAGGTAATTTTTGCAATGCCACATCATGTATCACTTGATCATAGGCGCGCTGCATGAACGAAGAATAAATATTACAAAAAGCTTTTACACCTTGTGTTGCAAGACCAGCACTCAATGTTACTGCATGTTGTTCGCAAATACCTACATCAAATGCACGATCAGGCATGGCTTCCATCATGAATTTCATAGATGATCCACTTGGCATCGCAGGTGTGACACCCATGATCATTGGATTCATTTCTGCTAATTCAACAAGTGTTAATCCAAATACGTCTTGGTATTTTGGTGGCTGAGGGGTCTCAATTTTTTTCTTGATAATTTCTCCAGTCAATTTATCAAATAATCCTGGCGCATGCCATTTGGTTTGGTCTTTTTCTGCAAGTTCATATCCTTTTCCTTTCACCGTTAGAATATGCAATATTTTAGGTCCTGGAATTTCTCTTAAATCTCTTAAAGTATCAACAAGGTTAGTGATATTGTGGCCGTCAATTGGTCCGAAATAACGAAGTTGTAATGCTTCAAATAAGTTGCTACTTTTAGAGACCATACCTTTTAATCCAGCTTCTACTTTAGAAGCCATCTCTCTTGTAAAAGTTTTTCCAATCGGCAATTTCCCCATCAATTCCCACAACTCGTCTCTGAACTTATTATAGGTAGGTGAGGTACTAATATCTGTTAAATATTCTTTAAGTGCACCCACATTTGGGTCGATGCTCATACAGTTATCATTCAAAATAATCAACACATCGCTATCTGCCACGCCAGCATGGTTCATTGCTTCGAAAGCCATACCTGCAGTCATTGAACCATCCCCAATTATAGCAACTGATTTCCTGTCCTCTCCCTTATATTTAGCAGCCATGGACATACCCAGTGCTGCAGAGATAGACGTAGAAGAGTGACCTACGCCAAATGTATCGTAAGGACTTTCACTTCGCTTAGGAAAGCCACTTAAGCCCTTATATTTTCTGTTGGTTACAAATGCATCACGGCGACCAGTCAAAATTTTGTGTCCATAAGCCTGATGGCCTACGTCCCAAACCAATTGATCATTGGGTGTATTGTACACATAATGCAATGCTACGCTCAATTCTACCACGCCCAGGCTGGCAGCAAAATGACCTCCATGTACACTCACGATGTCAATAATGTACTGACGTAATTCATCGCATACTTGGTG
>Ga0214921_10001958_pt1 | contig 34456 bp, 29 predicted proteins | sample LL1505_MetaG_FD_177992 | JGI IMG/M metagenome (GOLD analysis project Ga0214921, IMG submission 177992) | Freshwater microbial communities from Lake Lanier, Atlanta, Georgia, United States - LL-1505 | ecosystem: Environmental > Aquatic > Freshwater > Lake | place: USA: Georgia | collected... | reverse complement strand
CCGATACCTAATCCAGCACCGATAGCTGCTAATCCAGCGCCAATTGCGGCAACACTTCCTACTACCATTTTTTTACGTTTTAATTGTTATTGAAAAAAGATTTAATAAATATTTTAGTGATGTGCTACATTTTTATGTCCTTCATGCTCATGCGCTTCATGATGGTGTTCTTCTGTTGCCATACCAATATACATGGCACTCAACATAGTAAAGATGTATGCTTGTAAAAAAGCCACCAACAATTCAATCATACCAATGAACACAGCAAATGGAACTGCAATAGCAGAAGCATACACTGTTTTGAATATAAAAATTAAACAAATCAAACTTAATACTAGAATATGCCCTGCTGTAATATTCGCAAACAAACGAATCATTAAAGAGATAGGCTTAGTGAACACCCCAATTAACTCAATGGGTGCTAAGAACAATTTCATACTCCAATGCATGCCTGGCATCCAAAAAATGTGTTCCCAATAATTTTTATTCGCACTTAAGTTAACCACTACAAAAACACATACAGCGAGTGTCATTGTGAAAGCAATATTACCACTTACGTTCGCACCGCCTGGGAAAAAGGGAATGAGTCCTAAAAAGTTATTCGTTAAAACCAAAAAGAAAATGGTTAATAAAAAAGGCATGTATTTAGCAAATTTCTTTTTGCCAATATTTGGGATGGCAACTTCATCTCTTACAAATAAAACAATTGGCTCCATGAAAGATTGAACCCCTTTAGGAGCAGATGTTACGCCTGTTTTTTTATAAGCACCAGCTGCTGTTAAAAGCACCACTAAAAGAATCAATACGGAAACAAATAATGAGGCTACGTTTTTGGTGATAGAAAAATCCCAAAGTGTTTTAGATGCTGCTTCATCAATGGCTTCAGCTGCATCTACAATCTTCACTTTACCTTCAAAAATTTTATAATCATAATTACCCTTATATACAATTTGCTCATGGTGTTCATTCAAGAACTTTGCAGATGAGAAAACTTCAAAACCTTTTGGCGTATGTAAAATAACTGGCAAAGAAACAGAAGTATGTCCCCATAAATGCCAACTATGATCATCTTTAATGTGATCTAATATGGTCTCAGTCACATTGAATGCTTTTGCTTCATGTTCTTGCGCTTTTTCATTGGCGAATGCATTGCCAGAAAATGCCAACATAAACAAGCTCAAACACAATACCAGTAAAGATTTAATTCGTAAAGATGCCATAGTGATCTCAAAATTTGCGGCAAAGATAGGGATAATGCTGCTGAAAATTCATAATATTTAACAGAAATATAGCATGAAAAAAAATGTTTATCAATCTTTTAAACAATTGATTTTCAGACATTTAAAAAATTAAGCACTCTTTTTAGGATCAAATTGCATTTCGTTTAGGGCCTTGTAAAAACCGCCCTGCTCCATTAAGGATTGATGTGTCCCTTTTTCTATGATTTTTCCTTGCTCCAATACTAGGATCTGGTCGGCCTTTCGGATAGTAGATAACCGATGTGCAATGACGATGGATGTTCTTCCCTGAATCAAGGTTTCAATTGCTTTTTCAATGAGTTGTTCGCTTTCTGTGTCGATGGAGGAAGTGGCTTCGTCTAAGATTAAAATACTCGGATTGTATAAGAGTGCTCGAATAAAACTCAAGAGTTGTCTTTGTCCCAAACTCAATGTGGCACCGCGTTCCATGACATGGTATTGATATCCTCCTGGTAGTTGCATAATAAAATCGTGCATACCAATCATCTTCGCTGCTTCCTCCACTTGATCGGGAAGAATGGATGGATTGCGAAGTGTGATATTGTCATACACTGAACCAGAAAATAAAAATACGTCTTGTAAAACAACGCCTATGGATGCCCTTAAACGGTCTAATGCATAGTCTTCTATTAAGACACCGTCTAAAAGTATCTGGCCGCCTTGATATGGATATAGGCGATTCAAAATACTAATGATAGAGGTTTTTCCACTTCCAGTTGGTCCTACCAAGGCCACGGTTTCTCCAGCAGCTACGGTAAAATTTAATTCATTTAAAATCCAGTTGGGTGCATCGTATGCAAATTGCACTTGCTTAAATTCAATCGCACCTTGAATTTGAGTGGGTGCATATTGACCTTGATTGACAGTGACATCTTCGTTATCTAAAATCTTAAAAACACGTTCAGCAGCCACCATCCCCATTTGCAAGACATTGAATTTATCAGCAATCATACGAAGCGGTCTAAAAATTTGATTTAAGAATAAAATGAATGCCACCAACATACCTGCATCTAAACTTTGTCCTGCTACCCACCAAACAATTAAGCCAATACTTAAAGCTAATACAACCTCTACTACTGGAAAAAATACGGAGTAAGCAAAAATGGCTTGGATGTTTGAAGTTTTATGGTGTTCATTGATGGCATCAAATTTTTTCAACTCTTTCTCCTCTGCAGCAAAAGCTTGTACTACTTGCATTCCAGAAATATGTTCTTGTACAAATGCATTGAGTGCTGCCACAGCATTCCGCACCTGAACAAAACTTTTATTCACACTTTCTTTGAAAAAATAAGTGGCCACAATCATAATAGGAAATGGAATTAAACAAACTAGAGTTAGCTTCCAATTGATAAAAAACATGGTGGTTAAAGTCACTACAATCGTTAACATATCTGCAATGATGGGAATCAATCCGTCGGAAAAAATATCATTGATACTTTCAATATCATTGATCGTTCTTGTGGTTAACGTACCAATAGGTGTTTTATCAAATTGACGCATTTCCCAAAACATGATTTTTTGGTACACTTTGTTCCTTAAATCTCTAATGACTTGTTGACCTAGCCAAGACATGCCATAGGTAAAACAAAAACGAAATGCCGTTTCAAGTATGATAAACGCCAACTGAAAAAGTGAAATCGCTAAAATTAATTGTAGTACTGAATTAAAAGCTTCAACTGGCAAAACCCAATGCACCCATTGTGGTAATTGCACTTGTTTGCCAATTGCCAAATTCACAGTTGCTTGAATCAAATAAGGTCGAACTGGTGTAAAAAATGCTAAAAAGATACCCAAAAAGACATTGATCCAAAAAATAAATCGATAAGGTCCAACAAAAGAAAATACCCTACTTAAAATTGCGGATTTGAATATGGGTTTAGGCTGGGTAGATGACATAGCGAGGTAAAGTTACACCGCTTTTACGTAATTTCGTATAAGCATGGAAAGTACAGATCAAAATTTATTGAATGCAGTTGTAACGCCTTACAACTTGACTGACGAGCAAGAGAAAAAAGAAATTGTTCGCCACTACCGTGCATTGCTAAGAACCTTAAGGACTAAGCTTAAAAAAGGGGATCGAGAATTACTAAGAACCGCATTCGAAATGGCTGCTAATGCACATAAAACAATGCGTCGTAAAAGTGGTGAGCCATATATCCTTCATCCCATTGCAGTCGCAATGATTGCTGCAGATGAAATAGGTTTAGGTGTTCGAAGTACCATTTGTGCTTTATTACATGATACAGTAGAGGATACAGATATCACCTTAGATGATATCAAAAGAGAATTCGGAAATGAGATTGCAAAGATTGTAGATGGATTGACAAAGATTGCAACGGTAATGGATACCAATAGCAGTCAACAAGCAGAGAATTTCAAAAAAATCTTACTCACATTAACCGACGATCCTAGAGTTATCCTAATCAAACTTTCTGATAGGCTGCATAATATGCGCACCATGGACTCGATGAAAAAAGAGAAGCAATTAAAAATTGCCTCTGAAACCATCTGGGTTTACGCTCCACTCGCTCATCGTATGGGCTTGTACAATATCAAGACCGAATTAGAGGATCTGGCCATGAAATATTTGGAACCTGATACCTACCATGAAATTGCTAAAAAATTAGCAGAAACAAAAAGAGAGCGAACTAAATATATCAACGAGTTTGTACGACCACTAAAAGAAAAATTAAGTTTGACCGATTTACAATTTGATATTTTTGGTCGACCAAAAAGCATTCATTCTATTTGGCATAAAATAAAAAAGAAAGGGGTAAGTTTTGAAGAAGTCTATGACCTATTTGCCATTCGAATCATTCTTGATGTCCCCTTAGAAAAAGAAAAAGAAGCATGTTGGAAAGTGTATTCTATCGTTACCGATGAATACCTACCCTCCCCTGAAAGATTAAGGGATTGGTTGAGCAACCCCAAGAGTAATGGCTACGAAGCATTGCATACAACAGTGATGGGACCAGATGGAAAATGGGTAGAAGTTCAAATTCGAAGTAAAAGAATGAATGAAATTGCAGAAAAAGGTTTAGCAGCTCATTTTAAATATAAGGAAGGGACTGTTCAAAGCGAAGATCGATTTGATAAATGGTTCATACAAATCAGAGAAGCTTTGAGTAGCCAAGAGGAAGAAGGTATTGACTTCTTACAAGACTTTAAAACCTCTTTTTTAGCAGAAGAAATTTACGTCTACACGCCAAAAGGTGAGGTGAAGATGTTGCCTGTCAATAGCTCTGCCCTTGATTTTGCTTTTTATATCCATACCGCTATTGGATCTAAATGTATTGGTGCAAAAGTCAATCACAAATTGGTACCCATTAGCCATACATTAAGAAGCGGGGATCAGATAGAAATCATCACTAGTAATAAACAAAAACCTACAGAAGACTGGTTAAAAAATGTGGTCACTGCAAAGGCAAAAAATAGTATCAAAGATGCCTTAAGAGAAGAAAAGAAAATCATTTCAGAAGAAGGAAAATATACCCTTCAACGAAAACTAGAAGGAATTGGCGCAGTGTATACTCCTTACAACTTAGATCAACTGGTTAACTTTTATAAATTACCAAGTCAATTGGATTTATTATATAAAATTGCAACAAAATCGATTGACCTAAAGGAGCTTAAAAGCTTTCAATTGATTGGTGATAAAATAGAAGCACCAAAGCCAATTGTGGCAGTACCAGATCCAAATGCAGAACCTCATATATACAAGCCACTCCCTAAAAAAGGGGATTCTGAATTAATCATTTTTGGCGAATCAAGTGATAAGATTAAATACAATCTTGCAAAGTGTTGTAACCCAATACCTGGGGATGATGTATTTGGTTTTGTAAGCACTGGAAAAGGTTTAATCATTCATAGAACCAACTGCCCGAATGCCACCCAGCTATTGGCCAATTATGGCCATCGAGTTGTTAAAACTAAGTGGGCAAAAAATAAAGAAATCTCTTTCCTTACAGGCCTTAGTATCATTGGATTGGATGATGTAGGGGTGGTCAATAAAATTACAACCATTATAAGTGGGGACCTCAAAATAAATATTGCTGCATTAACCATTGAATCTAAAGATGGCATGTTCGAAGGCACTATTAAGGTCTTTGTACATGATAAAGATGAGTTAGAGGAATTGGTTAACCGCATTCAAACCCTCCATGGCATTCAAAAAGTGACCCGTTTTGATACTGACCTTATCTAAAGTCAAGTAATCAACATGCCGAGAAAAATATGTGTGAAAACATTTGTTTTTATTCTACGCTTAAATAGGTAATCCCCAATTCTCGACTTATTTTTGCTACTCAAATTCAAATTTATGGTAGACGTAATTTTAGGACTTCAATGGGGTGATGAAGGTAAAGGGAAGATAGTGGATTATTTTGCACCCAACTATGATGTCATTGCTCGTTTTCAAGGTGGCCCAAATGCAGGCCACACTTTATATGTGAATGGCACTAAAATGGTCTTACACCAGATCCCATCTGGGATTTTCCACCAAGATAAAATCAATATCATTGGTAATGGCGTCGTACTTGACCCTGTGACTTTGAAAAAAGAATGTGATGCAGTGGCTAGCATGGGTATTGATGTGAAAAAAAATCTATTTATATCAGAGCGTACCAATATCATTATACCTAGTCATAGAGCTTTAGACAAAGCATCTGAATTATCAAAGGGAGAAGCAAAGATTGGATCCACTTTAAAAGGAATTGGACCAGCTTATATGGATAAGACAGGTAGAAATGCATTAAGAGTAGGCGATTTGTTAGATAAAAAATTCATCAGCAAATACATTGCTTTAAGAATGAAGCATCAAAAGATTTTGGATAGCTACAACTTCAATGAAGATATTTCCGAAATGGAAACTGAATTTTTTGAAGCCATTGAGTTTTTAAAGTCAATGAATATTATTAATTGTGAATACTTTATCAATGATCAAATTAGTAAGGGTAAAAAAGTATTAGCAGAAGGTGCACAAGGCTCCATGTTAGATATTGACTTTGGTACTTTCCCATTTGTAACATCAAGTAATACCATTTCTGCTGGAGTTTGTACTGGTTTGGGCGTATCTCCAAAACAAATTGGCGAAGTCTTTGGTATTTCAAAAGCCTATTGTACCAGAGTGGGTAGCGGTCCATTCCCTACAGAACTACATGACGAAAAAGGAGAGGAACTAAGAAAGATTGGAAGTGAGTTTGGCGCTACAACAGGACGTCCTAGAAGATGTGGATGGATTGACTTAGTGGCATTGAAATACACTTGCATGATCAATGGTGTAACACAAATTATCATGACCAAGGCAGATATTTTAGATTCATTTAAAGAATTAGAATTAGGTATCGCTTATGAAATGGAAGGAAAGCAGATTGATTATGTGCCATTTCAATTGGTTGGCACACCAGTAACACCCATCTGGAAAAAAATGGCAGGCTGGGAAGTGGATACCACCAAAATGAAAAACGATGCCGAACTGCCAGCTACAATGAAAACATATATCAAATTTATTAATGAATATTTAGGCGTACCGGTAAAGTATGTATCGAATGGACCAGGTAGAGATCAAATTGTACATTTATAGTCAAAAAAAAATCAATAAAAAAAGTCGCATTATTTTTGATAAATAAAATTTTCATTTGAAATTTACATAAATATTTTTGATTGAGTTATGGCAGTAAAATCTACAAAAGAGAAAAAGACAGCGACACCAAAAAATGGCGTAGTCAAAGCTGAAAAATCAAGCAAGACATCTTCAAAGAAAAATGATGATGACGAGGAGGACGATTTAGAGGATGAGGAAGAAACAGACGATTGGGGTAAGACAGAAGAAGAGGAAGATAGTTGGGACCCTGACTTTGCAGAGTTTGATTTACCTAAGACAACCAAGAAAGCTGGCAAATCTAAGAAAGGCGAGGATGAAACAGACGATTTAGATTTAGATTTGAACTTAGAAGAAGATGATCTATTTGAAGAGAAGGACGAATTTGATGACGATTTCTAAATAACGATTGTGCTATTAGTTTAATCGTTATCCAGATATAAAGATTGTATTGAGGCCTGTAAAATTTCATTTTTATGGGCCTCAAATATAATAGCCAATTGAGTAGGCAGTAAAATTGAATAAACTTTTCCGCTAGATAATTGCTGGTCCATATTTGGGTTCAATTCCTTTAAATACGCGATTGGCATTTTTAACCAGGTAGCAATTGTTTTGGTATTGAACCTTCCAGAAATTACTATCCTTTCCAAGCCTTCCGATGCTTTCAATTTGTTAGTTAATTTGACCTCTTGTTTTGTTTCTGGCTCATTCATGGACACGCCCTCAAAGATGGCATGTGTAGCGATGAATTTTTTTACATGATTCCTGGTCTCTAATGGAAGTTCATATTGCAAAGCCCAAAAGTCTTTGGTCTTCTTTTTTTCAATGGCTTTACTAAGTCTTCCTGCACCACCGTTGTAGGCAGCTACCACCAATAACCAATCTCCAAATTGTTGGTACAATTCTTTCAAAATAATTGCTGCAGCTTGGGTACTTTTTTGATAATCCATTCGCTCATCGTTAGGAAGAAGTTTGAGACCTAATCGGGTGGCTTCATCTGGCATAATTTGCCATGGCCCCGCAGCACCCGCCCATGAAACAACTTGAGCACTGAGATGACTCTCAATCACACTTAAATATTTTAACTCCACGGGTATCCCATTGGCTGTTAAAATTTCATCGTATAAATTAAAATAGGGTTTTGCCCAGGATTTCATCTTTCGCAATCCCTCGCCTTCTTTTTCAATATAGGATTGCACAAAGCTAATTGCTTTGGGATGCATTTCTATGACAAATGATTTGTCTTTATTGGGCACTTGCTGAACTGTAAATAAGCTATTGAAACCAATTCTATTTAAACTCAAGCTGTCTTGAGCAGCCATGTTGACAACACAACAAAGCAAGCAATATAGAGTAAGTATTGATCTCATAGGAATGCGGGTATACTTGCGCATAGGTTGTTGCTCAGGTATAAAGTGACCTTGTCAGTTGATATCAAATATTGTCAGCGAAAAAAATCGATGATTAAGAAGCTTTCTCGTCCTTCTCTTTAATACCTTCTTCGATTTCTTTTTTCACGTTATTTTTAGCATCATTGAATTCGCGGATTCCTTTACCTAATCCACGCATGAATTCAGGGATTTTTCTTCCACCAAACATCACTAAAATAACTATACCAATAATTAATAATTCTTGAAATCCTAAGTTGCCCATAATGTATCGTTTAGAATGATAAAGGTAATGTAAATAGCACAAAAAAAGGTCCTCAAATAGAGGACCTTTATATAATTTAACCTATTAGGTTTAGAATCTTTTTTCTTTAATACGAGCGCTCTTTCCGCTTCTATCACGTAAGTAGTACAATTTAGCACGACGTACTTTACCTGACTTATTTAATAGAATACCATCGATATTAGGAGATAAGAACGGAAATAAACGCTCCACACCTACTCCATCAGAGATTTTACGAACGGTAAAAGTTGCAGTAGCTCCAGATCCTTGGGTTTTAATCACATCCCCACGGAAACTTTGGATACGCTCTTTACCACCCTCTACAATCTTGTAGTTTACGGTAATATTATCACCAGCTTTGAATGCTGGGTAAGATTTCTTTGCTGTTAATTGCTCGTGTACGAAGTTTACTGCTACGCTCATAATTCATTTTTTTTGCGGAGGGCAAAGGTAGGGTTACCCATGCGATTCTCCAAATTATTTGACCCAAATATTAAAATCCTTGCTTTTTAGGGACTGTTTTCCTGGTTATGCGCCTATCTGGCAATGTTTACAGCTCGTTTTTCACGGATCACCGTTACTTTGATTTGACCAGGATAGGTCATCTCAGTCTGTATTTTTTGCGCAATTTCAAAGCTCAATTGATCAGATGATTGGTCTGTTACTTTTTCTGCTTCTACTATCACCCTTAATTCACGTCCAGCTTGGATCGCATAAGCCTTCTCAACACCTTGATAACCAAGTGCTAAGTTCTCTAGATCCTTGATACGTTGGATGTATTGTTGCATGATTTCACGTCTAGCACCTGGTCTTGCACCACTGATAGCGTCACAAGCCTGGATAATAGGAGAAATCACATAAAGCATTTCCATTTCATCGTGGTGGGCACCAATAGCATTCACCACCGCTGGATTTTCACCATATTTCTCGGCCAATTTAGCACCTAATAAGGCATGGCTCAATTCAGTTTCTTCATCTGGCACTTTACCAATATCATGTAAAAGACCTGCTCTCTTAGCCAATTTTGGATTCAATCCTAATTCAGCTGCCATGATACCACATAAATTAGCGGTCTCACGAGAGTGCATCAATAAATTCTGTCCGTAAGAAGAACGGAAACGCATTTTACCAATGATACGAATCAACTCTTTATGTAATCCGTGGATCCCTAATTCAATTACAGTTCGCTCTCCAATTTCAGCAATTTGTTCTTCTAATTGACGACGAGTTTTATCCACCACTTCCTCGATACGTGCAGGGTGGATTCGACCATCTGCAACCAATCTTTGTAAACTTAAACGTGCAATCTCTCTTCTTAATGGATCAAATGAAGACAATAAAATCGCTTCTGGCGTGTCATCCACAATCAAGTCAACACCTGTAGCCGCCTCAATGGCACGGATATTACGACCTTCTCTACCAATGATCTGACCTTTCATTTCGTCTGACTCTAAATTGAACACCGTCACTGTATTTTCAATGGCTACTTCGGCAGCAGTTCTTTGAATCGATTGTATGATAATTTTTCTAGCTTCTTTGTTGGCCTTTTGTTTTGCATCTTCAATAATATCTTGTTGTAAAGACAAAGCTTGAGATTGCGCTTCGTTCTTTAAGCTCTCGATCAATTGTTGCTTCGCATCTTCGGCTGTCAGGTTTGCAATTTTTTCGAGACGACGAATATGCTCTTCTTGATGTTTCTCTAATTCCCCACGCTTAATATTGACTAAATCAATTTCACGATTTAATTTTTCTTTAATCGCTTCGTTGTCGTTGATTTGTTTATCTAAAACAACTGCTTTTTGATTGATACTTAATTCGTGTTGCTTGATTCTGTTTTCAGCTTCGCCGATTTTCTTGTTCTTCTCTAATAATTCACGATCATGATCGGCCTTCAATTGAACAAAACGCTCTTTGGCTTCTAACTGCTTTTCTTTTTTGATGGTCTCAGCCCTTAATTCAGCCTCTTTTAAAATATTAGCTGCTTGATTTTCCGCGTCTTCCACCTGCTTTTTGGTGTTCTTGGCGAAAGCAAATCGCCCTATGAGTAATCCGCCTATGCCAGCTCCTACTCCGATGATCAATAATAATATGGTTTGGTCCATTGTTTAATCTTGTTGTGTTAAAAAAATCACCCTACATCTCCACTAAGGTTCGGTCACGAAGATAAACAATTAATGTAAAGATTGGCCCGAATAGACCCAATAATGTGTTATAAGTTGGTATTTACGAGCACTTTATCTATAGATGCAGACATGGTCTCAATTTGGGCCTGAATTGCATCTATTTCATAGAGTTTTTGACCATTTTGCTGCTGCTCTGTGGTAAACCATAACAAAACCATCGATATATAATCCTGGGTATCGCTGCCAGCATATAGCGTCTTGAACTCCACCATCTTTTGGTTGATCAAGGCAGCGGTTTTTCGCACAGCCTCCTCATCCTTAGGGCTAATTTTAACCCTATAATTCCTATCTGCAATCAAAATATTGACAGGGATGAGGTTTTCTGGGGTATTGTTCAAATTGTCAGACATGATTAAGGATTCAAGTTTTGAATACAATGATCGATTTCTTTGATAAAATCATCAATTTTCTTGTTCAAAGCTGCTTTTTCTGCAGGATCCATTTGTTGTGCAGGTCGCAGCTGAGCGGTAATTAATGCAGCTTGTTCATTCTTTAGTGCATTTTCAAGTTGCGTAATGACAAGCTGTTGTTCCTCCAAAGTCCCCTTTAGCTGTTGATTTTCTTTCTCCAAGGCAAGTTGACGCTTTAGCAAAGCTTGCAGTTTTTCTTGGAGGCCTGATATAGCGGTCTGTAAGTCAGACATGGAACTTTGTTTAAGACTTGAAAGTACTTATTTTCTGATTTCTGCTTGAATATTTTTTTCAAATGCGGCAATGAGTTTTTTCATCATACCGTCAATTTCTGTATCTGTTAAAGTGCCAGAACCAGCATTGAAAACAAAATTAATGGCCACCGATTTTTTATTCGCCCCTAATTTATCACTCTCAAAAATATCAAATACACGGGTTTCTTTTAAGGCGTCTAACTGCACGGTTTTAATGGCTTGTTCAATCGCCGAATAGGCCACTGTCTGATCTATCACTAAGGCTAAGTCTCTTTCGACAGATGGATATTTAGAAATCTCTTGGTATTTTACCGAGCCAGACTGATAGGCATTGAACAAATTAGTTAGGTCAAAATTTAAAAAGCCAACTGCTTGTTTAATGTCGAATTGGGCTAATTTTTTTGCGCCCACTAATTCAATCGTTCCAAGAACAGTCTTTCCTGTGATGACTTCGAATTGTGCATTCCCAATTGGATTAAAATTTATTTTTTTCAATCCTAATAATTCACATATAGCTATGGCAATTCCTTTGAGTACAAAGAAATCTTGCTCGGCAGCTTTTGCCCTCCAACTATCTTGTACTTGTTTGCCAGAAAGATAGATGGCTAAGGTTTCTTGTTCATGGTATTTTCCTGCAGCCGTCTTCGCATATATTTTACCCATTTCAAAAAACGAAATAGATTCATTTTTTCTGTTGTTGTTATAGGCAATTGTCTCTAAACCTGTTTCCAACATCGTAGGGCGCATCACATCCAAATCTGCACTTAAACTATTCAACATTGTAACAGTTGTCTCCAATTGTTCCGCTGAATAATATTTGCTATTGGTAATAGAGTTGGTTAAAATTTCTGTGTAACCACGACCTACTAAATAGTTGGCAATTTTATTTTTAAACTGCTCTTTTGTTTCTAGTAAATCTACTGAAGGACTGATTGTAATTGCAGTTGGAATTTCAATATTATCTAAACCGTCAATACGTAAAATTTCTTCTAGCAGGTCGGCTGCAATACTAATGTCAGGCTTATTATAAGGCACTGCCACTTGAATACTTTCCGTATCTTGGTGCAATACTTCAAATCCTAGACTTGTTAAAATCGCCACAGCTTTATCGGATGCATATTGCTTTCCACTTAACTTTTTCAAGTACGCAAAAGTCATAGCCACTTTCACTTTGTCAGCAGGATTGGGATATACATCTAATACTGTACTGCATTTACCACCAGCAATTTCTTGCATCATTGCTGCTGCTTTTTCTAGTACTTTAACCGTATTGGCAATGTCCACGCCTTTTTCGAAACGTGTTGCGGCATCTGTTCTCAATCCATGGTGTACAGACGTTTTACGAATATGTACATTTTCAAACCAAGCACTTTCTAAAAAAATTGAAGTGGTTGTCAAACGCACACCACTATGTAAACCACCAAAAACGCCAGCGATACACATTGGCTTTTCGGTATCACAAATCATTAAATCTTGTGCCGTTAATTTTCTTTCTTTTTCATCCAATGTTGTGAACAAACTATCCTGAGCGCATTTTTTCACCACCACTTTTTTTCCATGAATTTTAGCTGCGTCAAATGCATGCAATGGCTGACCTGTTTCATGTAAAATGAAATTGGTGATGTCCACAATGTTGTTAATTGAACGAATTCCAATCGCCTGTAATTTATTTTTCAACCATGCTGGAGATGGTCCCACTTTTACACCTTCAATTAAAATGCCACTATACCTTGCACATGCTTCTGGATTTTCAATTACCACATCATAAGGTGCAATGGAAGCATCGATGCTTGGTAATTGCTTGAAAGGACTTATTGGTTCTGCTTTTGTTGCATGATACGTTAAATAAGCACAGACATCTTTTGCGACACCATAATGACTCATCGCATCCATCCTATTTGGCGTCAACCCTATTTCATAAATCCAATCCTGATAATAATCATATAAATCTGCAACAGCAGTGCCCACTTGGATGGCTGTATCTAAGACCATGATGCCCCCATGGTCATCACTTAAACCAATTTCATCTTCCGCACAAATCATCCCTTCACTTTCTTCGCCTCTAATCTTAGCTAATTTCATGGTGATTGGTTCGCCTGCTTTTGGATAGATGGTGGTTCCAACTTGAGCCACGACCACTTTTTGGCCAACAGCCACATTGGATGCGCCACAAACAATATTCAATGGTCGGTCACCACCAACAGCCACTTTAGTCAATTTTAATTTATCTGCATTGGGGTGTTGAACTAGTTCAAGCACTTCTCCAACGACCAATCCTTGAAGGCCTCCTTTAAAATTTTCATACATTTCTAAGGATTCCACTTCTAAGCCTATAGATGTCAATATGGTAGATAAATCTTCTTTGGGAATTGGAGCTGGTAAATATTCACACAGCCAGCGATAACTAATGGTCATGATGCTTCTTTAAGGTATGTTTCAAAAATACAATTTTATGTTTAAATAACCCGTGTATAACCTATGAATAACCCGTGAATAACTGTAATTTTAATGTGTAAATCTCCTTAGAACCGGCTGTGAATAAGCCTATTGGATAATTAAATTTCGAGATGCCGAATTTTGAAGGGATTTTCGCAGTAAGAAAAGCAAGTATTATTATGGCCCTACCTAACCTCAATACAAGATCAACTACTAGAAAAAAAACGAGCTCTGTAGATGTGAGCGCCATGATGTATGGAAAAATTCCACCGCAAGCAAGAGAGCTAGAGGAAGCGATTCTTGGAGGAATTCTTTTAGAGAAAAGTGCATTTGATACGGTGACAGAGATTTTGAAGCCAGAATGTTTTTATGTAGAAGCGCATCAAATGATTTTTCAATCGATGCAAAGTTTACAACAAAAAAACATGCCTATTGACATGTTAACAGTGGTGGAAGAATTAAAAATGCGCGAGTATTTGGATCAAGTGGGTGGCGCTTATTATATTTCTAAATTAACCAATGTCGTTGTTTCTACTGCCAATATTGATGCGCATTCTAAGATTGTATTGCAGAAATTTATTCAAAGAGAACTCATTAGAATTAGCGGTGAAATTATTAGTAATTCTTACGAAGACAGTACAGATGTATTTGACTTATTAGATGAGAGTGAAACAAAAATGTTCAATATCACCAATAACTACTTAAAGAAAAACTTTGTAGACATTGGAAATGCTTTAGCAGAATCTATTACACGTATTGATGAATTAAGAACTAAAAAAGATGAAATTTCTGGCGTACCTAGTGGATTTGCTTCACTTGATAGAATTACTTTTGGATGGCAGCCAACCGATTTAATTATTTTAGCAGCTCGTCCTTCTGTGGGTAAAACTGCATTCGCATTGAACCTTGCGCGTAATGCTGCATTGCATCCTACAAAGCCTCAGGGTGTTGGATTCTTTAGTTTGGAGATGAGCGCTTCTCAGTTAGTGCAACGTATTTTAAGTGCGGAGAGTGAAATTAAAATGGAGAAAATTTCGAGAGGTAAATTAGAAGATTACGAATACCAACAATTGCATACGAAGGGTATCAACAGATTAGAATCAGCGCCAATTTATATTGACGATACCGCTGCCTTAAATATTTTTGAATTCAGGGCAAAAGCAAGAAGATTGGTTAACAAGCACAATGTTAAAATGATCATCATTGACTATTTACAATTAATGAGTGGATCGGGCGATCGAAATTCAAATAGAGAGCAAGAGATTAGTAATATCTCACGAAGTTTAAAGGCCTTAGCGAAGGAACTGAATGTGCCCATCATAGCCTTGTCTCAGTTGAGTCGTGCGGTGGAAACCAGAAAAGAAAGTAAGATGCCTCAGTTGAGTGATTTACGTGAATCAGGTGCGATTGAACAAGATGCCGATATGGTGATGTTTATTTACCGACCAGAGTACTATGAAGTAATGAGCAACGAGATGGGTGAATCTACCATGGGTGAAACGCATATCAGGATTGCAAAACACAGAAATGGCTCATTGGATTTAATTAAACTAAGAGCAAGATTGGATGTACAGAAATTCGAAGAATGGGATGGAGACAGTGGCATCCCTGGACTAAGTAATAATTATAAACCTATCTCTCAGAATTTAGGTGGAGGGGATGCACAAGATGGAGGCAGGTTTTTTATTCAAGGAAGTAAAATGAATGGTGGAGAATTTGACGACGACTCAAACGATGATCAACCATTCTAAATTGTAGCTATGTCCGTGCCTTATTTTTACGAACCATTGATCGCAACAGGGATGACACAGTTTACATTGAGTGAAACCTCTAGTAAACATTGTGTACAAGTGTTAAGAATGGATGTTGGTGAAAATCTGGAAATCACGAATGGTGCAGGTGGATTATTTCATGCCACCATTCAAGTAGCGCATAAAAAGAATGCGGTTGTATCCATCACCAGCTCGATTCAACATGACCGTCCCCTACAACAATTACAATTAGCCATCTCCTTGTTAAAAAATGCAGTGCGATTAGAATGGCTTTTTGAAAAAGCAACCGAGATTGGCGTGAGTATTATTACTCCATTGGTATGTGAAAGAACGATTCACGAACGTTTCAAAACAGAAAGGATGCAACAAATCATTCAGTCTGCTATGATTCAAAGTCAACAAACTTGGTTACCAGTTTTAAATGAGCCTATTCAGTTTCAACAATGTATCAAGCAAGTCACTGCAACTCAAAAACTCATAGCACACTGCGAGCCTTGGAACAAAACTTCTATCAAATCTATTGTGCCTAGTAATGACCTACTGCTTTTAATTGGTCCTGAAGGTGATTTTACGCCAGCAGAAATTGAAGCAGCCATTGCCAAGGATTTCACACCAATTGATCTTGGCCCTACCCGACTTAGAACGGAGACCGCTAGTTTTTTTGCGCTGAGTGTCTTAAAAAATTTCTAATTTACAGCTATGAAAGTGATTGAAGTCAATACGCCCCAATTAGATCGTGCCTTTTTGGAAATCAATGCCCTTGTCAATAAAGACAACCCAAATTATATTCGACCTTTAGACAATGAAGTGCTTGCCACTTTTGATCCTGCAAAGAATAAATTATTCAAAGAAGGGGCTGCAAAAAGATGGCTTGTTCAAGACGAAACAGGCAAGACCCTAGGCCGTATTGCTGCATTTCATTATCCTAAATATAAAAATAAAGGCACCGAGTTCCCAACTGGATGTGTCGGCTATTTTGACGCCCTGGAGGATCAAAAAGTAGCTAACTTGTTATTTGATACTGCAAAAGCTTGGTTGATTTCCGAGGGTATGGAAGCCATGGATGGACCAGTGAATTTTGGAGATCGAGATAAATGGTGGGGACTGATGGTAGAAGGCTATGACAGGGAACCTATGTATGGCATGTCTTTTAACCCTCCTTATTATGCCACTTTATTTGACAATTATGGTTTTCAAAATTTCTACAACCAATATTATTACCGAAAACCATTGTCTGTTGATTTACCAGAGCGATTCAAAGAGCGCTACGAAAAATTCAACGCAAAGCAAGACTATAGCATCCAACATCTAGATAAAAAACAGCTAGACAAATTTGCCAATGACTTTGTGCATATTTATAATTCAGCTTGGGCACAACATGGAGAAGCAAAAGAAATTACGCACAGTCAAATTATGAAACTTTTTAAAACGCTTAGTCCAGTGATGGATGAGCGCATGATTCGATTTGCGTACTACAAGGAAGAACCAATTGCCATGTTTATCAATATTCCAGATGTCAATCAATACTTTAAGCACTTTGATGGACAACTTGGATGGAAACAAAAAATACATTTAATGTGGATGAAGTGGATGAAAACGAATAAAAGATTAACAGGATTGGCATTTGGTATCGTGCCAAAATTTCAGTCTCTAGGTATAGACAGTTATTTAATCTACTCCACTTCTCTGCTGCTTGATCAAATCAAGATGTACGAGGAATATGAAATGGGATGGGCTGCAGATTGGAATCCTAAAATGGTCAATATTTATAAAAGTCTTGGCGCCGAACCAAGCAGACGCATGGTAACCTTAAGACATATTTTTGACACCCAAAAACACCCTTTTGAGCGTCATCCTGTAATGGAATATAAGAGCCCAAGTCAAGCTAGCTAAGGATTATAGAAATAGGGGATAAGATTTGCACCCTAGCTCAGAAAATTACCTTTTGATGCAGTATATTGCAGTTCAAGTATGGAGAATTTTATCGTATCAGCAAGAAAGTATCGTCCTCAAAACTTTAATACAGTGGTGGGTCAATCCCATATTACCACTACATTAAAGAATGCGATCTTAAGCCAACATCTTGCACATGCATTTTTGTTTTGTGGACCAAGAGGTGTTGGTAAAACAACTTGTGCACGTATCCTTGCTAAAACAATCAATTGTACCAATATCACAAAGGAAGGCGAAGCTTGTAACCAATGTGAAAGTTGTATGTCTTTTGAAAAAGGTGCAAGTTTAAATATTCACGAATTAGATGCAGCGAGTAATAACTCAGTAGACGATATTAGAACACTTGTTGAACAGGTGCGTTTTGCACCTCAGGCTGGTAAATACAAAGTGTATATTGTGGATGAGGTCCACATGTTAAGCACAAGTGCCTTTAACGCATTCTTGAAAACATTGGAAGAGCCACCACCTTATGCTATTTTTATTTTAGCAACAACCGAAAAACACAAAATTCTTCCGACCATTTTAAGTAGGTGTCAAATTTTTGACTTCAAAAGAATTGTTCCAGAAGATACGGTAAAACACTTAGAGGAGATCGTAGAAAAAGAGCATATCAAGGCCGAAAGAAACGCGCTACAATTGATTGCACAAAAGAGTGAAGGTTGTATGAGAGATGCACTAAGTATCCTGGATAAAATTGTAAGTTTCTCTAATGGTGCGTTGACATACGACAATACTTTAGAGCATTTAAATATTTTAGATGAGGGTTATTTCTTTAAAATGTTAACCCATCTTACAGAACAAGACTTAACAAGTGCGATGTTACTGTATGACGAAATCAATCAAAAAGGTTTTGAAGGCGATACCGTATTGTATGGCATGGCTGCATTTATTAGAAATATCCTTGTATGTAAAGATAAAGCCAGCGCGCATTTGCTTGAATCTATTGAAGGGTGGAGAGATCAATACTTAGCTGCTGCAGAAAAAGTAGGAACGCCTTATTTAGTGAGTGCACTGAATATTTTAAACGAAGCCGAGATTCAATTTAAGATGGCGCGTAATAAAAGACTACACGTAGAATTGGCCTTGATTAAACTCAATTTTTTACAACAAGCCATTGAATTAAGTATGGAAGACGGCCAACTAGTAAAAAAAAAACTAGTTGATAGCCACTACCCTATTCGCACTAAAAAAATTATTCCATTAAGCAATATTGTTGTCAATGCTGAGGCTAAATTAGTGATAGAAACTGCAGGGGCAGCAGTGAACCCAATATCGACTCCAATATCTAGTCAATCAGCTACACCTACTATTGGAAGCAAGAAAAGTTTGTTGGCCGTATTACAACAGAAATATGGCAACGAGTACAATATAGAGGAAGTCAAAGAAGCGATTTCATTGAACATGGAAACATTGCAATTATGTTGGGATGACTACGCCCATAAAATGGAAAAGGACCTGAAACACTCCGTGGCAGGCACTTTTAGAATTGCCACTCTTCAAATAGAAGACCCTACACATTTTACAATCACAGTACCTGCAATCACTGCCCAGAAATTTGTAGAACAAGAAAGAATGAGTTTAATGGAAACCATTTGGGAGCGTTTTCAAAATAGGGCTATCCAATTTAGTATACTAGTAGATGCGGGAGAAAAAGAGGATGTGCCGTTGCATTTGAAACTCAATAGCAAACAAAAATTTGATCATATTGCAAAGCAATATCCTTTGGTGCAACAGCTTAAAGAACGCTTGAACTTAGAAGTGAATTTTTAAGATCAATACAGCATTTATAATTTTGCTATAGTGAAAACTTAGCTACAATTTTGTTTTAGTAAAACCTTTCTGTTTCAGGTATTGAAATACTTTTTGACGGTGATCTCCTTGAATGATTATTTCTCCTTCTTTGACTGCTCCACCAGTTCCACAAAAATTTTTGAGTGCTTTGCCTAATGCTTCCAAATCTGCTTCGGCACCTACAAATCCATAAACAATAGTGACTGTTTTTCCTGCTCTATGTTTGGTTTCTAGAATCACTCTAAGCAATTGGGCTTCTGGCGCTAAAGTTATTTTTTCTGCTTCCTCATTTGGCTGAATATAATCCGGGTTGGTGCTGTAGACCAATGGTATACTTGAAAAACTATTAAAGGTATTTTTTGGCTTCTTACTCATTGGTTTACTCAATCATCTTTTAACTTACCCTCTATAATAGCTAATTTACCCTCATGCTCACAATCACAAATCTTTTATTCGTGGATTGAATCAATAAAGTCAAATTGTATTTTTGTTGGCTGGATAATAACTTACCAGTGAGGTATAATGTATTTCCTAATTTTCTTTCGGCACTTTTTTCAAAACCAACAATATTTTTTTGATTGAAAAAAGCTTGCAAGATTTCGTTGGCTTGTTGCGCATTCAAAGGTTTAGCAGCCACTTGATCCAAAATACTTGACTCTACTTGGTTGTCCCAAAAAGTTTGTAATGCACTAAAGTTCCCTGTTTGCAAATGTTGCACCAATAATTCTGTTTCATTCTGCGCATTCGCACCAATGCTGCAGTGCAAAAGGGCTAATAAGACTAGTATTTTGGATATTAACTTCATTTTTGTCTATTATAGTAGGATAAAGTTTGTAATGTGCCTAGTATTTTGAAACTTTGCCATATAAAATTAAACAAATTATAAGCAGGCGCTATAAAAAGTTAAAGAATATGTCAAAAAAAGTAATATTAGTGATCATGGATGGCTGGGGATTGGGCCAAATTGCAAAGGCAGACGCAATACAACATGCGCATGTGCCATTTGTAACCAGTCTCTACCAACAATATCCTAATACGACTTTGGTGACTTGTGGAGAGGCAGTTGGTTTGCCAGATGGACAGATGGGCAATAGTGAAGTTGGTCATTTAAATTTAGGCGCGGGCCGAATTGTCTACCAAGAATTACAAAGAATCAATGTTGCCATTCAAACAGGTGAATTTGCAAGCAATGCTTCACTCATACAATCTATTCAATACGCTAAGGAAAATCAAAAGCCCTTGCATTTAATTGGTTTAGTAAGTGATGGAGGCGTGCATGCACATACGGCTCATTTAAAAGCATTATGTGATTTATGTAAAGCAGAAGGTTTGACCAATGTATTTATTCATGCCTTCACCGATGGTCGTGACACAGATCCAAAGAGTGGACAATGCTATATAGAATCATTAGAGACTCATTTAAAAAAATCGGTTGGTAAAATTGCGAGTGTAAGCGGGAGGTATTATGCCATGGATAGAGACAAGCGTTGGGAGCGTGTCCAATTGGCCTACAATGCTATGGTGAAAGGGACTGGAAGTACTGCTACCAGTGCACTTGCAGCCATTCAAGAAAATTATGCAAACAATACGACAGACGAATTTATTTTACCTACTGTGCTCACAGAAAATGGGCAGCCTATTGCAACCATTCAAGATGGAGATGCAGTGATTTGTTTTAATTTTAGAACAGACCGTTGCAGGGAAATCACAGAAGTTTTGACACAAATGGATTTTCCTGAATTGAATATGCATGCATTAAAATTGCATTATACAACCATGACCAAATACGATGAGACATTTAAAAATGTGCACGTGGTCTTTGAAAACGATAACCTTATCAATACATTAGGTGAAGTATTAGCGAAAAATAATAAAAAACAAATTCGAATTGCAGAAACAGAAAAGTATCCTCATGTGACTTTCTTTTTTAGCGGTGGACGCGAACAACCTTTTGAAGGAGAAACAAGAATCATGGCTGCATCCCCTAAAGTGGCCACTTATGACTTACAGCCTGAAATGAGTGCAGCAGCATTAACAGAAAAAATCTTACCTGAAATCAATGCCGGCAACGCTGATTTTATTTGCTTGAATTATGCCAATGCGGATATGGTAGGACATACTGGTATTTTTAGTGCTGTTGTAAAAGCGGTTGAAACGGTGGATGCAAACGTTCAAAAAGTAGTCACTGCTGGTTTAGAAAATGGGTATACCATATTTTTGACAGCAGATCATGGCAATGCGGATTTTATGATCAACGAAGATGGTAGTCCTAATACAGCGCATTCATTGAATCTAGTTCCATTTTTTATTATCGATAAAAATTGGAAAGGCACCATTCATTCAGGTAAATTGGGCGATCTTGCACCAACTATTTTACAAATGATGGAATTGCCTATCCCTAAAGAGATGACAGGTACTGTTTTAATTGAAGCGTAAAATGCACTTATAAAAAAAGATGAAAATACATAAAGCAACTTACCTTATATCTAGTCCTAATTACGACCAATGTCTTGTGCTAGAAGCACCTGAATACGCCTTTATTGGTAGGAGTAATGTAGGTAAGTCTTCTATCATCAATGCGATTTGTGGTCAAAAGGGATTGGCTAAAACTTCTTCTGCTCCTGGAAAAACACAGTTGATCAATCATTTTGAAATCATCAGTAACGAAGTGGTGAAAGGTCGTCCGGAAAAATGGTATATCGTCGATTTACCTGGATATGGCTATGCTAAAGTATCCCAAAGTAGTCGACGTAGATGGGAACAAATGATTGAAAATTATTTACGCAAAAGACCTAATTTAAACATGGTCTTTGTGTTGATAGACTCTAGACATAGTCCACAAAAAATTGATATCGAATTTATTGAACAATTGTTTCAATGGCAGATTCCATACACCCTTATATTCACAAAATCTGATAAAGAAAAACCAGGTGTTGTAAAACGCAATGTGGAAGCGTTTTTTGAAACTTTAAAAACATTACTACCCTATTTACCAGAAGGCTTTGTAACCAGTGCCGAAAAGAAATTAGGCACCGAAGAAGTGCTTGACTGTATTGCACGTTACAACCTTTTATACAAAGCAGACAAAGCATCCCAATAATATGAAAATTCTTATCCAATACATCAAGCCTTTTAAAGGCTTAGTTTTTTTAGCCTTTTTACTTGCAGCAATCAATCAAACCTTTTCCCTATTTGATCCAATGATCTTTGGAAAGCTAATTGATGGCTTTGCTAAGAACCCTTTTTTAAACCCAGATGGAGGCGAGCGAACCCAAGCTATGTTCTTACAAGGTGTGGGCAATATGTTATTGCTTTTGGTAGGAACGGCCATGATCAGTAGAATTGCAAAGGCTTTTCAAGACTATATCGTGAATGTAATTATCCAAAAGTTTGGCGCTGCCTTGTTTACAGATGGATTAAAACATTCTATGCAGTTGCCTTATCAGGCTTTCGAAGATCAAAGAAGTGGAGAAACTTTGTCCATCCTTACAAAAGCACGTGCAGATTGTGAAAAATTTATTAGCTATGTGATTAATGTGGTATTTGGTATTGTAGTAAGTGTCGTATTTGTTTCTGTGTATGCTACTCGTTTGCATTGGTCTATCATTCCAATCTATATTGGAGGTGCAAGTATGATTGCCTATGTGACCAATTTATTGAGTAAGAAAATAAAAGTTATTCAAAAAAATATTGTTCAAGAAACGACAAGTTTAGCAGGTACCACAACAGAAAGTTTAAGGAATATTGAATTGGTGAAGAGCCTTGGCTTGACAACGCAGGAAATTAACCGACTCAATAATAATACCTACAAAATATTAGCACTTGAATTAAAGAAAGTAAAAAATATTCGTTCTTTAAGTTTTATCCAAGGTACCATGGTGAATGCTTTGAGACAGGTGATCACTTTTACTTTAATGTGGTTGATCTTTAAAGAAATTTTGACGGTAGGCCAATTGATCTCATTGCAGTTTTATAGCTTCTTTATTTTTGGACCTTTGCAAGAAATTGGAAGTATCATTATGAGCTATAGAGAAACCGAAGCTTCTTTGAATAATTTTGATGCCTTGATGAAAAAGCCAATTGACACACCACCAGCCAACCCAATTGCCATTGGGGAGATTGAACAATTGGCTTTTAATCAAGTAGGTTTTCAACACCAGACGGCTAATTTTAAAGCCATCGATCAAATTAGCTTCGAAGCTAAAAAAGGTGAAACCATTGCGTTTGTTGGTCCATCTGGCGCGGGTAAAAGTACCTTGGTGAAATTATTAGTTGGATTGTATGAACCTCAAGAAGGAGAAATCTTAATGAACGGCGTGAATACAGCACAAATTGATATGAGCGCGCTTCGCAATCAAATTAGTTTTGTGACACAGGATACACAGCTTTTTGCAGGCACCATTCAAGAAAACTTAGCATTCGTTGCACCAAATGCAACAGAGGAAGAAATGCTTCTAGCTTTAACCAAAGCTAGTTGTGCGAATATTTTAGACAAAGGTGGCAATGGTTTAGCCACTGTAATTGGGGAAGGTGGTTTAAAATTAAGTGGTGGAGAAAAACAAAGACTCTCTATTGCACGCGCATTACTAAGACATCCACATTTATTGATTTTTGATGAAGCCACTTCTTCATTAGATAGTTTAACCGAGGAGTCTATTACAGATACCATCCGTGACCTATCAAAAGAAAGAGAGCAAATCACCATCATGATTGCACACAGACTAAGTACTATTATCCATGCAACAAGAATTTATGTATTGGAGAAAGGCACAGTGATAGAATCTGGAAACCATCAAAGCTTACTAGAAGAAAAGGGATTGTATTATGCTATGTGGAGACAACAAATTGGAGAACGTAAAGGACGATAATTATTTATTTTTCGTCTCTTTCGAATCTCTTTCTTAAGTACTCCAAAACAGTTGGGTCTTCTAGTCCTTCCATGTCACTTAATTCCAATTCGATTGCTTTTGTACTCAATCGGATTTCAAGTAAGGAGACTAAAATAGATACCGTAAAAGTAAGTAAGCTTACTGCAAAAATAAATTTTGCAATGGCTTGATATTGTATAAAAATAAAAAACATCGAAAGCAAGGATAACAATAAGGATGCAACACCATAAGTCTGCATTCTTTGGATGAGTTTAATTCGGTATTTAAGGTTCTTAATTTGTCTAAAAATCACCAGTCTGTCTTGCTCCTTTTGATACTTATCGTGTAATGCCCTTACACGGTTAGATAAAGCTAAAAATCGGTTGGTATAGGCCAACATAATCAGACTTATAGCTGGAAATAATAAAGCTGGGATGTTCACTGAAAGTTCCATGATATAAAAATAGTAAAAATAAACCGGTATTTTTGCATCTACCCTATGGAGAAAGAGCAGTTTAAGAAAATACAATCTAGCATCCCGCAAGAACCTGGTATTTATCAATATTTTGATGATAAAGGCAAACTATTGTATGTGGGTAAAGCTAAGCATTTAAGAAATCGTGTGAGTTCTTACTTTCTTTCCAATCAACATAATTTAAAAACTATTGAACTCGTACAACGAATTGATGAAATCAAATTCACCATCGTTAATTCCGAGCACGATGCTTTTATTTTAGAGAATGAACTCATTAAAAACTATCAGCCCAAATACAATATCAATTTAAAAGACGATAAGACTTATCCATATATTGTCATTAAAAAAGAGCCATTCCCTAGGGTGTTTTTAACTAGACGTAAAATAAAAGATGGCTCCACTTATATTGGTCCATTCACGCATGTATTTGCTGTTCGAGAATTGATTAACCATATTAAGGAAACCATTCCGCTAAGAACTTGTACTTTACCACTTTCTCCTAAAAATATTCAGCAAGGTAAATTTAAAGTCTGTTTAGAATACCATTTAGGGAATTGTAAAGGACCTTGTCAAAATTTTCAAACTGAGGCAGACTATGCCATTTCAATAGATCAAGTAAAACATTTATTAAAAGGCAATGTTAAACCATTGGTGCAAAATTTAAAAGAGACCATGCAGGCAGAAGCTGCGGCACTCGCATTTGAAAAAGCCAATGCAACCAAGAAAAAAATAGATGAATTAGAACGTTACCAGACCAAATCCGAAATTCTAACGAAGCAACAAGAAGCCATGGATGTATTTAGCATCGCCATGGAAGAGGATCAAGCTTATGTCAATTACCTGATGTTACAAGAAGGACGCATTGTTCAAACACATATGTTGCCTTTAAGTACCCCTTTGGAAGAATCCAAAGAAACCATACTTGCTTTTGCCATTCATTACTTTAGGACCCAACTAGAATCAGAAGCTAAAGAAATTATTGTACCTATTGAGCCCTTTGAAAAAGAGCTAGGTGTAAAATATACTGTTCCAAAACTAGGTGAGAAATTACATTTATTAGCCCTCTCTCAAAAGAATGTCGATTATGCATTAAAGGATTGGAAACATCGACAAGCCTTGGTGAAAGTAAGCGAGACTGCTCCAGTCAATGAACTCTTGGTTGAACTAAAGCAATTACTTTCTTTACCTGCAGTACCAAACCATATTGAGTGTTTTGATAACTCCAATTTTCAGGGTGCCTATCCGGTTTCTGCAATGGTTTGTTTTAAAAATGGGGTACCTAGCAAATCTGATTATCGTAAATTCAATATTAAGACTGTAGTGGGCATCAATGACTTCGCAAGTATGCATGAGACCGTATTAAGACGCTATACATCGGTCTTGCAAAAAAAGCATCCACTACCTCAGTTGATCATCATTGACGGTGGTAAAGGGCAATTAAATGCTGCTTTAGATGCATTAAAAGAATTAGGTATTCAAGACAAGGTCACCACTGTTGGCTTGGCTAAAAATATAGAAGAATTATTTTTCCCAGGAGATAGCCGTTCAATTTTATTGAACTGGAACAGTGCCGCCCACAACCTGATTCGAAATATCAGGGATGAAGTACACCGTTTTGGGATCACTTTCCATAGAGCTCAGAGATCTAAAGGTGCTTTGGAAAACAGCTTGGACCATATCGAAGGGATTGGACCTAAAACCAAAGAAACTTTATTGACTTATTTTAAATCGGTCAGTAAAATAAAAAGCGCCAATCCCAGCATCTTAACTGAACTGATTGGCGCTTCAAAAACCAAGATCTTAATGGCTGCTTTTGAAAAAGAAAAGCATTAATTAATAGACCCAACGATCTTGTTCAAAATCAAATATTTTTTGCTTAATCTTTTCCCCTTCTTGTAATCTTTTGATAGGGTCTTTGAATAAGGCATTCAACATCTTGTCATTGTAATTGTCTAAAGTGGACTTTACCACATACCCATTGAAATAACGACTCTCAAATAATTCCTCCCATGTAATACGGCTAGAGATATTTCTTGGATTGTACACTTCTGCTTTTGCTAGGCTGGTTCTTAGTTCTGGATAATACACCCAAAACAAAGGACGCTTCACGACCTTATTGCCTATTTGAATCGCAGCAATTGGTGCGATACCAATGATCCTGCTATACATTCTACTTGTCTTACTATCAAAAATCCATTGTTCTTTTAATCTAAAAGTATAAATAGAATCTGGATTAGGCGCTAAATTAGTATTGTAAATGATACTCGTATCATACACATTTGGATCCAATACGTTTTGAACCAACTGTGTATCCAAGCTTCCTTTTAATGACGCATTCACTTCGTCTATACTCAATGGTGTAGTAAATCGATCATCTACAGTTGAAAAAGGAACCACTCCGTCTTTTTCTATGGCGCGTAATAATACAGCAAAGAATCGTTGGTCGCCATTTTCATCATAGGATTGATACATAAAAGTTCTGTTGATCTTTTCTCTTGCATCAATTTCCTCCCAAATAAATTCACTGAATAAAGCATCTTCCTCTCTTAAATTTTCATAAGGTAAGGGTACTCTTTCTTTCATCCCTTTTCTTGAATTGGTTTCAGAAAAGAAAGCATACCCATTTCTTAAACTTCTTTTATTATTGGCATTGAATCCACCCACTACAGTCGTGTCAATATTTTTTGATGGCTTTACATCCGTAACAGTTGGCGCTGCTGCTACTTGATTATTTGTTAGAGGCTTCGTCACAGGTTTTGCAATCACTGTATCTTTTGTCGCCGCATTAGTAGGCGTTGTTTTCTTTTTAGCTCCATAAGAAAACTGCGCATTTGCAGATAGATGCAATACCAAGGAGGCAAGAACGATGCAGCTTGTTTTCATTGTTATTTTCATAAGTCCCTTTTTTATTTTCAAATCTGCTTTTTCTTTTACGAGCTAGTAGGATCTACTATTGTAAAATGAAAGTGATTGTTTGATCTAATTTTCTTGATCCACCACCTGGCTCTGACACTTTAATTTCTCCAATGGTTACGGTTGTCCCTGCTTGACATTTTCTAATTAATGCGGTTGCACCACCAGAGAACGCTGGTCCATTTACTTCTGCAAAATCAGGCTCATCAAAACCTTTACCAGTTGCGATTACAATAAATGATACAACATTGAATTTTACACCTTCGAAAACAAAATCTCTTAAATCGGCAATCACCCCACCCTGAGCTCTAAATTTAGCAGCAGCCATATTGCCTCCAGCACTTCCGCCCACAATCGCAATTGGATCTGGGATTCTCTTAACAGGGATATTTAATTTCTGTGTTTGCTTGCCATCATTGACCGTGACAATAGCAGTACCTGTTTGAGTACAAGTCACAATATATTGTCCAGAACCTGCTTTTCTAATATTCGCTCCTGCACCTTCCACTGTGACATTTATTTTTTCGCCTCCACCTCCACCAGTGATACTTAATGGATTTTCTAAGCCCTTATAAAATACCCTCGTTTTATCTGTAGATACAACCAAACCAGAAGGTGTACCAACGGTAAATTGTACTTCTTTTTCAACTACAGCTGTTTCACCGTTTGGCTTTAAAAAAGAAATTCGAACACGCTTTCTTTGAATGCCTGGAGTTGCGCCAGCAACAGATTTATACACAGCAGAGCCATCTGCTGCTACAGGCACTACTACACCATCAATTGATATCGTTGGTTTTGCAGCACTGCTAAATGCGCCTACACCAGCTGTGATCACTAATTCTTCACCAGACATTAAATATTGTGAATTAGATGCAGCAAATGCACTGAACTGATCGTATACCAATTCCACTTCACCAATCTCTTTATGGCAATATTCAACCACCTGTGCTTCTGTATTACGGATATCATTTTGAAACTTAGTCAATATTGTAATTGCTGCAATGGTTGGCGACATATTAAAATACGCATAAGCCCAATCATTTTTTGCAGCCATGTTATTAGAAGTAGGAATCGATAAATCTAAAGACGCAGTTGGTATTACCTCTTTTGCTATGGCAGGATCGATTGCTGCCAAATCTTGTTTGAATTGTTTTAATTTATTATACAATTCTTCCCCCTTGGAGATGCCTGATTTTTTATTTAAAAACAATCTAGTTGTGGCATCTAAATCATCTTCTTTAAAAGTTTCCTTACCATCTTTAATTTTCAATCCTGCTTCTTCTTTTAAAGCCAATTTCAATGATTCCACATAAGCATACATTTCGTCTGCCATTGCTTTTGCTTTGTTGGCCTTAGGTGCCCAAATTGCAGCTTTTTCGGCTGTTTTTGGATCCTTTAATTTAGCTTCTAAAGAAGTATAAATATCCTGATTCTTTTTTTGAATAATCACATTTGCGTTCATCAAACTTTGATCAATTGTCTTGAATGCATTTAAAATCTCGCTAGATACATTCAATGCCAAAAGCGCAGTCAACACCAAGTACATGATGTTAATCATCTTCTGCCTTGGTTCTTTAGGTAACGACATTTACGCTATATTTTATAAAGTGAATTAAAATTTAAGTCAATAGCAATTTTGCTATTATTTTCCTTGCATTGCATGGATCATTCTGCTATACACTTGATTCAACTGTGTCAAGTTATCGGCTAATTGAGTCATTTGCTCCTTTGTTCTTGCCGCTTCTTGCACTGTAGAACTCATTGAAGTAGACATGTCTTTTAAACTTCCATAAAAATGGTTCATTTCTTCCATCGTCTTACCCATTGACAAGAACTGATTGTTCAAATGCTTCAATCCCTCTGTTGAGCTATTGATAGTGCCTAAATTATTGGACACTTCTTGTACTGTTTTTTGAACACTATTTAATGCATGTACTAATTCAGTTGCATCTACTTTTCCGCCACCCATAGCGCCACCACCATGATCTACTGGAGGAGGAGGCAAGAAGGCATAAATAACAAATATTCCAGCCTCAGTTGTTAAACCTACTATCAAAGCCCAGTCTGCCCAAGATAAGTGGATGATTTTAGCCAAAGCTCCCATGATTACCACAGCGGCACCTAAAGAGATAACGACGTTTACGATCTTATTTGTTTTTTCTGAAATTGTCTTTGCCATGAGGGAAATTTATAAAATTAAAAGTTTGTTGATAATTTGGATTGGTTCGATTAATTAATTCTTGGCGCCATAGAAAGCACACATCTAAATCCGATATAAGATTTTGCAGTGTCTTGGTATTCATAATTACGTGAACTTACTTGACAATTGTAGGCAATATCTTTCCATGAACCACCTCTGATGACTTTTCTCTTCATCAAAATAGGATCTGAATCTTTTGCATTGTATTGTACATCTGGACTAAAGTCTCCAGTAAAATTGAGGCTTCCTTCGTAGAATACAGAACTTGTCCACTCTGCTACATTACCTGCCATATCAAATAATTTGAAATCATTTTCATTATAGGATTTAACTTTAGTCGTGTAGATGTTATCATTCTTTGCGTTGCCGCCAAAATAATCCCCTCTTCCTGGTTTGAAATTGGCTAATAAACGGCCTTCTTTTGTTCTAGTATAAGGAGATCCCCATGGATACATTGCATTTGATTTTGAATTGCCTCTTGCTGCATATTCCCATTCCGCTTCTGTTGGCAGGCGATAGATACCGTCAATTTTTTGATCTGCCCTGCCTGGCTTGCCTGCATAATAATCACTGTTATTGGTTCTCCAATGGGTAAAAGCAACTGCTTGTTTCCAAGTCACACCTACCACAGGATATTCATTGTATGCAGCATGACTAAAATACAATCTAGTCAATGGTTCATTGTAAGAGTAAGAGAAATCTCGCATCCAAACCAATGTATCAGGATATACATTTTGATTCACGGTGATTAAATAATCTCCAAGAGACTGCTCTAATCCTTTAGAAGCTTTTGCAGCTGCTTTTAAATCAACAAAAGCATATTTATAAATTAATTTGTTAGGATCGATCTCAATTTTTCCTTGAATGCGATTGTCTGGGCTTAATAAAAGTTCATTCAATTTTTCTAAAACAGCTCTGCTATTTTGATTGATTCTTGCTGCTCTAGCCCAATCTACACGAATGGTGTCTTCGTTTTGGTTGATACCTCCACCATAAATGGCCAAATATTTTAAAGAGTCCGCTACATACTTTACAAATCTTCTGTATTGTTCGTTGGTAACTTCTGTTCTGTCCATCCAAAAGCTTTGAACCGAAACTAATTTCTTACGATTCACCATTGAAAGATCCATTTGTTCATCACTTGCACCCATGTAAAAGGATCCACTAGGAATAGACACAGTTTGCGGATCTAAACGTTTCGCACTGCTATTACGTCTGCCTTTTTTAGGAGGTGCAAATGCAATTACAGCAAGTGATAAAATCAAAATGCTGAGAGCCGCAATGGGAAAATTGATCCTTCTATTTTTTAAAAATGGTATCATATTGGTTTAAAACGATTTTTTTTACAAAAAATTACATTTTGGGGGTAAAATTAGCCACTATTTTTGAAGCTATTTTTAAACCTGAATGAATTGATTTTCATCTGTTTTTGTTGCTGCAAATTAAGACATTAGTTGTTAGATATTTGCTAAAATCATGTCAATATCAGGCATGGGCAAAGAGCAGGTATTGTTTTTACATATAAAATACTGATTATCAATATATTTTTTGTCTTTTAATAGGGGGATGCGGTCATCCAAAATCTGACTGCTAATGCGTAAAGTATGAGGTAAAAAGTCCGCATTAAAAGCAGGTAAGCTTTGGTGCACCGTTGGACCGACCCCAACCAATTCTGTCATCCCAGTTGACATTTGATAAAAACTTTGAGCCCAATAACCAAAAGAGCTAGGATATTGAAGTAAAGATGGTCGAATAGAATGGATCATTTTTTCGGCCTTCAAGCGCCATGCAGATAGGTCAAAAACATGCCCTAGATAGTGTAAACTGTAACAGATTAATGCATTCCCACTTGGCTGTGCCCCATCATAGCTTTCTTTTTTTCTAATAATCACATCCTTCTGATAAGCTGCAGTATAATAAAAATACAAGCCATCTTCATCTATGAAGTGAAGTAAAACATAGTCCATCCACTTTTTTGCTTGAATCAAATAGTTGGTATTGCCCGTGATTTCTTGCAATTGAATATAGGCCTGGATTAAATTGGCATAATCATCCAAAAATGCTGGTGCTTTTGGCGTGCCGTTTGCGATACTATGGTAAAAATATTGTTCGCCATTGTTGTACAAATTTGTTTCTAACCATTGCATACATTCCATCGCAGTAACTTTGTATTGGTCATTCCCAGTAGCCGCATACATTTTACAAAATCCCACTATCAACATTGCATTCCAACCCAATATAACTTTATAATCTAATGCTGGACGAATCCTCACTGCGCGGACATCAAATAATTTTTGGAGTTCATTTTGCCATGCAGGATCCCATTCCTTTTCTATTTCTTTTTGTGTCCAAAGAATATTGGTATGCTCCCAATTGCCATTTGGTTCAATCTGATAATATGCAACAAATGCATCAAAGATAGAAGGGTCAATGATTTCCTTGATTTCTGCATAGGACCAAGTATAAAACTTGCCTTCAACCCCTTCAGAATCTGCATCTAAAGCGGCGTAGTAACCGCCTTCTCCATTGAATAATTCTCTTTGTAAAAATGTAAAAGTGGCATGCATTACATTGAGGTAAATTGGCTTTTTGGTAATCTGATACCCTTCGGCAAGTAGCCCTAAAATCAATGCATTGTCATACAACATTTTTTCAAAATGAGGCGCTTGCCACATGGCATCTACACTGTACCTTGAAAATCCACCACCAACATGATCATAGATCCCTCCTTGTATCATTTTATCAATCGATCTAATAGCATGCACGATGGATGCTTGATCTTTATTTTGAAAATAGTTTCTAAATAAAACTTGTATCGAAAATGTTTGTGGAAATTTTGGGGCTGTACCAAATCCGCCCCACTGTGTATCCGCATTTTGCAAAATCCTTTGTGCCATTGATTGAAATTCGTCTTTTGTTGCGACTGCTTCGACCTCTTGACTTTGAAGTGCTTTGATATTGCTTTGTAATAAATGTTGTGTTAAATGTGTTGCTTGTTCTACCAGCTTATCCCGATTGTTGTCAAAAGCAGCTTTTATCCCTTTTAAAACATCCATCCATGATGCACGATTTTGCATCGCTTGAGGCGGAAAATAAGTACCACCAAAAAAAGGTTGCCCATTGGGTAATAAAAAAATATTCAAAGGCCAACCACCAGATCCAGTCATGGCCTGCAATGCATCCATGTAAATATGATCTATATCAGGACGCTCTTCTCGGTCCACTTTAATATTGATGAAATGGGCATTCATAAAATCAGCCACAGCCTCATCCTCAAAACTTTCACGTTCCATTACGTGACACCAATGACAAGCGGCATAACCAATGCTCAATAAAATAGGTTTATCTAAACTGGTAGCGGTTTCGAATAATGTTTCGGACCAAGGCTTCCATTGCACTGGATTGTGTGCATGTTGTAATAAATAAGGGCTTGTCTCTTTACTAAGATCGTTGGTAAACTTTTTATTGGCACTCATGGCCTGCAAATTAGTTTATTTCTTTTTAGAAGCTTGCGCTAAAAACTGATCCAGACCTGCAAACATGCTAGTTACTTGTGGACTTGGTACTTTGATATGTAAATTCAATCCTGCCTCTTCGATTGCTTTGCAAGTATTTGAACCAAATGCGGCGAGTGAAGTGCCGTTTTGAACAAAGTCAGGTTTGTTGTCATATAAACTCTTTAATCCACTAGGCGTGAATAAACAAATGATATCAAAATCATGCTCTTTTAAAAGTGGTTTAATATCACTGCTCACAGAGCGATACATATACGCTAAGTCAAATGCGCAGCTGTGGTCTTTTAACCAATTGACAATATCATTGTCTTGTTGGTTTTCGCTACACACATAAAGAAATTGTTCATTGCCTTTATGCTTATTCAACACATCAAATAGTTTTTTATTAGATCCATCAGCGCCAAAAAATACTTTACGCTTTCTGTACATAATAAATTTTTGCAAATACAAAGCAACAGATTCAGTGATACAAAAATATTTTGTTTCTTGACTGATGTTCACCTTTAATTCGTCGCAGGTTCTAAAAAAATGATCGATTGCATTTTTACTAGTAAATATAACAGCAGAATATGCGGGGATTTCAATTTTAGTTTTTCTAAATTCTTTTGCTCCAATTGGTTCCAATTCAATAAATGGCTTAAAGAATAAAGTGACTTTATACTTTTTTTCTAAATCAAAATAAGGCGATTTTTCACTTTCAGGCTTTGCTTGTGAAATTAGAATTTTTTTAATGGTCTTAGGGGCAGTTGCCTTTTTTTCTACACTCATTTCTTTTGCCATTTTTAAACTTTCTATATTAGTAAGTTCCTCCAAAATATTGCACGATTAATTTGTATAAAATCAATAGTGGTATTACCTCGAAAGCACAAAGGTATAGAAAAAAATGAAAGGAGGAGATATGTAATTTGTTCCTAACAGATGTTAATGAAAATAGGTACCTATATAGGATCAAAAGTACCACCAATGAGCCCGCCCCCCATACTACAAAAGGATGTAAGTAGGGCTTAGCAAATGCCAAGATTAAAATAAATGGTATCAGCAGGATACCTAATACTTTGTTGATCATGAAAACAACAAAAATATAGGTCTGAACTAGTTCAATAGTATTGAACACATAGGCCGCAATCGTTAAACAAATATACTTTCCAATATACAGT
>Ga0214921_10001957_pt1 | contig 34464 bp, 29 predicted proteins | sample LL1505_MetaG_FD_177992 | JGI IMG/M metagenome (GOLD analysis project Ga0214921, IMG submission 177992) | Freshwater microbial communities from Lake Lanier, Atlanta, Georgia, United States - LL-1505 | ecosystem: Environmental > Aquatic > Freshwater > Lake | place: USA: Georgia | collected... | reverse complement strand
ACGTAAATCCCGGAATTCCATGCACCTACTGGGATCGAGGTTTTTGAAATATCGAAAAGCTGCTGCTCGAACATTTTACTTCCGTTCATGGCGTACACCGTAAGGTTTCCTTTCACAGCAACGCCTAGATTAACCGATGCACAACCGTTTTCCATACAAATGCTCGGCGTGTATTGTTGTTCGGTAATCCCCAATTGTGCAGTATAAAACTGATCGAAAATTAACAAGGTATTGTAATTCGTGCTCTTTTGCGGACAATGTATTTCTAAACTTGCTGAGTACGATTGGGCCAATGGAGGAAACAATGCACTTCCTACAGTGTACGTGGCCATTAAGTTAGCAGGAACCAAGGTATCGTAAACTTGCCACGTTAGGTAGATGCTGTCCATGGCGTTCGGATTACCGCTTGGCACGTATTGTGAACCGCTAATGAATGCAGCACCGATAGCATTGTAATCAAGGTTGCAATCGATCACTTGCTGTATGCCTAACGAATCCATCACATTCCCAATGTTGTTATTGTTGATAATGAACACGGTATCATTTCCAGGATTCACTGTGGCTGTCACGGTAAAACTATCGCAAGTCATGCAACCATTTATGTCGGTGACACAACAACTGTATACACCTACCCCAAGACCTGAAATCGTACTGGTCGTAGCGCCATTACTCCAAGAAAAAGCATAAGGAGCAACACCTCCGAGGGCTGTTACTGTGGCAGAACCATCATAAGCCAAAGGGGAAGTGGCAGGCGTTCCGCTGACATTTACCTGTAATCCATTGCACGGATTACCTGAAATCACAAAAGTAGCCATTACGGAATCAATAACGGTCATGTAGTATACCCCATAGGATCCGGCACATAAATTCGAAACTGAAGTTACCCCCTGTGCCAAAATGGCCCCATTTCCGGAATACCAGACAATGGTATTCGTAATTACATTGTTGGGATTTGTAATAGATGCCGAACCGTCACATGCATTAGGACTCGATGCATCAATCACCGTAAGCGGAGATGCCGGCTGAGCAAATGCGAAATTCATCGTAAAGACCACTAGGGCAAAAGCTACAGTCCACTGAATTTTCATGGTAAAAATTTTTCTCTAAGTTAATCAAACTATTTCACCCAACAAATCATAATGATCTGCTGAGGTGATCTTCACTCGAGAAAAATCACCCATAGGTACATATACATCGGGGCTCCGTGTTACACGCACTTCATTATCTACCTCCGGAGAATCAAACTCCGTTCTCCCTATAAAATAATCCCCTTCCACGCGATCAAATAGGGTTTTATAGGTGTTTCCGATTTTTGCTTGATTCAATTCATAGCTAATGCCCGATTGTAACTCCATAACCGCATCGGCACGTTGTTGCTTTAAGGCATCTGACACATCATCGGTCATAGAATATGCATGGGTGTTTTCCTCATGGGAGTAGGTAAATATCCCCAATCGATCGAACCGGCTCCGCTCGACAAATCCCATCATTTCTTCGAAATCCTGTTCGGTTTCACCTGGAAAGCCAGCGATTAGAGTTGTCCTTAGCGCAATTCCCGGAACCTTCTGACGAATGGCATCCAATAATTCCTCGGTTTTTTCACGGGTTATTCCCCTTCGCATCGCTTGAAGCATTGAAGTAGACCCATGTTGTAGCGGAATATCTAAATAATTGCACACATTGGCTCGTTCACGCATCACGTCAAGCACATCCATGGGAAAACCGGCGGGAAAGGCGTAATGTAAACGAATCCATTCAATCCCTTCCACGTCGGAAAGTCGAGTTACCAACTCAGCCAACGATCGTTTCTTGTAAATATCCAAGCCATAATAGGTCAAATCTTGAGCTATTAGCAACAATTCTTTGACACCCTGCTTGGCTAATTGTACTGCCTGCATTACCAATTGATCCATAGGTGTTGAAACATGCTTTCCGCGCATTAAGGGAATAGCACAGAACGCGCAAGGTCGATCACATCCCTCGGCAATCTTGAAGTATGCGTAATGGTTTGGGGTAGTCAACAAGCGTTCGCCTACCAATTCATGTTTATAGTCGGCTTTAAGCGTTTTCAACAAGCGCGGCAACTCCCGCGTTCCAAAATAAGCATCAACCTCCGGAATCTCTCGTTCCAAATCTGTTCGGTAGCGTTCAGAAAGACAACCTGTTACATATACTTTATCCACGAGACCTTGTTGCTTTGCATCTACGAATTGCAGGATCGTATCTATGGACTCTTGTTTGGCGTTATCGATAAAACCGCAGGTATTAATAATCACGATTTCCGATTGCTCTTGGCTTTCGTGATGCACCTCAAAATGATTGGCTTTTAATTGTGCCATTAGGATTTCCGAATCATAGGTATTTTTTGAACACCCCATGGTAACCACATTCACCTTATTTTTTCGGATTGACTTCGTCTTCATGCATGCAAAAATAGACAACCAAGTCCATTTTATTGGTGCATTCCCATGTTTTGTTATTTTTGTGCGATGATAGGGTTATGACACTGGAAGGTTTATTTCGAAATTTTACCGACGAAGAGTTCCAATATACTCGGTTTTTGAAAACCAAGAATTTTGATTTCGAACCGCTTGAAAAGTACAGTTCCTTGTTTGAATCTATTAAGGAATTTGCCTTGACGCTGCATCTTAACCAAGAAATCAATGAGGATCTTATATCTATCCAACCCTTAGACTTAGCCTTTTCTCCCCGAATCTCGCTGATCATTCGAATCGTAGGGTTCCTGACGTTCGGAATAAGTACGAAAAGGGTTTTAAGAAAAAAGAAGTCCAACTACTACATGGAGGAGTTGTACCGCCGGCATCGTTTAGTGCAATCCATTCAACTAACGTTAAAACACGAATAATTCAGCGTTTTGAGATGCCTACGATTGAATGTTGATAATTTAGCTTGTATAAACCAACGAACATACCTCCTATTTGTACCTTTGAAATAAATGTTATGAGAAAACTATCGATGATTTGTTCCTTCGTTGGGTTCTTTGTGATAACCGCCTGTTCTCAAGAATCCAAACCTCGGCCGCGAACTGCTCCCACACCTACACTTCCAACGGAACAAAAATTTCAACTTGGTGATTATTTGGGTAAAGATGTCAGTCTTTCAAAGGCGGTAGACGATGTGTTTGCTCAATTAGACGATACAGCCATTGTTGCTCAATTAATTATGCCCGCCGTGGGAAAATACGGTCAAACCCAATCCACAATTCTAAAACACCTTTCCCAACGAATTATTGGGGGAGTATTAATGCTCAATGGAACCCAAAACGAATTTACCCAATGGATTCAACAGTTCGATTCGTTGAACCGGGTTAAAGGGAATCTGCCTTTCCTTTACAGCGCAGATGCAGAACCCAGTCTGGTGAACCGAAAAATTGCCGAGTCGGCACTCGTTAAAAAAGCTTCAGAGATCAATTCGCTGGACGAGGTGATTTCAACGGCCGCTCATATTTCCACGATATTGAACAGCATTGGCATCAACTATAACTTCGCACCAGTGGTTGATGTTGCAGGAAACGCAACGGTTGGTTATCGAGGTTTTGGAAGTAAACCTGAACAGTTAATCCCGTGGTCGAACGCCTTTATTCAAACCACACAAAACGAGGGAATCATTGCGACCGCCAAACATTTTCCCGGACACGGCTTAGTGAAAGGAGATACTCACACATCCCTCCAAACCCTTGACGGTGAACTCCAAGAGGTAAAGAACTACCCTCCCCTCATTGCGAACGGCGTGTTGTCCATTATGGTGGCACATATCGCCGTAAAAAACAACGCAAAATACGATACCAAAGGTTTGCCTTCAACCTGTTCAAAAGCCATTGTAACGGATTTATTAAAAAATGAACTCAAGTTTCAAGGACTCATCGTTACCGACGCCATGAATATGGGGGGGGTAGTTAATGTTCCTCAATGCGCGAGCAAGGCCGTTGCAGCGGGCTGCGATATTGTGCTTATGCCTGTAGATGCGTCCCAAGCGCATGCAGAATTATTGAGGGCTTATCGCAGCGATGAAGCGTTCAAACAGCGAGTTACGGAAGCTGCGAAAAAAGTGATTCGCATGAAAATATGCCTAGGTCTTTTGAATCACGAAAAATAAACTTCCAACAATCCAGGGGGACAAGTAATAGTAAGGGTGCGTTCCTTTCGGTCGACCTTTTTCTGAAGATCTAAATTCAACGGTATCAAGCCCTCGATTCCTTCTTTTTCAAGTTGCAATAAAGGATTCGACGGATGATCAATAACACCAACCGCCAAACCAATAAAACCACGTTCGGTATCGAACACCTTGTAACCTTCAATTTCATGATCGTAAAAGGAATGTTCGTCGAGTTCGGGAAGGTGGGCATCTGGCATGAAAACCGCTTGATGCAGCAGCGATTTAGCCTCGGACTCGTTGTTTATGCCATCCAATTTTATTACCACGAATCCTTTATTCATCGGCTTCAAGGATTCAATAAGAAACGGAGTTGCTATTCCATCGTGTGAAATAAAAATCGTTCGATGTTGGTAGTATTCTTCGGGTTGGGTGACGTCCAAAAACAACGAAACCTCACCTTTGAATCCGTGAAGTTTCGCAATATGTCCTATTTGAAAATACCCTTCCAAAAAATAAATTCCCAATTATTCTTCCGAAGCACCTTCCTCGGCAGCAGGGCTTTCTTCCGTTGCTGGTGTTTCTTCGGTTGTAGCAGTTTCTTCGGTTGTAGCAGTTTCTTCGGTTGCTCCTTCTTGGTCAGCCACTCCGTCTTCCTCAGCTGCTACTTCTTCTACCACTGGATTTAATTTCGCTTCTAACGCTACGGCTTTTGCCGCGTTGATTTCCATTTCTGCCTTCAATCGATCAGCTTTATCTTTATCGGAAGCTTTGGATAACCCGTCTTTCTTGTTTTGAATTTTTGTATCTTTTTCAAGAAGCCATTGTGCAAATTTTTGCTCAGCATCTTCCAAGGTAAAGGCACCTTTAGCCACTCCCTTCAGTAAGTGATTTTTATATAATACCCCTTTGTACGAAAGTATTGCACGAGCCGTATCGGTCATCTCCGCTCCTACCCCAACCCAATGCAAGGTTCGCTCGAAATTCAAGTCGATCGTTGCTGGATTTGAAACCGGATTGTAGGTCCCTAATTTTTCAATGAATTTTCCGTCGCGTTTTGCGCGGCTGTCTGCCGCTACTAAATGAAAAAACGCCTTTCCTTTCTTACCGTGTCGTTGTAAACGAATTTTTGTAGCCATTTCCTTTATTTTTTGAGGTCCGAAACCTCGGTTAATAATTTTTTAAGAGCGCAAAGATACAGAAATTATTGGTCAAACCAAGAAAAATCAACTCAATTTCAAGGTATACTGAACCATTATGCTACGAGGAGGTTCAATTTTCAAGGGCCTTAAGGAGTAACTTCTGTTCAAGATATTGGAACCCACCAAGGCAATTTTATGGTGTTCATTGATTGCGTAGGACATCCGCGCATCAAAAATGATGTTGCCGAAGCGATGCGCATAAAAGTAATCCATATACCGAATGTTTTGTTTGTCCCCTCCTGATGCCGCGGTGGTTTCTTCAAAATCTTTGATAATTGCATCCATATTGATGATTTTACTGAAATACTTCATACTTAAACCCAAGGAAAATTTCTCTCGGTAACTCCATTCCGCATCAAACTTCACATTGTGTAAAAAACGATATTTCAAAATTCGGCTAGCTGAATCCAAGGAGGTCGTATTGTAACTGTATTTTCGATTGATGTCATCTATGGCGTAGACATAATTTGGATTTAAGGTTTTGGGCACAATGTAGTTATACCCGGTTAAGAAGGTAATTTCGGAATTTTTCCCTAGCTTACTTTTTCCTGCAAAGGATATATCCAAACCGACAACTCTGGATCTTCCCGTATTCAAAAACTTAAACCCGGCAAAAGAACCAGGAGCATTGGCTACGTCCCATATACCGAACATGTATTCGATGGTATTTTGATATTCCTGCCAAAAAGCCGCCGCATCGAAATAGGCCAAAACTCCCCCTAATTTCACGCCTTGTTTTATACCAATTTCCGCGTTCCAACTGCTCTCGGGAAGTAGCTTTGGATTTGGAAATACACCAAAATTACCCACCCCTGTTTTGATGAATCGTTCCGTGATGGTCGGAAATCTAAACCCTTGACCAAACGAGGCGCGTAAATAGGTTTCTTGATACAATTTTAAATTGGCTCCACAGCGAAAAATTGGCTTAAACGCCGTTACGGTATCATTCAACCGAAAATACTCCATCCTCGCGCCAGCGGAAACATTCAACACCTTATGAAAGGACTTTTCCATTTGTGAATAACCGGATAAATTCAACACTTGATTGTGCGGACTTCCACTTCCAACATACATATTGGCAAAAGAATTCACGAACGATACCGTAACTCCTCCAATAAAATCCAACCCTTTCAATTGGGGATACGATCGCTTGAACATATAATCTCCATAATAGGTTGTAGCTCGATTGTTCTGGTTGGCTGTCATCCGATTATCGTTGTGCAAAATTCGGGTTCGCAAGGAATGATTCCCGCTTGTTTGGGTAATCAATTGCACGTAGGGATCGATATTAAAAATGGTTTGGTCTTGTAAAAAGACCGCCCCAGGATAGGCACGATATAACCCTGTTGTGTCATCAAGCCATGCAAAGGATAGATTGGTTTGTGCCAGCATGACATTCCCATTAACCCCATAACTTAAACCGTTTATTTTGGAGGATCTTTTGCGGATATTAAAATTAACGCGAGCCCGCTTCATGGCCATTTGACGGTCGTTAAAATTGGATACGGAATCAATCACATACGGACCTGGACGGGGTGCACCGATGTACCCGTGATCGTAATTCATATTTCCTCCCACCACGATATCCCAATATTTATAGGCTTTTGAGTGGAGGAAATTCGCTCCCGAAATCAAAGGAACACCCGACCACCATTTCGAACCATTCACGGAAGGGGCAGAATATACTCCTGAATACACATTGATCTTATTCATAGGTTTTGAAGTAGGATACGCGGTACGAATATGAATGGATCCGGAAAGGGCGGAACTGCCGGATAAAACGCTCGCTGCGCCTTTGATGATCTCCACTTGACTGATATTTTCCACGGGCACAAATCCCCATTCGGGACGTCCTGCATCACCGGATAACATGGGCATATCGTCCACCAAAACAGCTACTTTTGATCCCACCCCGAACGTGAATCCACTGCCTCCTCGAATCTGGGGTTCCCCATCCAGAATATTCAACCCTGGGGTTTGATCCAAGGCGGTTTCAATGCTCCGTGTATTTTTATTTTCAATTAACGCGGGTTTCATGACCACCATGGTAACCGTTTGTTCCTCCAGGGGTTTATCAAATTTCCCAACCGAAACAGTTACAGCACCTTTCTCTACTTCAAAAGGTTTTAAGGAAACATTCACCCATTTAACTTCCTTTTCCTCAAGCAATAAATTCAGGGTATCCGAACGCATGCTGGTAAAACGAACGATCAATTGCGCTTTTCCTGAGGGAATCGAAAGTTCAAAACGACCGTTCTGATCGGTTAATGCTCCCCTTGAAACGTCTGCACGATAGATAATGGTAGCCCCTTCAATCGGTGCCTGCTGCTCATCGAAAACAAAACCCTTTACTGTAGCGGTTTGACCCAACCCATACCAAGCGCACCAAAACGTTAGAAGAAATACACGAAATCGCAACAAGCTTGGGAATTAGTTGACAGCGAACTTAACAACGGAATATTTTCCGTCCTCCCGAATCATTTGAGCGATAAATACGCCGGAAGGTAACTGAAGAGCAACCTTTTCATTTGCCCAACCATTAAACAACTCCGTACCGTTGAGTGAAAGTATACGCAATTTTCCTTCCTGAACACCGTGTAAGTAAAGGTTCCCTTCCGTATAATTCACAGAAAAGGAGGGTACTGTATTTTCTTTGATTCCTGCCCCACTCGGATTGTACACCAGTTGAATATCATCAATTAACACCTCGTCGTTGTTGGCGCCTCCTCCAGGTGTTGAATTGGTGGTAAAGGTTGCAAGGATGAAGGCCGGAACTAAGCCTGCATTTGCCGTCGGTACAAAAGGAACCGAAAAACGCATCCATGCACCGTTAGTAGACGGATAGTTCAATTCCGCTTGGGCTAAGATATGTGGTTGAGAAGCCGCATCCACGGGATCATGAAGTTGATACGCATCATGCACCAATGCATTCATACGTGCATTTTGATTTCCACCACCTGCTTGGGTATATTTCGCCCAAAATACTAGGGAGTCAGGTACCAGGTTGCAGGTTTCCGAAAACAGGGTGTCGCTGGTGAGCGAAAAATTATAATTTGCCGCATTTGCTGGCGTGGAGCTTCCGAGGTTAATGCGACCTAAGGTTAAATTTCCATTTGCCACGATTCCTAGGACACTTGTTGACCAAATTCGTGCACAATACATTCCTGTAGCGCCAGCGCGAATACTGGTGGAACGTTCCACTTGCTTATTCGCAAATCCGGAAAAAGGACCAGTTCCCGTTTTGAAACTGTTCCAATTCGTCGGTTCTTCCGTAGGTGCTCCAACGTTATCCCACTGTTCCATGTTTCCATTTCCGAGTTGGCTTTGCGCCAAGGTTAAAAAAGCGATCGAACAAGAAAAAATCAGGGTAATTGTTTTCATATGAGTTAATTAAATTTGAACAAATATAAAAATATCAATTTAATTCAAGGTTTTTCCCCAGAAAATTCAAAGAAACTTACCTTTGTTCTATGGAAACCTTGTCGTACAGGTTATTAGAACATTTTGCAACACTTCAAGGTGAAGGGTTCCATACGGGCCGTTCCGCGTACTTCTTACGGTTATCGGGTTGCGATATTGGATGCGTTTGGTGCGATGTGAAAGAAAGCTGGAGCATGGATGCGGGAGAACTTTGCTCTTTGCTTCAACTTGAATCCTGGACGAAAAATCATGATTTCATTGTAATTACGGGTGGCGAACCCGCAATGCACGATTTGGAACCGCTTACCTCGATGCTTCAAAAGCAAGAAAAATACGTAGCTATCGAGACCTCAGGATGCTACCCGCTTCAAGGAAAGGTGGATTGGTATACCTTCTCGCCAAAAAAATTCAAAGCGCCATGTGAAGAAGCTTATGCTTTAGCCAACGAATTGAAAGTCGTCATTTACCATACTTCGGATTTAGCCTGGGCACAGGACCATGCATCGAAAGTTTCAGAATCGTGCTTACTTTACCTGCAACCTGAATGGTCTAAACGAGAACAACTTCAAACCGAAATTCTTGCATTTATTCAAAGTAACCCTCGTTGGAAACTGTCGTTACAAACCCATAAATACCTTCAAATACCCTGATGAAACGTAAATTTCCTTGGATACTTTTGGTTTGCTGCTCCTTATCCTTTTACCACTACGGTCAATTCTCAAGTAACAATAAAAAAGCAGTCAAGCTCTTCAAAGAAGCACAAATAGTACCTTCCCAGCAACTTGACCCGCGAACCGGTTATCCGGATTTCCAAGCAGGCGTTTTGATATTGGATAAATGCCTAACGAAGGACCCCAATTTTTGGGAAGCCTATTTACTTCGAGCTGAATTTCACTTGAACCTGCGAAAAAAATCCGAGGCGATTGCAGATTATGAAAATGCCTTAAGGATCAATCCAGAACACTCACGCACGGGAATGACCTTTTATCAATTAGGGGATCTTTACTTGGATCGAGGAGAATATGCTAAATCGAAGCAATACATTCAAGGCTTTCTTAAAAACCCAAACGCCAACAGCGATTACTTAAAAATGGGACGTTTCATCTATGATTGTGCTACTTTTTCGTTAGAGGCAATGAAAAATCCGGTTCCTTTTAATCCTGTCAACGCAGGTCCCGGGGTAAATACACGCTATGCAGAATACTATCCTACCCTAACCGTAGATGGTAAGCAATTATTTTTTACTCGGGCATTACCTTTTGGGAATCAGAACATCCAAGAAGACTTCTTCATTTCAAAAAATGTAACGGGAACCTGGGGAACCGCCGTCCCGATGCCTAATAACGTGAACACCGAAAGAAATGAGGGCGCTCCTACGGTTTCTGCCAATGGACGCGGGCTCGTTTTTGTAGCATGCTCCGACGAGGCCGGAGATTATGGAGAAAATCGAAAAGGAAAAGGAAGTTGCGATTTATATTACACGGAACGCATCGGGGACCAATGGTTGAACCCTATGAACATACCTGGAGACATTAACACCTACCATTGGGAAACGCAGCCCTCGTTGTCTGCCGATGGTAAAACCCTCTATTTCATTCGAGGATTGCGCGGCAAAGGGGCGGATTTTCGAAACAGTGATATTTACGTTAGTCACTTGGGAGAACATGGAAAATGGTTACCAGCAGAGCGTCTTCCCGATATCATTAACACTCCTTATGCGGAAGAATCCGTACATATTCACCCGGATGGAAAAACCTTGTACTTTGCTTCTCGAGGTCATGTTGGTTTGGGTGGTTCAGACCTTTTCGTGAGTCAACTTGGAGCAGATGGAACCTGGTCAAAGCCTACCAATTTGGGATATCCGATCAATACATTGAACGACGAGAATTCGTTAATCGTGTCGGCGGAGGGTACGATTGCTTTTTTTGCATCCGACCGTGCCGGTGGCTTTGGCGATTTGGATATTTACACCTTTGAATTACCAAAAACGCTTCAACCTACAACCACGTATTATTTCGAAGGGAACGTATTCGATGCTATTACATTGGGTGCTCTTGGCGGACATTTCACATTAAAAGACATTGCCACAGGCGAAGTGGTTGTTATCAGCGATGCCGATCCCGTAACGGGAACATTTACGGTACCTTTGCCGAGCAATCGCCAATACGTGATCGATGTGTCTTTTAAGGGATATGCTCCCTCATCCCTGGGATTTGATTTAACCTATAAAGACAATCAAACCACGTATCATTTAGACATTCCTATGAATCCATTGAACAGCGGTAAAGAAAACGTCCTACAGAACATTTATTTTGATCTGAACAGTGCTGTATTACGAAGATCCTCGTATGTTGAATTGAATAATTTGGCCAATTTCTTGCGCGAAAATCCCAACCTAAAAATCGAACTGGGAGGACATACGGATACGCGTGGTGCGGCTAAAGACAACCTGAAACTTTCTTCGGATCGTGCTAAATCGGTTTACGATTATTTAATACAAACAGAACATATACCGTCAGAAAGACTTTCCTTTAAGGGTTACGGTGAAACATCACCAATCGTCGGTGATTCAGAAATTGCAGCTATGCGCTCAGACAGTGAAAAGGAAAAAGCACACCAGAAAAATAGAAGAACGGTTTACAAAATAATCCAGTAGTGGCATTTTTACGTCTCATTCGTGTACAAAATCTAGCATTGATTGCCTTGACCATGCTTGGGGTGTCCCTTGCGGTACTTGAGCGACCCTTAACCACGGAAAACAGGGTCTCTTATGCGTTGTTCATTGCCTCAACCGCACTGATTGCAGCTGCCGGGAATGCGATTAACGACTATTTCGATCTTCGCGCTGATCGATTAAACCGTCCGAACACCGTCGTTATTGGAAAAAGGCTCAAAAAACGATGGGCCATTATTATTCATTGGGGATTTAATGCTGCAGGGCTGGCAATATCGCTGATTCTCAGCATTAGATATCATTCCTGGTTTTTTCTTTTTATCCATTTATTTTCAGCCACGATGCTTTGGGTGTATTCTGTCTATTTAAAAAAGGTTTTGTTCTGGTCCAATGTATCCATTGCCGTGCTCGTATCCATAGTGCCCCTAATAAGTTTGATTTTTTTCATGATTCTTGATGTCGAAATTCGCTATTTTGAACTTATCGGCTTATTTTCAATTGTTGCCTTCATCGGGAATTTAGCGCGTGAAATGTTAAAGGATATTCAAGACATGGAGGGCGATCACCTCATAAATGTTCGGTCCGTTCCTTTGGTATATGGGGAGAAAATGGCTCGCTTAATGGTTTCCATCCTCTGTTTCGCTTGTTGCATTCCGTTCGGCTGGACCTTCTACCAACATTCCAACCCAACGATGAACGTTTTTTTTGAAGTATTCACGATATCGATACTTATTTGTTCAATTACAGGTTTTTTTTCCTTGTTGGGAACAAAAGCGAAACTACTTGCCTTGATGCTTAAGATAAGTATGTTGATGGCGGTAATCTCTTTGTTTTTTCTATGAAACTCATTTTAGGATCAAATTCTCCACGTCGGGTGGAATTACTTCGAAAAATGGGCTTTGATTTCGAACAACGGATTGCCGATATTGATGAAACGATCGATCCATTGATTCCAGTTGAACATGTTCCAGCCGCAATTGCATTAAAAAAGATGAAGGCTTTGCAATCGGGATTATCCAAGGACGAATTAATCCTTTGTGCAGATACTTTGGTTTTTATCGATGGTCGAATTTTGAGCAAACCAGCAACCCGAGCGGAGGCATCCAATATGTTAAAAATCTTATCGGGAAAAATGCACACGGTAATTACTGGGGTTTGTATTGGAACAAGTACCTCGTATGAAACCTTTTCGGATAAGACCTATATTCAATTTTCTGAACTGTCGGAAGAAGAAATTCATTTTTACCTCAATACTCAAAATCCATTGGATCGGGCGGGCTCTTACGGAATACAAGATTGGATTGGACTAATAGGCATAACCGCTATTAATGGGTCCTACACCAATGTCATGGGGCTTCCCACGCATCTTGTATATACCGCATTGAAAGCTTACCAAAAATAAAAAAGCTGCCTAGGGCAGCTTTCAAGGAAAGTTGGTAAAAATTACTTAATGACAAAGGTCACCCGACGATTATATGCCATTTTCATTTCAATATCTGCGTCTTTTGGCGTTTCTTTGGTATTTTCTTCATCCGCACCTTTGGTTTGTGAAGAAATTCTCGAAGGAGAAATCTCGAATCGTTCAATGAATCGCTGTTTAATATACTCCATACGTTTTTCGGAGAGATTACCATACTTTTCAACAATATCTTCATCGGTTGAATATTCTAAAGCCAAAGAATCCTCAGCCCGGTCATTATGTGAAATTATTTCAATAGAAACGCCCTCATTTTCCTTCAAATAATTGCCGATATACTCGATGATCTCTTTGCCGGTTTCATCCGGTTTATTTTCTCCTTGTGCATAATAAATCACTTGGGCTTCGATATTTTGAACTTCGGATAATTTTTCTGAAATACTAAAATCTTTAGTAATAACCACCCTGGAAGGCTGAATCATCGTTGTGGTATCGCGCTTTATGCAATAACATTTTTCTTTTGAATCTACTTCTTTAATCCTAACATTATCAATGTAATAATAAGCCATAGGTAGAATCGCTGGCACCTCAGCAAATTCCTCGCCAACCCTTTCCATTTTTTTCGGATCTAGTTTTTTGTTTACTTCATATTTCGTCTTTTCGTTGGATGCAAAATTCCCAATAACCAAAGCCGTCTCATCGCCTTTTGCTCTGTAGATATTACACACTTTGTCCCAACCTCCGTAGGAATTGTACACACGATTTTTCGTGTTGTAAATGATTCGTCCACTAGTATTATCGTCGAGAAACGGCCCTGACATTTCCTCCACGTTATCCGTTTGGTAGTCTCCAACATTTTTCACGAACATGATTCCTATGTTATTCGTGGAAAATTTCGATGCTTCAGCCATTGAAACACTCATTTCGATACAGTACATTTTTCCAGCAGTCATTTTGATGGACTTTTTACCCGTCTCATCCGTAAAAGGGATGGTAATGTACGATCTTTCCTTGGATGCTTTATTTTGTTTGTAAGTGACAATTCCTGCATACCCTAAATTTTGTTCTCCATAACGGAAAAGGTTAGCGTCATCGCCTTCAAACTTCTCCTCACTAAATAAAAGGGGTTTTGCATACCCGTAAATATTCTGTCCAATACCAAAATCCCCACTTCCTTGGTAAGCATCTGCAGGAAAATGGGAAGAAGGTTTTAATCCTTTCAGCAGTCCGATTTGCCCGGCCTCGGAAACTTCTGCGTTGTTATCGTTTAATTTATCGAATGTATAATTCAAAAACTTTGCGGCCTTATCGCCTTTTTTTTGCGCATTTACAGCAGAAATTGAAACCAAAACAGCACATAAAAGTGTGTTTTTAACGAAATTTATTCTCATAATTCTTAACGGTATTAATTAAAACTTTTACGTGCTCAACATCCACATCGGGGTAAACCCCGTGTCCCAAATTTACAATATGTCTCGGACTTTTAAACGAATCAAGTAAATTTTTTGTCACTCGTTCAATGGTACTTTTATCTGCATAAAGCAAGCATGGATCTAAATTGCCTTGCAAGGTTTTCGATTCTCCCACCAATTCTCGTGTACTTTCGATTTCCATATTCCAATCTAAACCGATGGCGTCACAAGGAAGATCAGCCATATCTACCAAGCTCGCTTGAGCTCCTTTGGAAAAGATGGTCAAGGGAAAACCGGCTAATGCTTGTGCGATTTTTCGAATATAACGTAATCCAAACTCCTCATATGGAGCACGTCCTAAAATACCTGCCCACGAATCAAACAATTGCAATGCATCGACTCCAGCACGTTGTTGTTCTCGCATATAGGTAATGGTAAAATCGGTGATCCGCCCAAGCAAATCATGTGCCAAATCCGGGTTACTGTAGATCATTTTTTTGGCTTCAGAAAAGGTTTTTGACCCCTTACCTTCTACCATGTAACAAAAAATCGTCCATGGGGCTCCTGCAAAACCAATGAGCGGGACTCGATTTACCAGTTCTTTCTTAGTTATTTTAATAGCCTCAAAAACATACGATAGTCGATCAGAAACATCCGGATTTGTAGCTAATTTGTTCAAATCACCGGAGCTTCGAATCGTTTCAGGAAAAAGCGGGCCTCGTTGCTCGATCATTTCATATTTCAATCCCATGGCATCGGGTACAACCAGAATATCAGAAAAAAGAATGGCAGCATCCACATCGAGAATATCCACCGGCTGAATCGTGACCTCTGCCGCCAAATGAGGTGTTTCAACTAGTTCTTTGAATCCGGATAACTTAGCACGTACCGCTCGATATTCAGGCAAGATTCTTCCTGCCTGGCGCATTAACCAAACTGGATAACGAGGAATGGCCTCTCCCTTCAGCGCTTTTAAATAAAGATCATTTTTTATCATGCTCTGCAAAAGTAGTAAAAAGCTACCAAGCGATGGTCGGTAACCCCTTGGATTCCAAAAAGGCATTTGCTTTGCTAAAATGCCCACAACCTAAAAATCCACGATAGGCAGAAAGTGGGGATGGATGAGGAGCGGTTAAAATCAAATGCTTTGAAGTATTTATATGTGGAATTTTGCGTTGCGCCTGTGTTCCCCACAACATCACTACTACGTGCTGTTTTTCTTGATTTAACCGGTGGATAATATGATCTGTAAATTGTTCCCATCCGAATCCTGCATGCGATCCTGGACTTCCTTCGCTCACCGTTAAAATGGTATTTAATAACAAAACCCCTTGTTTCGCCCAATCGGATAAATCGCCATGATTCGGATAGGGAATTCGCACGTCGTTGGTCAATTCGCGGAATATATTCTGTAAACTCTTGGGAAGCGGAGTTATGTGGTTCCGCACCGAGAAAGCAAGCCCATGGGCGTATCCCGCCGTAGGATATGGATCTTGGCCAATAATCACCACGCGGGTTTGCTCTGGTGTGCATTGTTCCAAAGCGTTAAAAATAAGGTGCTGTGGAGGAAATACAGGTGGATGGTTAAGATAGGCGTCTTTGATGCGCTTTTCGAGCTTTTGGTAATAGGCTTTATTGCATTCTTCCCCAATGAATTCTAGCCAAGGTATAGGAGGTAATAAACTCACAGAACCGGGATTTTCTCCTTGATAGCCGTTCTCAAAATAAGGTTCATTTCATTCACTTTAATTAGGTTTTTTCGCCTTGTTTTATCCCAACGAATCCATGTAATTAAACTATCCAAAAAGTGCAAGTAAATATTGGCAAAAATCCCGATGGATAAAAAATAAAGCACCGTAATCCCCCAATTCCATGCAGGTTCCCAAGGTAAGATGCGCGGTAAAATAAAGCACCAGGGTAGATTCACTAAAGGAACTATAAAAATAGCCAATACCATTTTGGTGGACCCCCAATAAACGAGCCTTTTAAACGATTTTTCAACCCACCTTTTAATTAAATAGATCCATAATCCAGCATGCAGAAATCCCACAATAGCTACAGGAAATAAAACCATCAATTTAACGAAAATTTGCCACATTCTGGAGGAATGATGTTCTACTCGGTAGCGATCCTCTTCGTGAATTCCCAATCGAACAAGTTCTTGCTTATAGCTCGCTATATTCGATCGTATTCCTTGGAGTTCATCTAAAGATGCTTGGTTTTGATCATCAATCCATTGAGCTAGGCGCAAGGCATATAACCAACGTTTTTCGAAAGGTTCTTTCGGATTATATGAATGAGGATGGATGCCTTTTCGGGTAACCATCATAATGTCTTCATGAAAATCGGACCATTCCGGGTCTTTCACATCTGGGATGAGTGTTCGCATATCCTCATCTAACATTCGGGTAACGTCAGCTATGGTCTTAGCCGGGTTCTGGCGATAAGCTTCCTGAAAATCATTCAAACAAATCTGTTTTCCGGCATCGACCAACACTTCGCTATTTCGAACATTAAAATCCGCATAATTGATTCCTAAACCTTGAAGATAAATAGGGTGTTTCCAACCGTCAGCTTCTAGAGCAGAGAACCCAATTCTCGCAGGTCCTTTTTTAATGGGGTGAAGCCTTCGCTGAATTCGATCATCCGTAAAGCCTTCTCCAAAAATGAGGATGTTGCGCCGGCGTGCTAGAAGTCGATCTGTTTTTTCAAAAATGGCTTGATTTTTCTCAATGGTATCGATGCCATCTCTTTGACGATATATTGGAAGCATGTGCGCTGACCAAAAAATCCGTTCGGTGTACCGGTTAAAAACATCGGACCGAACCATAAAATAAACAATGGGCTTGCGCATTGAAGCTATGAGTAAAGGATCCATGAAAGACCCCTGATGATTACTCACAAAAATAGTTCTTCCAAAGGCGAAACGACTTTTATTCCTAATTATAATTTTTTTAAAATATAGGCGGAAAGAGTATTGAAAAACGATCCACAAGTAAAGATAGAACAAGCGCATGGCGCGAATTTAAGGTAAATTTGAAGTTCAATTAACATTGCCGCTTGCAAAAAATTATTCAGAGGAATTATCCTTCCATGCTTTTTTACCAATAAATTCGAACCATGAAAATTATTGGTGTTTTTTGCGGAGGTTTCTCCTCCGAGTTTGCGATTTCTTTGAAAAGTGCGGATACTATCTTAAAGAATTTCCCCGATGGATATACGCCTATTCAAATTACGGTAGCCCAACCCCCATTTACGGCTTCTTTCGAGGGAAAAACAGGAGTATTCGATTTCAACACAGCATGCGCTGTCATTGACGGTACATCCTACCCCCTTTCCGGGGCGCTCGTCTACACGCATGGAGACCCCGGAGAAAATGGCAAGCTCCAGGCCTACCTCGCGATGTTCAACATACCCTGCATCAATGCGGATACGCTTGCCTCTGCGTTGTCGTTTGATAAATGGTATTGCAATCAATTTTTAAAATCTTTCGAAATTCCCGTGGCAAAATCCATCCTTTTTACGAAAGACCATGAATTAGACGCCGCTTCGGTTCTACAAAATCTTGGCTTACCCGTTTTTGTGAAACCCACCAATTCGGGGTCCAGTTTTGGGATTTCCAAAGTGAAAGATGCGGATCAATTAGCCGAAGCCTTGGCCATCGCCTTTGAAGAAAGTGACCACGTTGTGTTAGAATCTTTCCTTGATGGCATTGAGGTAACCTGTGGCGTGTATGGTTCGCATCAAGGCCTTGAAACCCTACCCCTCACAGAAATTGTTTCGGAGAATGAGTACTTTGACTTCGAGGCTAAATATCAAGGTAAATCCCAAGAAATTACGCCTGCCCGAATCTCGGAAACAACGACCTTGTTGGTTCAGTCTATGGCAAAACGCATCTACTCTCTCTTGAACTTACGGTCTATTGCACGCATCGACTTTATGGTGGTGAACGACGTCCCTTATTTAATCGAAGTGAATACTACCCCAGGATTTTCTACCGAGAGTATAGTTCCAAAAATGCTGCAAGTTGCAGGAATTCCAATTCGGGATTTTTGGCAGACTATTTTTGACGTTGAATTAAAGCGCAGCTAAAGCGTTCATCAAAAGCTCCATTTGTTGTTTTACATAGCTCTGGTTGCACGAATATCCACTTGAGATCAAGGCAAATACAATTTTTCTACCTGAAATGGACTCTACATATCCAGCATAAGACTTTATACCTGTCATGGTTCCGCTTTTTGCAAAAACTCTGTTTTCACCGGGTTGCCCTTTGCATAATTCTTTCAAGGTGCCCGAATTTCCGGCAACGGGCAAGGAACTTTTGAAGGTATGGAATATGTCTGAATGGAATATGTAAGTTAGAAAATCGCAGAGATGGTTAGCCGAAATACGATTTAACCGTGAAAGCCCGCTCCCGTCGTACAAACGAAGGTTTGAAGTATCCATTTTTAAGGCTAAATATTCGCGATACACTTTAATGCTGTTAGCGCTTGAACCGCATCCCGTAAGATGATAGGCTACCCCATTCAATAATCCTTCTGCGAAAAAGTTGACGCTTTTTCCATTCGTCCATTGGACAATTTCCCGAACCGTTCTACCCGGTAAACTCGTTATTTTTGAAATCGCATCGTAATCCGGAATTTTTAGCGTTCGGTTTTTGATTCCAAGTACTCCTTTTGAAACGACAAATCCTTGTTCTAAGCACACTTGAGCAAGTGCATCCGCGAAATTTCGTTCAGGATTCGCCACTGAACCCCGTACCTTATAATTGGCTTGATTGACCGGAAGTTTACCTGTAGCTAGGCGTGTTTCATGATAAGCTTCACCTTCAAGGTTCGTGTTGTCCCCTTGCACTCTGGCGCTGATAATTCGATTTTGAAGCACTAAGGCATTTTGTTTGGGATAGGTGCTGAGGAATTTAGCCTTACTTCCTGACCTACCTGTAGAAAAGATATAATTGACGGAATTGTCGTAAAAATTGACCCCTGACGGAAAGGCTCCGTAATAATTACCTGCATCCCAAGATGACCATCCTTGAGGAGTTTCGGCGTAGCCAAATGCCGAACCATCAATCCAGATATAGCCGTTAACCTGTTTTATCCCATGCTCTTTGAGTGCATCAATCAATGCCTCCAAGGCATGCGTTTCTTGTCCTTCTTGATTAAAAAACCTACTTCCGAAGGATACGTCTCCAAGACCTCGAACCCAAATATTCCCTTTGAGAATACTGTCTTTAACTATCCCCTCTTTATACAACTCGGTTTTAAAGCGAAATTCTGCCCCCAATACTTCCAAGGCTAAGGCCGTTGAAAAAATTTTCGTAGTAGATGCCGTAATCAACGGAAGATCGCTTTGAAAATTAAAAAGGGTGTCGCCGGATACAAGGTCTAGTGCGAGCAAGCTATTGTTGGCTTTAGCAATAGCGGAATCCTTCACAAAATTATTGAATACTTCGACTAACGACTGTCCATGCACTTGTTGGTAGAGTGTTACAACGAACATAAAAACGTAACTTCGTAGAGGAACCATCGTAGGGAGAAAAATACGCAATAATAATCAATCGTTTGACCAATCCTATATTTGTTTTGAACACGGCATGATGAATCAAGAACCCAGCAAGCCCATTCGGGTCTTACGAATTCTCAATCGATTCAATGTAGGAGGTCCTATTTGGAATGTTGCCTTCCTTACGAAATATTTACCCGAATCCTATGAAACCCTTTTAATTGGTGGAAAAGCTACCGAATCCGAAGCTGACGCCCAAGAAATACTCAACAAATTAGCTATCAATTTTCGAATCATACCATCCCTCTCCCGTGAAATTAACTTGTATAACGACTGTAAATCGTTGATTGCAATCTTGAGAATAATTCGGGAATACAAACCGCACATTATTCACACACACGCTTCGAAAGCAGGTTTCCTGGGACGCTTAGCGGCAAGTATTGCAGGGGTTCCAATCCTTGTTCACACCTATCATGGCCATGTGTTCGAAGGATATTTTAGTCTAAGAAAATCGAGTTTCATTCAACGAGTGGAGCGATTTCTCGCCCGAAAAACCACCGCTATCGTCGCCATATCTGTTACCCAAAAAACCGAGTTAACGGAAAAATACCGAATCTGCTCAACGGAAAAAACCCACATCATTCCGCTGGGCTTTGATCTTCGTCCCTTCAATCCAAGTGCTGAGAAACGCCGGGTAGCCCGCGAAAACTACGGACTAAATTCCAACACCGTGGCGGTAGGGATTGTCGGACGCCTTACCGCAATAAAAAACCATGACCTTTTTCTGGAAGCCGCCGCTACACTTGTTAAGAATAGCAGCGTTGACTATCAATTTTATATCGTGGGTGATGGAGAACGACGGGAAGAATTACAAGCGAAAGTCGAAGAAATGGGATTACTGTCACGGATAAAATTCACCTCATGGATTTATGAAATGGATACTTTTTATCCGGCGATAGACCTGATCTGTCTGACGTCGCTGAATGAAGGAACACCTGTAAGCTTGATTGAAGCACAATCTGCAGGAATTCCTGTTATCAGCACAAAGGTTGGCGGCGTTGAAAATACCATGAAAGAGGGAGTTACAGGATTGCTTCTCGAATCCTTTAACGCGAAAGAATTGGCGAATAAAATTGAAGGGTTAGCCATTGATGTGGGGCTTCGAAATCAAATGTCAAAAAATGCGCTTACTTTTGCAACGGAACATTTCTCTTACCAACGCCTGGTGGCTGATGTGGAGCAATTGTACGAAAAACTGTTGAAAAATGCATAAATGGAATTTCATAGGATTGTTGTTACTCTTGGGGTTATCTTCCGCTTGTAAAACCCTTAATTCCAACCGAATTCTATTTTACAAAGCAGGAAGTCCTTTAACCTTGGACAGTCTACCGAAGAATACCGGATATTCACGGATCATTCCGGGAGATGTGTTATCCGTAGTGTATTACCCGAACCAAGGAGAATCCAAACTGATTGGAAAAACGGAAGCTGCTACTTCAGTTTCGCGTGAACTTGAAACATATTTAGTCGACCAAGATGGCGCCATTCGGTTACCCATGATTGGCAAAATAACCGTTCAAGGAAAAACCGTTGAAGAGGTTAGAAATCTATTGACTGAAAAACTTTCAGCGTATGTTAAGGAACCTTACGTAGAAGTGCGCTTAACCAACGAGCGTGTAATGCTTTTTCCGGGAAAAGGGGAAGGTAAAGTGATTCAAATCAATAATCAAAACACCAGTCTTTTGGAAGTAATTGCGCTGGGTGGTGGCTTGACCACGAATACAAAGTCCACCGAGATACATTTAATTCGAAAAGAGGCCAACGGGACAAAAACCTATCGATTCGATATTTCCGAATTGCAAAACCTAAAAGCAGCAGGCGTATACGTTCGAAATCACGATATCATCGTTGTAAATTATTATCCGCGAAAATTACAAGGTGCCTTAAAAGAAATTAACCCTTGGTTGAATTTAACCACCACCAGCTTTGCAATTATCTCTATCATTCTTCGATTCAAGCCATGAGTAAGTCTGCCTTGGGAATTAACGACTCCTTCAATCCCCTTATCCTGCGCAATGTTTTGGCGAAGCATTGGTATAAACCCTTGCTTTTGTTTGTTTTTATTTTCTTAGGAGTCTACTTGTATCTCAGGTATACGAAACCTGTTTATGAGTCTCAGGCCGTTTTGCAGATTATTCAAGAAAATAAAACCCAGCAAATTTTAGGCGAAGGATCCGTCATGAATACGCAGCGAAGTCTTTCGGAAGAAGTAGAATTATTGAGATCTCCTATTTTATTCACCCATGCGGTGAACTCTTTGGGGATCAATTCTATGGTCTATAACGATGGGAAGTTATTAACGGAGAACTTGTATGGATTGACTCCGTTTTCAATCATTACGCAACAATTACTTGACTCAGCAATATGTGGTACAAATATTTATATTGAACCTACAGATGGTACAGGTTTCACCCTATCATATACCTACAAAAACAAAAAACATCTTGTAAAAGGAAAGTTATCCAATATCATAAAAACAGCCCACTTTAGGTTAGAGATCAATGCCCATGATTCACCGAAATTTTACGAATTGATTCGTAAAGGACGCATTTTTTTTACGTTCAACAATCCTTCGGATTTGGTCAAATCATTGCAAACTGGACTGACAATATCCATCATGGACGAAAATGCCAAAACCCTGCAGCTGTCCTTCCGGCATGAAAACCGTAAATTAGCTTACAATCTCATGCAATCCATGATTCGTAGCTATTTCGCCTTTGAAAAACAACGAAAACAGGAGGAAAATTTAAGGACTTTGTACTTTATTGACAACCAACTTGACTCACTTTCCTTGGTGTTGAATACCTCAAAAGACAGTCTCAGCAAATTTCAGCAGGCACAAAATCTACCGAGCATCGCATACGAAGAGGGAGACATAACCCGTAATCTTACGGCACTGAACACTCGAATCACGGAATTGAATGAAGAGCTCTATTCCGTGGAATATTTGAAAAAAGTTATTTCGGATCAAGTTACGCGCCCGGAATTGTTTAAAATTCTTCCAGAATTGATCGGAAAAAGAAGTTTCGAGGGTTCTATCACCCGTCAAATCGATGACCTAAAACATCTTTTGGAAACCAAAGAAGATTTAATGCAAGACATATCCTACGAAAGCAACAAGGTCCGATTAACCAATGAGCGAATTGCCACTTGTGTCCAAGGAATACGAAAGAGCATTGCAACGATTTACGATCGCTTAAAGCACGAAAAACGGTTGGTGGAAAATCAGCTTATGGGGTATGAAACCCGATTATTGGGATTACCTGAAAAAACATCAGAATTCAACCGTTTGAAATATATGGAAGAATTGAATCGAAATTATTTCAATCAGTTTACCGAAAAGAAAATTGAATTTCAACTCAGCAATGCAGGATACTCTAGCAATAACCGAATTTTAAGTACCCCGGAGCTTTCGGAAAATCCGGTCTCGCCCAACCGAAAGCGCACCCTTCTGTTCGGAATCTTGCTTTCCTTAGTGTTAGGTTTGGGGAGCTTGGTAATGCGCTACCTATTTTACAACGAGATTACCTCATTACAAGATTTAAAAACGCTTTTACCTGAATCTGCCACCATTTTAGGAACAGTACCACTCTATAAAAAGAAAATGACTTATTCGCAAGTAGTGGTTATTGATTCTCCCAAATCACGTTTATCCGAATCCGTTCGGAACATCAAATCCAACATGAATTTCATTAACAAAGATGCGCAAACGGTGGCTGTTTCCTCCTCCGTTTCAGGAGAAGGAAAAACCTTTGTTATCTTGAATCTAGCCGCGACGTATGCCAACGCTGGAAAACGGTGTATTCTTTTGGACCTAGACCTTCGAAAACCCAAAGTTCATCACGGTTTTAAAACAGAAAATACAACTGGAATGAGTCAGGTGCTTTCGGGATTAATTCCTTTGAACGAAGTAATTCAAGTTTCGGAAATACCCAACCTCGACTACATTACCGCTGGTCCGATTCCTCCGAATCCCTCGGATTTGATTCAAAGTCAAGCCTTACAGAACGTTATCAACACCCTAAAAGATGCGTATGACATTGTATTTATCGACAATCCGCCTATAGGCGTTGTTTCTGATGGCATCAACCTTTTAACCCAGGCCGACATACCCATTTATGTATTTAAAGCGAACTATTCCAAACGTGCCTTTGCCGACCAACTTATGAATTTGTTTAATATCCAAAAGATCGCTCAAATTAATATCATTCTAAATGCTGTTCCTTCAGGGGGAGGAATATATGGGTATGGGTATGGGTACGGGTACGGGTATGGGTATGGGTATGGGTATGGGTACGGGTATGGGTATGGGTATGGGTATGGGTACGGGTATGGGGGGTATTATTCCGACGACAAAACGGAGTCTCGGTTTAGGCGTATTTTGAGGTTTCTTCAATTTTGGAAAAAACGTAAACGAAAGAACCATGGTCATTGAACGATTTCCCATCGAAGGATTGATTAAAATCACCCCCAAAACATTTGCTGACGAACGGGGCTACTTTATGGAGACGTTTCAAGACGAACGCTATCATGAAATTATTCCTCACGCTTTTTTTCAAGACAATGTCTCCTTATCGCGGATAGGCGTTGTCCGTGGACTCCATTTTCAAGTTCCTCCTTTTGCGCAAGCAAAATTGGTTCAAGTGTTCCGAGGCAGGGTATTGGATGTAGCCGTAGATTTACGTAAAAACTCCCCCACCTATGGACAACATCAATGCGTTGAACTATCGGAGGATAACCGAGTGCAATTTTATATTCCCGTTGGATTTGCCCATGGATTCATGGCATTGGAGGCCAACACGCTTTTTCACTACAAATGCAGCGAACGATATGCAGCTACGCATGAACGCACCCTACATTGGAATGACCCCCAACTTGGAATTTCGTGGCCTGAAGGCCCTAAAATTGTCGCTGAAAAAGATCAACAAGGATTGCCCTTAACGTTCATTAATAGCCCTTTTTAAAACCGCACCATGCCGCTAAAACTGCTGCTTTTTTTTCTCGGGACTTTTTTAATAACTATGCTTATTATCCAGGTATTGCTTCAATTTGCAAAAACCTTGGGAGTACGAGGCAAAAATAGCCCGGAGCTACGGTGGAATCCTGAAATAAAACCTTCCGTTGGAGGTATTGCCATCTTTTTATCGGTTTTTATTTCGATTGTCACCTACCTAGTGTTGCACCCCCTGGAGAACATTTTCAGCAACGCCGGTTTTGTATTATTTTTTCTCGGAATGTGCTTGGCTTTTTTCATGGGTTTGTCGGACGATGCATTCGATACCAAACCGTTACTTAAACTTACAGCACAAATCGTTTGCGGAGGGTGCATCGCATACTCAGGAGTAACCATTCCTATTTCGGATTATTCGTGGATCAATGGGGTGGTTACCGTGATTTGGACCGTAGGAGTAATGAATTCCATAAATATGCTGGATAATATGGATGGAATAACCGCAAGTACATCCTCCTCTGCCTTTCTTAATTTTCTTTTCATCGGCCTCTATTTTTGTTGCGATGTAATGGATGTGTATGTTTTTATTTTAATTGGTTTCGTTGGATCCATTTTGGGTTTTCTTACGTTCAACAAACCCCCGTCGCGCTTATTCATGGGAGATTCCGGCAGCCAATTGATCGGCTATACGCTCGCTTTTTTTTCAGTGTATATTTTGTGGGACTTCAAAGGATTAACGGAAATCCCATTCTGGTTAAAAACCGTAATGCTGATGCTCATCTTGGCCATGCCCTTCATGGACACCTTTACGGTCGTATTTAATCGAATTAGGCGAAATACTTCACCTGCGAAAGGAGGAAAGGACCACACAACGCATCATTTAGTTTATGCAGGGTATAACGAATGGCAAGTTTGGTTATTTTTTTCTTGTTGCTCCGTAACACTTGGTGCCGTAGGATTTTTGATGCTTTACCTGTATTCTATCGGTTTTCAATATGGGATTTTACTCCTGTTATTACCTTGGTTCTTCCTCTTCCTATTTTTATTCAGAAACACGCATGTCTACCAAGCTCCCACCAAAACTTCGAACAACGCTGCTAACGATTAGCCTCCTTATTGCGGGTTTTTCCTGCAAGCAAACCAACAATCCACCACCCATTGCAACCACGGGCACTCCATCCAACGAACTTCCTCCCCTGCCCAATCGCATGACTTTCTTTGAAAGCCCGTGCGACCTCACAGACCTGGATGTAAGAGAACGCTTAGACCGTGAACTTTTAGTCAACGCGTATTTTCAAAGCAGTACCTCGCTGATTATCAAACGCAGTACTCGCTACTTCCCCATCATTGAACCCCTCCTGAAAGCCGCAGGAGTTCCCGATGATTTTAAATACCTCTGCGTCATTGAAAGCAATCTTTCGAATGTTAGCAGTCCTGCCGGTGCCGCAGGATTTTGGCAGTTTATGCCATTTACCGCTCCAGAATACGGATTGAAAATTTCTAACGAAGTAGACGAACGCCTGCACTTGGAAAAAAGCACCCAAGCCGCCTGTGCCCTAATCAAATCCAATTATACCCTTTTCAACCATTGGATTAATGCTTGTGCTGCTTACAACCGGGGACCCGGAGGATTAATGAGTGATTTAAAAGGACAGCGCGTGGAACATTTTTTTGATGCATCAATGAACCCGGAGACCAGTCGTTATGTTTTTAGAATCATGGCGATGAAAATCATTCTGGAAAATCCAAAAGCCTATGGCTTCCATATTAGCCCCAAAGAAACCTACCCACCCTACCAAACCCAAAAAATTACCCTGACTACCCCAATAACCAATTTGAGCGAATGGGCCTCGAAGCGCGGATTCAACCTAAAAATAATGCGTATCCTCAATCCTTGGATTCTTGGAAATCAATTGAGTGGAAAATCGCTTCCCTGCATCTTGGAAATCCCACGAGGTAAAGGACAATTTAAGTCACCCCATACCTTGTAACAATGGAAAACCAAGGGCTTTATGTGCATGTATACGGTGCACGGGAACATAATTTAAAGAACATCGATTGCTCGTTTCAACGGAACCAGTTAATTGTGCTCACAGGGATGAGTGGTAGCGGGAAAAGTTCGTTGGCATTCAATACCCTTTTCGCCGAAGGACAACGCAGGTATATTGAAACCTTCTCCTCGTATGTTCGCCAATTTCTTGGAGGCCTTGAACGGCCTGACATGGATAAAATTGAAGGGCTATGCCCCGTAATTTCCATAGAACAAAAAACGGTTTCACGATCTCCACGATCTACCGTAGGTACCATAACTGAACTGAACGATTTTTTCCGCTTGCTTTTTGCCCGTGCCGCCACCGCCTTTTCAATGCAAACGGGAGAAACGATGGTAAAATACACGGATCAACAAATCTGCGAACTCATTCAACAGCAATTTTCAGGGAAGAAATTCGCCATCCTAGCCCCAAAAATACGTGCACGAAAAGGGCATTACAAAGAACTTTTCGAACAAATAACCCGGCAGGGCTATACCAAAGTTCGGGTAGACGGGAAGGTTTTGGATCTGAGTCCGGGTATGAAATTAGACCGTTACAAAACGCATGATATTGAAATCGTAGTGGATCGTTTTACAGGTCAAGCGGCCGAGACGGATCGCCTGTATCAATCGATTGTTACAGGCATGAAGTTGGGCTCTGGATTCATTCTGCTGCTCGATTGGGAAACGAACGAAGTGAATTATTACAGTAGAAGCTTGATGTGCCCTACCACCGGAATAGCTTATCCCGAACCTGAACCTAATTTATTTTCCTTCAATTCCCCGTACGGAGCTTGTACAGCCTGCAACGGATTAGGAGAAATCAGCGCCCTTGAACTCGATAAAATCATTCCAGACACCTCTAAATCCATCGCTAAAGGGGGAATTGCTCCTTTGGGGAGCATTAAAAACAACTGGTTTTTCGATAAAATTCAGGCCTTAGTGATCTCCTTTGGTCATTCCATAAACACCCCTTTGAGTGAATTCACCGAATCCGAAATCAACCTAATCATGCACGGTAACGAAGGCATGGAATTGGAACCCAACGATGCGCAGGAACGATTTGAAGGCCTCGTCCAATTCATGCTGCGCTACAAAGAAGATGGAGATCCTACGATGCTACGTTGGGTAGAAGAATTTTCCGAAAAAAAAGCTTGCGCTTCCTGCAATGGGTACCGGTTGAAACCGGAATCGCTGCATTTTCGCATTAACGGCAAGCATATAGGTGAAATTTCCTCGATGGATCTTTCCCATTTGGCGGAATGGGTAGAATCCTTAGACAATCACCTCAGCGAGGAACAACTTCGTATTGGGGGCGAAATTCTGAAAGAAATACGAAGTCGCCTACGGTTCATTTTAGAGGTTGGTTTAGGTTATTTAACCTTGGGGAGAGCTTCGAAGAGCCTCTCAGGAGGGGAAGCACAACGCATTCGCTTGGCTACACAAATCGGGACAGAACTCATCAACGTAATGTACATTTTGGATGAACCCTCCATCGGGTTGCACCAGCGCGATAATCAAAAATTAATCGCTGCCTTAAAGAAACTCAAGCATGCAGGGAATACCGTCATCGTGGTAGAACACGATAAAGACATGGTTTTGGCGGCCGATGAGATTATTGACATTGGCCCGAGAGCAGGAATTCATGGAGGAGAAATTGTCTTTCAAGGAACGGTGGATGAATTGTTCCATTCCGATTCTATCACTGCAGGATATATCAACGGTACGCGGGAAATAGCCGTTCCCAAAAAACGCAGAAAAGGGAATGGGAATCACCTTACCCTTAAAGGAACCACAGGCAATACCTTAAAAAACGTAACACTTAAACTGCCCTTAGGAACATTCACCTGCATGACCGGTGTATCAGGAAGTGGAAAATCTTCCTTAATCAATCACACGTTATATCCCATTCTCAAAAAACACTTTTACGGAAGCGCAGTAAAACCCCTCCCCTATCAGAGTATTCAGGGCTTAGCGCATTTAGATAAAGTAATATGCATCGACCAAAGCCCCATCGGTCGAACGCCACGGTCGAATCCGGTAACCTACACCAAAGTTTTTGATGAAATTCGGAGCTTATTTGCCTCTTTGCCCGAAGCACAGATTCGAGGTTACAAACCGGGAAGATTTTCCTTCAACGTGAGCGGGGGAAAATGCGAATCGTGCAATGGAGGAGGATTGCGTTTGGTGGAAATGAATTTTTTACCCGATGTTTATGTCACTTGCGAGACGTGCCAAGGTAAACGCTATAATTCAGAAACACTTCAAATCAAATATAAGGGCAAAAATATATCCGAAATTTTGAGTATGTCGATTGGGGAATCGGTGGAATTCTTTGAGAATTTGCCGAAAATCCACCGTACCCTGCAAACCCTGGACAGCGTGGGACTGGGGTATTTAACGTTAGGACAAGCCTCCACCACGTTGTCGGGAGGAGAAGCCCAACGCATCAAATTAGCAGCTGAACTTACCAAAAGAGCTACCGGGAAAACGCTATACTTGTTGGATGAACCGTCCACAGGTCTGCACTTTGAAGATATCAACATGTTACTCAACGTATTACAGCGCTTGGTGGATGAAGGAAATACCGTGTTAGTCATTGAGCATAATTTAGATATCATTAAAACGGCCGACTATATCATTGACCTTGGTCCTGAAGGAGGAGCATTGGGAGGAGCCATTATTGCCCAAGGTACCCCCGAAGAGGTTGTAAAAAAACATGCGTCTAACTCCCCTACTGCCTATTTTTTGTCCCAAGAATTAAAATAGAACACTGCTTTAAAAAAAAATGTAATTTTGTGCATCCTTAAATGAAATTGAAACCATGGCAGTAGAAATAACCGACAACAACTTCGATGAGTTAGTAATGAAATCAGATAAACCTGTATTGGTTGACTTTTGGGCGGAATGGTGCGGACCATGTAGAATGATTGGTCCCGTTGTGGAAGAATTGCACGGAGAATATGAAGGTCGTGCGGTCATCGGAAAAGTGAATGTGGATCTAAACGCCGAAGTTGCTTCCAAATTTCAGGTACGAAGTATCCCAACGATTTTATTCATCAAAAACGGTGAAGTGGTGGATCGTTCTGTGGGAGCAGTTCCTAAGGCTACCTTAGCGACCAAGCTGGACGCTATTTTATAATTGGCCTTTCCATCCGAATGGATACTTTTTTACGAAGACTCAAGTATTATGGAATTGGATTTGCCATAGGGCTAGTGTTCGTTATCGTTTTGTTTCGTCAAAAAGGATGTTCATGGACTCCTGGAAACCGCGTTAAATCGGCCATTTTAGAGCGCATCGTTTTTATAGACAGCACCGACATCGCCTTTCTCAAAAACCATCGATTAAGCGCCAAAGATTTACGAAACTACATCGAGCAAGGAACCGTTTCGTTCATGGATAGTAAACGGGATGGAAACGAGAAACTATATCATTTTAGCGGTAAATTAGGTTCCGAAGAAGGGCGCATATGCCTAATCGCCTATCGAGAAAAAAGTGTCGTGGTGGATATCGATTTCACCCACCAAAACCTCCAACACTATCAGCGCTTACAGGGTAAATCGATCCCTTTTCTTTACCGTAAAAAAAATTGGTTTTCGGGAAACTTAGATGCATTGGCGTTGGAAGGAATGAATATGCCCAATGCCCCTGAAAAGTTAACTCAATGGTTCATGAAAACGGGCGCAATCGATGCAAACCTAAGTACCTTCGACACAGGAAACCCAGTCACCTACTTAATCATTCCCGAAAAGAATGCTTCCAAGGATAGCTCTTACCTCATTAAATCAAAATGGTTTCAGGAAAAAATTGAACTTGTGGAAGTGGAAAAAACGGTCAGTAAACCCGAGGGTTTGTAACATTTACCCCTAAGATTTTGTTGATAAATTGAAGGTACCGTAGCGCTTCGCATGGTTCGAATTCATACTTTTGAAATATGGAGTTTAGTGCCAAGCAAATTGCAGGCTTATTGGAAGGGATGGTTGAAGGAAACGAAAACGTTTGCGTTAATCAGCTTGCAAAAATCGAAGAAGGTCAACCTGGAGCACTTTCTTTCCTTTCCAACCCCAAATACGAACCGTTTATATACCAAACGCTTTCCAGTATTTGTATCGTTAACAAGGATTTTATTCCCGCTCATCCGCTTCCCGCAACCCTAACGCTCGTGCGTGTGGAAGACGCTTATGGGAGTTTTGCAAAGCTCCTTGAGGTATACACGCAATTTCAGAAAAAACCTTCAAAAACGGAGGAACCCTGCTTTATTGATCCCACCGCAACCATAGGCAAAAATTGCTACATCGGGGCCTTTGTTTATATTGGAGCTCATGCCGTTGTTGGAGATAATTGCGCCTTATTTCCCGGGGTGACCCTCGGCGACCACAGCCAAATTGGATCAGATACCGTCCTATATGCTGGAGTTCATCTCTACCACAACACGCAGGTTGGTGAACGATGCATTATCCATTCAGGAACCGTAATCGGAAGCGATGGCTTTGGCTTTGCTCCGGATAGCCAAGGAGTATTTAGCAAAGTTCCTCAGATTGGCAATGTCGTGATTTTAAACGATGTAGAAATTGGAGCCAATTGTACCATTGACCGAGCAACCATGGGGTCAACCAAAATTGGCAACGGGGTGAAAATCGACAACCTATGCCAGATTGCGCACAACGTAGAAATCGGAGACCATACAGCTATAGCTTCGCAAGCAGGCGTTGCAGGCTCCGCGAAACTGGGTAAACACATTATGGTGGGCGGGCAAACCGGGATCAACGGTCACCTTTCCGTTGCCGATCACACAAAAATCGTGGCGCAATCCGGAATTCCTTCCTCCATTAAAAAAGCGGACACGTTCATGGGGTCTCCGGCCATTCCGTTAAATGATTTTAAGCGATCGTATATTGGTTTTAGACGATTACCCGAGCTCATGGAGGAACTTCGTGCCCTTAGGAAAGAAATCAACGATTTAAAAGAACAAAAGAAAGCGCAATGATGGAAACTCAATGCACCTTGGCTGAATCCCTCCAATTTATAGGGGTCGGCCTACATACCGGTGAAAAGGTCACTTTGGAACTCTGCCCAGCTCCGGAAAATCATGGTTATCAATTTCAACGAGTTGATGTGGAAGGACAACCAATTATTCCCGCAGATGTGGATTTGGTAGTTGCCACCGATCGAGGAACCACATTGGAATCTAATGGAGTGAGGGTTTATACAACCGAACACGTTCTTGCCGCCTTGGTAGGGTGCGGGGTGGATAATGCGCTCATCAAAATCAACGGACCAGAAATTCCGATCATGGATGGAAGTTCGTTGCCTTACGTGCACGCCATCGAGAAAGTCGGTAAAACCGTTCAAAAAGCCGAACGCGTTTATTTTGAATTGGATGAAATTATTCCGTGGGAAGATGTCGATAAGAAAATTGAATTCTTGGCCGTACCTAATTCCGTGTACCGCATTACGGTTATGGTCGATTACAATTCTCCCGTTTTAGGTACCCAGCATGCCAGTATGTACCACCTCGGAGAGTTCAATCAAGAAATTGCTCCTTGCAGAACTTTTTGCTTTTTGAGAGAATTGGAATTTCTTGCGAAAAACAACCTCATCAAAGGCGGCGATTTGGACAACGCGATTGTGTTGGTAGATCGTACGGATATCTCGAGTGAGGAATTAGATCGCTTGGCAGCGTTGCTAGGGAAAGAAAAACTGGAAATCTCCATTGAAGGCATTGGCGTACTCAATAGTACAAAATTGCAGTTCGAAAATGAACCCGCAAGGCACAAATTGTTAGACATTGTTGGAGATCTTGCGTTGATTGGAAGGCCTATTAAAGCCCATATCTTAGCCGCTCGACCCGGGCATTTTGGGAATGTTGCTTTTGCTAAAATCCTTAAAAATCAAATAAAAAAACAACAAGCGAAGGGGCGTTTCTTTGATCTCACCAAAGATCCTGTGTTTACCATCCAGGACATTGAACGTATGCTTCCGCATCGCTATCCCTTTTTACTTATAGATAAAATTCTTTCCATTTCTAACAATGGGATCGTGGGAGTGAAAAACATTACTGCTAACGAGCCCATGTTCACGGGACACTTCCCAGGAAACCCCGTATTCCCCGGAGTATTGCAAATCGAAGCAATGGCTCAAGTGGGGGGAATCTTTGCGCTAAGTCAGGTAGAAGAACCGCATCTTTACACGACGTATTTTATGAAAATCGACAGGGTGCGATTTAAAGCTAAAATTATTCCAGGAGACACCGTCGTTTTTGAATTAACCTTGGTTTCACCTATCCGAAGAGGCTTGGTGGAAATGTCGGGTATCGCGTACGTTAATGGGAAAGCAGTAGCTGAGGCGACCATGTTAGCCCAAATCATCAAAGACAAAGAAGTATGATTTCATCCCTTGCGAGTATTCATCCAGCAGCCAAGCTCGAAGCCAATGTACACATTGCGCCTTTCGCGGTAATTCACGAGGATGTAACTGTGGGTGAGGGTTCCATCATTCACAGCAATGTGCATTTATACCCAGGTACAACCGTTGGAAAGCACGTTGAAATTTTTCCCGGTGCCGTAATCGGCGTAATCCCTCAAGATCTTAAATTCGAAGGAGAAAAAACCACCGTTGAAATTGGTGATTACACCAAAATACGCGAATGCGTCACCATCCACCGAGCCACCAAAGACAAATGGAAAACGGTCATTGGAGCGCATTGCTTGATTATGACCTACGTGCATATTGCCCACGATTGCCAAATTGGAAACCATGTGATTCTTGCAAGCTATACGGGACTTTCAGGCCATGTAGAAATTGATGATTACGCTATTTTAGAAGGTAAAGTAGCAGCACAACAATTCGTTCATATTGGAAAACATGCATTCATTGGAGGAGCTTCCTTGGTGCGGAAAGATGTGCCTCCTTACATTAAGGCGGCGCGTGAACCACTTACCTTTGCGGGAGTCAACTCCGTTGGTCTACGCCGCAGGGGGTACAGCGATGAGCACATTCGTTTAATTGAGGATATTTATCGATGCTTGTACGTTCAAAACAGCAACATGAGCAAAGGCATCTCTTCAGTGATGGAAACTCTCCCTCCCTCCGAATACCGCGATGAGATTATTACATTCATCGAGTCTTCCGATAAAGGGGTAATACGCGGGATGATTTAAGCATGTTTCATCGAGGAGAAATCGTTACCCTGACCATTGATAGCTATGCTTTTGGGGGACGAGGAATTGCCCGCATAGCGACAGAAAATTCGCATTTTATTGTATTTGTGGATAATGCCTTTCCAGGACAAGTGGTTAAAGCCAAAATTGAGGTTAAACGAAAACAACATGCTGAGGCCAAACTGTTGGAAGTAATTCAACGTGCTTCCTGCGAAGTTTTAGGTGATTTTCAAGAAGTATCAGGAGCTCCTTACCTGTTTGTTCCTTTGGAAATCCAGCGAAGCGAAAAAACCCAATCCACGCTGAGTACTTTCGCAAAAATAAGCGGAAAACGAAACTTGGATGAATGTTTCGACACGTTTATTGCCTCCCCTTCCCAGTATTGCTATCGAAATAAAATGGAATACAGTTTTTCGTGCATCGAACATGTGATTGAAACCGGCGAAGAATTGGACGACGCTTTTGCTCTTGGATTCAAACGGCGCGGTACCTGGTGGAAGGTAGAGAATTTAAACCG
>Ga0214921_10001956_pt1 | contig 34465 bp, 30 predicted proteins | sample LL1505_MetaG_FD_177992 | JGI IMG/M metagenome (GOLD analysis project Ga0214921, IMG submission 177992) | Freshwater microbial communities from Lake Lanier, Atlanta, Georgia, United States - LL-1505 | ecosystem: Environmental > Aquatic > Freshwater > Lake | place: USA: Georgia | collected... | reverse complement strand
CCACTGAATTGTGGCTCGCCTCATTCTTCTTATACGCACCTTCCCACCAAAACAAAATCTACATAATTTGCGAATCTGATATCTGCTACTTTAACCAAGCAAACCTGACCTGCTCGTGCTCGTAAACGTGAAACATCCCCGAATTCATGGTCACACAGAAGCCGAAGAAGTGGCACATCGGGTACGTTTACGAGCAAGTGCACGAGCACGTTCACGTGGGAATGGCCGTGTAAAGCTTATTCAGGGATTGACCGTTTTTGAGAAGCGCGGTGAGGAGCCTTGATAGGGAGCAGGCGAGCTAAGTTTCAAAGCAGCCGACTCGCTAAGAATAATGGTACCCATCTAATCTGTTCAAGCTCAACACTGTTCTTCATGGAAAGTACTAAGCACTGCGCTGGAGTGAATTTCTCTTGATACAGCGCCAGACTTTTCAGTGTACCACGTGAGCCAGACTTAACTTCAACAGGTGTAACACAACCTTTATGCACAATGACGTAATCAACCTCTGCGTTTCGTGCTTGGCGCTCCTGCTCTGAGTTATGAAGCAAGATTGAGAACGCAAGACGTTGCTGGTTCAGTAAGGAGCTACGCCTCTCAGAGCTGAAAATACCTCTGCGAGAAACCAGCAAGCTCCTGTAACTTACCATCTGTATGTACGAGGACAGCTCCACTAGCGACTGCGGAGGCGGTGATGATTCGGTCAAACGGGTCGCGGTGAGGCCAATCCCATTCTGCAGCAGCAGCACAGATTGAAGAGGAAGGTGCCACCTCTACAATCCCTTTTAGGCTATCATCGATCCATGTGCGTGGGTCAGGAATAGGCAATTTGCCGAGCTTGAATTTAAAAGTTACCTCGTAGATCGAGGTAGAAGAGAGCAGCACAGCCTCAGCATTTTCTGTAACAAATGTTTTGAGCTGTTTAGGAAGTGGTAGGCCGCCGTACCAGCGAAGCCATACCCCGGTATCAAAGAAGATCTTCATCGAGATCTCCGAGATCTATTGGTTGGTCCAGATTACAACCCGCCAGTGACTTTTTAGGCCAAGGTCGCGCCGCAACGCGTGGCATTACCCTAGCGGACCTATCCTGAGAGAGTCTCTTTGATAGTTCTGGTAGCCCATATTGGATCGCTAGTCGCATACATTGAGCCTGTGGAAGACTTAGGCTCTTGGCGGTGCGGGCGATCTCTCGACTTAGTTCTGGCGGGACGTTCAGAGGGATATTTCGAGATGTCATAATATAGATAATTATACGGATCCTATATCATTTTTTCAAGGAAATTCTGCGTAAAGAGCGCCATATCGTTGACCGCTCCTGCCCCAGATCGTACAACTGTTTTTAACCCCTACTATCCAGCAAAAAGCTAAATCTCACTTTAAATCTATCCCTCATCTTCTAGAAAAAAGCTGTTCAACCAGGAATTTTCAGATGGGGATTATCCTTAAGGACAGCGTGGTAGTTCCATTTATCTGGGGCATGGCATAGTTCCTAAAGAAACTCTAGAGTATCGAACTCATGCGCGGCCCCGTTCCTGGTTGTTTAGGTGACGAGGGGAAAGTTGCTTAAGCGGTATGTGGCCCCGATGGATATTCAGCAGTACTCGGGGTTTATCGTCGGAGGCCTGATTTGTTCCCACTACTTATGCCTTATGGAGATGTGGAGACATTACTGAGAGGTGTACTACAATGGCGGCTCCGGCTATGACGCATAACGTTCTGCCCGTGCCGGTATAGGGTGGGCTTTGCCCTCTTATACAACCCTCCTATACAACTCCGTGAAACTCCGAGTCCTCTGTGCTTACCCCTCTACTGCGCTACTATTCTTTTTGCGAACGGGTGGCCGATCTTTTTGATTTTAGGTGGCCGATCTTTTTGCGGGCAAGCAGCTAATACGAAAGAAGCAGCGCCGGCCGTAGCTTTAGCGAAGGCCAGCGTTTCACGTTTACGAGCACCGGATATAAGCATGTAAAGCTTCCTCAGCGAGCCCACCCCTTGACCCCTTATTGCTAATACGTTATCAATAGCAAAAATCGCTATTGGTAACATTTATGGCTCTAAAAACTCGCAGCACTAAACAGAAAAGATTGGTTTGGTCGATTATTGAGCAGGCAGGACGCCCCTTGAGCCCGGCTGAGGTGCATCAGGCGGCTCTTAAAGATCTACCTAAAGTTAGCGTAGCCACGGTCTATCGAACGCTCCGCGCCCTGCAAGATGATCAAAAGATAGTCGCAGTATCACTTCCAGGTGAGTCAGATCGTTACGAGACTAAAATTAAAGCTGATCATCACCACCACCATTTTCACTGTGACGATTGCGGAAAAGTTTTTGATGTCCCTGGGTGCGGCTTGCGTGTAGATGCGCGGGTTCCGGCAGGGTTCGCCATTACGCGGCATGAGGTGGTGCTTTACGGACGCTGTGACCAGTGTCGCTAGTTAAATAAAGAGGAGTAGGTTGTGGAATCAAGTCTGAAACTAAAATCTATTTTTAGATCATCTCTTCTAACGCTGCTCTCTTCAGTGTCGGCGTATGCTGACGCGCCCGAGATAACTGGTCATTCCGATCCTGAGTACCATTTAGATAAAGTTATAGTTGCCTCATCCCCGCTTCAGGATACTCTGTTTAACTCAGCGCAATCGGTTTCTGTGTTGTCAGGGATCGATCTGGATGAAAAGACGCGCAGCAATTTAGGTGATACCTTAGCTCAAGAGCCGGGGATTGCTTCTTCTAGCTTTGGTCCCGGGGCGGGGCGGCCAGTTATTCGTGGTATCGGCGGAGATCGAATCCGAATTCTCGAGAACGGCGTTGGAACCCTTGATATATCCAACGTCAGCCCAGATCACGCGGTGACCGTTGAGTCGAGTCTTGTTGATCGAATTGAAGTAGTCCGTGGTCCTGCTTCTCTGTTATATGGCACCAGCGCGCTTGGAGGTGTTGTAAATGTTTTTGATAATAGAATCGCGGAGAAGATGATCGATCAACCGATCTCAGGAACGGCGGAGGTTCGTGGAGAGTCTGTAGATCGCACAAGAGCCGGAGTTTTAAGTTTAGACGCGCCAGCAGGCCCGTTTGTATTTCACTTCGATGGCTTTAAGCGTCGCTCAGATGATTATGATATTCCAGGCTTCGCCCGCACCACGGAGCAACGCGATAGTGTAGAGATTGAGTACCCAGAACCAAAAGGTAAGGTTCCATTTAGCGCCACAGACAGTGATAACATCACGCTAGGAAGTAGCTACATCTTTGATAAGGGATTCTTAGGAGCGGCGGTGAGTGAGTATAACTCTCTCTACGGAGTTCCTAACGGGGAGCCTGATGTCAGTGTTGACGCCAGGAGGCGGCGCGTTGATGTACGGGGAGGAGTTCGCGACACTGGCGCGTTTATCGAATCAGCGACAGTTCGTGCTGGTATAGTTGATTACGACCACACTGAGTATGAAGGCGCTGAAGCCGGGACAAAGTTTCGTCAAAACGGAATTGACGCTAGGCTCGATCTAACACATCGCGAGGTTTCGTCAGTTCGGGGAACGTGGGGACTACAGCTACAAGATAGCAGCTTTGAAGCTATAGGTGAGGAGGCCTTTCAGCCGCCTACTGATACCGCAAGTTATTCGCTCTTTGCTTTAGAGGAGTTGCTTTTAACAGATGATTTAACTTTCCAACTAGGTGGTCGCTACGACTTTAACTTTGTGGCGACAGATGGATTCGGTCGCGATCGTAGCGGCAAGAGCGAAGTGGATCTTAATACATTCAGCCAAACGTCTGGACTGGTGTGGGATTTCGCGCCTGATTATGTTCTAGCGCTCTCTCTAGCTCATACTGAGAGAGCCCCGAATGGCCAAGAGCTCTTCGCTTACGGAAGACATGTTGCTACAGGAGCTTTTGAGGTAGGTGATAGTGATCTGGGTAGAGAGAGATCGGTTGGAACCGATCTAACTCTACGCAAGAAGGAGGGGAAATTCAGGGGTTTTATCGGCGGATATTATAACCACTTCTGGGACTATATCGCGCTAAATCCAACTGGGGAGCGCAAAGAGGATCTACCGGTATATCAGTTTGAAGCGGTAAACGCCGATTTTATTGGCTTTGAAGCGCAGGCGGCGTATTTTTTAATCGACCAGCCGGGGCATGAATTGTCGTTTGATTTGCAGCCGGACTATGTACGCGCTCAGGACCGTGATAACAACGACAGCTTACCTCGAATCACTCCATTTAGGTTAACCCTGGGAGGTAATTACTATAGTAAAGATCTCCTACGCGCCCGCATAGAGGCTCAGCACGTCTTCGCGCAGAATCGTACCGCGGATTTTGAGACATCAACAGATGGATATACGATGTTGAATCTCTACTTAAGCAAAGACGTAGGTGGAGGAGTTGAGTTGTTTCTCAGGGGAACAAATCTACTATCTGAGAAGGCACGGAATCATGTATCTTTTATTAAAGACGTAGCGCCGCTGCCAGGGGCATCCGCGATGGCGGGGGTTCGGGTGAGGTTTTAATTATCGACCAAGATTCGCGGGTATCAGGGTCATCTCTGAGACAGTGCCGGTTTTTCGTGAGATAATAAATTCAATCGCGGCGCAAACATCTTCAAGCGCGACTAAACTGGTTCCGGTCTCTTGAATCTGGCGATCTGTATCTCCAAGTCTAAATCCCTGAGTGTTTGAGACGTTGCCCATTTTTAGGGCGGTAACCTGGATACCATCAGGTCTCGCTTCTGCTCTTAGTTTATCGAGGAATCCAGCGAGAGCGACCTTAGTCGATCCGAATACACTGGGCCCGCCAGAGAGAAAATCTGACCAATCAGAACACGCACCGATTACATGGCCATGTCCCTCCTCTAGAAGTGGGTAGAGATAATGAACTATCTCAACCAGAGACTCGAATCCGGAGCGGATTAGCTCGCGTATAGAGCCTGCATTGATTTGAGAAGTAGGGTCTTCACTATATCCAGCGGCGCCTAGCCATAATACGGATATAGAGGAGGTAATTGACTTCACACAGGTTACTATCTCAGAGATATTAGAAGTGATGTCGCCAACGATGACTTTGCATTCCGCGTTTTTTGCGCAGATGGCAGCCGTCTCCTCAAGCCCTTCTTTCGATCGTCCGACTAGGACAGTGCTAAAGCCCTTACTAGAGAGGGTAATAGCGACTGCTTGACCTATTCCACGACTGGCTCCGATTATTACCGCGTATTTTTTCTGCATATCTCAAATGTTCTGTAATAACTTGGATAATTTTAAGCGGCTTTTTGCGGAGCTGGCAAGGTTTAATAGTCGGCCGTCCTCCACTGCAGCAGCACCTCCAACGCCTCCTCAGCTCTATTCTCCGGGACAAATAAATAGTCATGGTGAAAAGCTGATACGGCTTGTACGCTAATACCACGGCTGGCAAGACGAGAGGTGATAGCCATTTGCCGAGCGAGGATTTAAGGACGAGGAGAATATTTATATCACGACGATCGGCCCATACGTTTTAAGAGCGGAGATTCCGCATGAGCTTGCGCTAAGACTTAGGGGCATCTTAAATGATAGCCGATCAGTGATCGAAGGAGGAGCATCGCTGCGAAAGCTTCTTCTCAGTCGTCGTTGGTCGTGTAGCGTGACGGTTGAGCACTCGGCGACTAAGGCTAAAAAGCTGCAGGAGCGCTATCGACGGGTTTTTCATTTGGAAGGACGTAGAGCCTAGTAGTCCTACCTTGGACCGCGGCGCTCCCGCGCCGCCTTGCCTCAGCTACCTCATCCGCAGCTCGAAGCCGACTTTTATATTGCGATCAAACCCTAGCCGCTCGTAGAAGCCATGATTCTTATTCTCAACACCAGAAAGGAGCATAATCTTGTAACATCTGGCACTCCGAGCTTTTTCTATCGCGTGCTCAATCATCTCGCGCCCGATCCCGCGTCCTTGAAATTCAGTGTGCACGACTACGGTCTCTATTAGAGCGTAGGGGCGAGCACCGCGGGTCAAATTAGGCACAATGATCAGACAGCATGTGCCAACAATCTTCTTGTCAACCTCTGCGATGAAGCAGGTCATCGCTGGGTTTGAAATTAATTGATTCCACGACTCAAGAAGTTTCTCTCTGCCAGGTGAGGGATCGTCCTCACTTAGGAGGTGAGGATAGAGAGAGTATACTGAATCCATGTCAGATTCTTGGGCATTTCTAAGAAGTGCAGGCATAGCTATTCTGATTTAGCGCATAAATTCAAGTTATGATCTTGTCTTCCCTAAGCGAAGCGCACCGCCTCAAAGTCCCTGACTGAGACATTCAAAGAAACCTTCGGCTGAAGCGATGCCGGTAGGGCGTTCACACACCGAGAGAGGGCGTCCTCTAGTGACAGAGCGCCATCCGTAGCACGATAAAAATGGGGCATCCCATGTGTCGTTTTTAATCCCAAGCTTTAGAAAAACATCCCATTGTCTTGTTCCGCCCGCGCCAGCGTTTAGGAAATCAAAGAAATCGCTTTGTTGAGTCCCGCCGATACGCCCTCGTTGAAAACACTCGGCGTGCAAAGCGGTTGCGGAACAGATACCAATTAGCCCATTAAATACCATTACCTGTCCAATGAGCTTTACCTCAGTCGCGGCGGTTACGCTCTCTCCAAAGTACTTTGGTGAACCAAGCTTTGATAGAGCTGGTAAGAGTCTCTCGTACAGGGTCGCATTTCCGCTACAAAGGATCAGCATCGTAGCTTTCTCGGCACCGCTTGGGCCTCCTGTTAGGGGATAATTGACGTAATCAACGCCGAGCTTTCGGCAGAAAGCATCCGCGGCTGATGTAAATTGCGCGCTCACTGTCGATAGGTGGCAAATAAAAGGGGTGCTAGAGGAAGAACTCAAAGTTCTCGCTAGCTCCGCTATAACAGGGAGATCGTCGCCGTTCTTACCAGCGCAGACAAATACACCATCAAGTCCTTCTACTGAGGCGACATCGCGCAGCTCCTTAACCAAGCTAGCCCCGTGAGCTCGCCATGCTTGTCTACATACGTCGCGTCGTTGGCCCGGCGTGCCACGATCATGGACAGTCACGACCTTTACCGGGCCATCTTGTTTCCAGTGGCGAGCCATTGGAGATGCCATGAGGCCGAGGCCGCCGACTACACCGACCTTTAATTGCTTTTGCATGGCAGGACAGCTACCTTACGGCAGATTTCAGCTCTTCTGCCTTGTTGGTGCGCTCCCATGAGAAGCTGCCGTCTTGGCCAGGTTCTCTTCCGAAGTGGCCATAAGCTGCAGTGGCTCTGTAGATTGGCTTTAATAGATCTAGCGTCTGAATAATTCCACGAGGTGTCAGGTCAAATACTCGATCGATTGCTTTAACTATGACCTCTTCAGAAACTTTTCCAGTTCCAAAGGTATTCACGTAAACCGATACCGGCTTGGCCACACCAATCGCGTAAGCTACCTGAACCTCGCACTTCTCGGCTAATCCAGCAGCGACAACATTCTTGGCTATGTAACGCGCGGCATAGGCGGCAGAGCGATCGACCTTTGATGGATCCTTACCTGAGAAAGCTCCACCACCGTGACGACTATACCCACCGTATGTATCAACGATGATCTTACGACCAGTTAAACCACAATCTCCAACTGGCCCGCCAACAACGAAACGTCCAGTAGGATTGATCATATATTTCGTCTTATCGGTGAGTAGATTCTTCGGAATTACATTTTTTACTATCTCATCGATTATGTATTCCTCGACCTGCTTTAATGAGGTTTCCTCGGCGTGCTGCGATGATACAACAACGGTGTTAACCGCGTAAGGTCGGCCATCCCTGTACTCAACGGTAACCTGGCTTTTAGCGTCAGGCTTTAAAAATGATCCACTCTCGCTTCTCCGAGCCCTAGAGAGAGCCCTCATAATCTGATGAGAAAGAGCAATCGGAAGAGGCATTAGCTCCGGTGTTTCATTGCACGCGAAACCGAACATTAATCCTTGATCTCCAGCCCCTTGCTCTTTGTGCAAACCTTCGTGCTCGTTTACTCCCATACTGATATCGGCGGATTGCTGGCTCATAAAGGTCATAACTGAGCAGCTCTGAGAGTCAAATCCTAGAGCAGGCTCTGTATAACCGATATCAGCGATCACAGCTCTTGCTAGTCTTTCGTAATTGATAGTGTGAGAAGAGGTGATCTCTCCAGCCAGGATAACCACATCGTTCTTCACAAGCGCCTCGCAGGCGACGCGAGATCTTGGATCATGCTTGAGAAACTCGTCTAAAACAGTATCGCTTAGTTGATCGGCAACCTTATCAGGGTGTCCCTCGCCAACAGATTCGGATGTGAATAAAAAGTCCTTAAGCGCCATGACGTGTCTCCTCTGCGGTTTGTTAAAAAACGTAATTTCCGCAAGAATAAGCCTGAGAAAGTGATTTGAGCAAGTGAAAAGCGGGGTACTTGGGTTTTGCCGGCCTTCCCTAGATATCCCGGTGCCTAACACTGACGAGATAAGGCAAATTCGCTAGCGATTTGACCAGAGCCTCAGCGATCGCCACTGACCTGTGTTTCCCGCCGGTACAGCCTATACCTATATTTAGGTAAGCTTTGCCCTCAAATTGATATTTGGGCACGAGAAATTTGAGTAGGTCGCTGTAGCGGGTAACAAATTCAGCGGCATCCGGTGATTTAAATACATAGTCCCTAACCGCGACGTCTCGTCCGGTTAGCTCTCGTAATGACTCGACAAAATGTGGGTTTGTGAGGAATCTAACATCGGCTATCAGATCGCAATCAATCGGCGCGCCGTGTTTAAATCCGAAAGAAAGGAAATTAACCCTCATGGCGTAGCCACTTGAGACACCAAGGCTCGCTAGGAAATCTCTCAGCTGCCGCTTTAGCTCATGCACTGTGCAGTCAGATGTGTCGAGTACAAGATCGGCCCTTTCTTTAATAGCCTGCAATCTCTCTCGCTCTCTAAATATCGCGTCCTGGATCGAGTCGTCCTGCTCGGGATCGAAAGCTGGATGAGGTCTGCGAGTTTCGCTGTATCTTCTGACAACAACGGAGGTCTCGGCGTCTAAGAAAACGAGCCTAACCTTGCCATTTGTGGTTTTTCTAGCCTCAAGTAGAGGCATCAGAAGACGTTGGCTGTCGGCGGTATCGACATCAAGCAGTAGCGCTGTTTTCCTGTATCGGGCGCCTGCGGAGCCTGAGAACCCAAGAAAGTTTTCAAGTAGTGGAACTGGTAGGTTATCGACCACGTAATAGCCCGTATCGGAGAGCAGGTGCATGGCGGTTGATTTGCCAGCACCTGATACCCCGGTAACGAGTACTAGTGAGTCAAAGTGTTCAACGAGCTTTTCGGCGATCAATGGTGGCTGGTGACTTTTTCTTTATGTTTGCGTAGTTGATTTGTTAGCGCATCTGTCAACATGTCGATCGACGCGTAGAGAGATTGGCTCTCTTCTTTGACGAAGAAATCATGACCCGATAAGTGCATCGAGAGCTCGGCTATCTGCCTGGCCTTCTCTACTTTTAGAACTACATGAGCCTCTGTGTCATGGTGCGCGAATTTGCGCACGCAGTTGCTGACCTTATCTGTCGCGTATTGTTTAATCGCCTCAGTAGAGTCGAGGTTTAAAAAAGCTATATTAACATGTACGGCCTTCTTTGCTTCGCTCATCTTTTCTCCTTCAGTAAGCTTAGACATTGATCGTAACAAAGTGAAGTTCTTTGCGCCATGAGAGTGGTGCGTGAATGGGCGTCTTTAAACGGCGTTTGTAGTTTCATCGGTTTGATCCGCTGACATTCTAGGTGATCGATCGCCTTATTAGATTCATCATAACATCTAAACTGTCGGCAGCAGTGAGAAATTTCGATGGTAGATCTGTTTTCTCTCATCTTATGTTTTGATCGGCACTTTTCCGCGATTACCTAAGGAATTTCAATTACAAGATTCGCTTTCTTAGGGAAGAGGATGGAATTCCTAGCGTCTCTCGATACTTAGCTACCGTGCGTCGCGCTATATCGATCTTTTTAGCCTTTAAAATCGCGACAATTTGCTGGTCGCTGATCGGATTGCTAGGTGATTCTTGGGCGATGATCTGTTTGATCTCTTCTTTCACTGACGAGGAGGATACATCCCCCCCAGAGGCAGTTTTAATACTTGAGGTGAAAAAGAATTTCAGCTCAAAAGTACCTTGCGGTGTGTGAATGTATTTTTCGGTTGTTACTCGGCTAACTGTAGACTCGTGCATTCCGATATCATCAGCGACATCCTTCAAGACTAGAGGCTTAAGATGCGAAACCCCATGCTCAAAAAAACCGCGCTGGAACTTAACGATGCTTTCAGTGACCTTAAAGATCGTTTGTTGTCGTTGCTGGATGCTCTTAATTAACCACGAAGCCGCGCGAGCGCGCTCACTTAGGTACGTTTTATTCTCCCCTGAGGCATACGCGGGATCCTTTAGCAGGTCCGAGTAGGTTGAATTGATCTTTAGCTTAGGAACTCCGTCTTCGTTTAATGATACAACAAAATCGTTTCCTACTTTTATCACGTAGGCATCAGGCACTATGTAGCGCACCGTCTCATCTGAATATTGACGGCCCGGTCTCGGTTCAAGAGACTTAATTGTGTTGATAGCGCGGCTGATCGCGTCAAGAGTGACCCCCTCAGTCTTAGCGATCGCTTCGTATTTGCGCTTCTCTAATTTATCTAAATGGTCCCGTATTAAGCGAAATTCTAAGCCGTCAGCTAATCCCATAGCCTCAATCTGAGTTAGCAAACACTCTTGCAGTGAGCGTGTGCAGCACCCAATTGGGTCCATAAATCTCATAATGTCAGCCACAGCTAAGACATCTTCAACTGGGCAAGAGCAAGCCTCGGCGATCTCCTCATAGCTACACTCAATCAAACCATCACGACTTAAGTTTCCGGCGATGTGTCTTGCTATCAGAGCGTATTGGTGGGTGAACTCCTGCATCCTCACCTGACTGAGAAGGTGCTCCTCAAGTGTCTCGGAGTGGGTAGATACGACCTCAGGAGGTTGGCGATCGTCGAAATTCGAATGGCCTTTGATTGAAGCTGAGCCCTGATAGTCCGTAAATGAATCGGCGTAATCATCCCAGTCCGCGCGAGGTTCTGGTGAATCACTCTTGGTCTGGGTAGCCTCGTTGTTTTGAAGTGGTCCCGATAAAACAGTAGGAGATGGGTCTCCTTGATCTGGAGATTCAGGAGCGCCGCGCCCCTCGAATTCCTCTGGCATCTCCTCGAGGAATGGGTTCTCTAACAGCTCGCGCTCAATCGCCTCCTGATACTCTAAGCGGCCAAGCTGAAGCAGCTTAATAGCTTGCTGAAGCTGTGGGGTCATCAAGAGTGATTGCCCCATCTTCTGTAGTAACTTGTTCTCTAAACCCATAACGCCAGTTCGCTTCCGTGCTAAGGCACTTTAACTCATTCTTAGAGATATAGATGATCAAAGTGGGTCAGAAGGGGCGGCTAAAGTGAGATACTTATGCAAAAAGTGTCCCAGGTGCGCCTGTGTTGATGTAAGTGATTGAAAGGGCTGCTATTTTTACAGTCTGAAATCGCCGCCCAAATAGTAACGACGCGCCTTCTCCGAAGAGGCGATATGCTCAGGGGTGCCCTCCTCGAGGACCTTGCCGTCAACTAGGATATAAGATCGGTGGCAGATGCCCAGGGTTTCGCGAACGTTATGGTCGGTAATTAAAACTCCGATCCCTTTGTTTTTCAGAGCTGAGACGATCTCCTGAATATCTTTGATTGCCAACGGATCAATTCCCGCGAATGGTTCGTCGAGAAGGATAAACATCGGATTACGTGCTAAACACCGACTGATCTCAACCCTTCTGCGCTCACCACCGGATAGGGCGCTGGCCATGCTGTTTTCAACGTGCTTTAGACCCAATTCCTCTAGGAGTTCCTGTAGGCGCTCTTCACGGGCATCCTTGGAATCAAAATCCATGGTCTCGAGAATGGCAAGTATGTTGTCGCGAACTGATAGCTTGCGAAATACTGAGGCCTCTTGAGGAAGATAACCTATTCCTAATCGCGCGCGTGAGTACATCGGCTCTCGAGTGATATCTCGATCAGCTAATGTAACGCTTCCGCTGTCAGGAGCGGTAAGACCAACACACATATAGAAAGTCGTTGTTTTTCCGGCGCCGTTTGGACCCAAGAGCCCAACGATCTCCCCTGATTTAACTGAAACTGAGACTCCATTAACTACCTTACGGCCGCCATAGCTTTTGGTAACATTGTTGGTTTGCAGAGTAATTGAAGACATAAAACTAATTAGACTCCAGGTTACCGACGTCTTAGCTGAGCCGGCTTGCTAGGGTGCTCAGGATGAGGATGATGACTCGACTCGCTATCAATCATCTCTCTTAATAGGTTCAATCGTTGAGCGTCTTCTCGGCTGAACTGAGTAATCTCTACTAAAGATATTAAATCCGGTAGGAGAGCAGATCGCTTGTAAGATCCAGGCTTCAAAGATTTAGGAGGAGTGTTTCGCAGACGTCCCCACATTGTTAAGAGGATCTGGATACGCTCACGCTCTTTGCGCGGAACTGTTAGTCTTGTAAAGCACGCGCCAAGCCGCTCTCCCAAGTCTGGAGCGCCTGGCATAGACTCCGCGAGGTCGCGCAGCCAGATCGAATCACCAGCCATAAACATCGCTAAAATAGCGAATACAGTGGTGGCCGAGATCTCATGACCCTCGTTTACCAGGTCGTCGATCTTTTCTAGACAAACGCTGCAATCGCTCTCCGCTGAGAGCAAGCGACCGTTGTTCTCTAAGAGTTCAGGTAGGATGTACTCAAGTAAGCCGGTCTCCCCAAGAAGAGATAAAATCGTTAAGAAACATCCGGAGCTCACATCCTTGCGGAGCTCGTCAAATACTCGTACCTGAGAGCACTGACTGATTAGCTGGGAATTTTTTAAGATCGAGTTCCAACAGTCAGGCTCTATATGAAATCCGTTTCTCGCCGCGTGACGAACGGCTCGCAGCATTCGAACTGGGTCTTCACTAAATCTGAGATCGGGATCGCCTATAATACGAATAGTTCCCTGTCTTAGATCTTGCATGCCATCAACGTAATCGATGATCTGCATCGTTGATACATCAAGAAAGAGGCCGTTTATCGTCAGATCTCTGCGCAGGGCGTCAGTCTGCTCTGTGCCGTAAATATTGTCGTTAGTAATCATCGCGGGTGTAGTTGCGCCCGCGCTAGTTTCAGATTCAGTAGGCTCTGGGATATCCGCGGTATCGCGAAAGGTTGATACCTCGAGGATCTTTCCGCTACCGAAGAAGATGTGGGCTAGCTTAAATCGGCGCCCAATTATGCGGCAGTTTCTAAAGAGTGCTTTAATTTGTCGCGGTGTCGCGTCGGTTGAGATATCGAAGTCTTTTGGTTGTTTGCCAATTAGAATGTCACGAACTCCACCGCCGACGATGTAGGCTTTGAAACCAGCGCGCTGTAATCTGTAAACAACCTTGCGCGCGTCCTCATCGATATCGCCCTTCTTAATTGAGTGTTGGTCGGCCTCGTATATAACCGGCGAGCTTTGATCCTTGTCGTCTTTGCTCTCTACTACTGGTTCGGTATCTTTTTTAGGCATTTAGGTCATTAAATTTGAGCATTTAGCTGCGCCTGGTAAGTGTACGGTTCTAAAAGATATTTCTCAAGAGTACGGGGCAGGAATGGTCTATCTGTTTTGTCCACTTTGCTCAATTTAAACGTGGTTAAAGCAGAATTGTTATCTGCTGGAATCTGCTAACTTTGTGTTTTTGTGTAGTGATTACAGATGGTTCCGTGGTTTTGGTGTTTTCCGTTAGGGCGCATAATAGCTTAAGTGTGTAGGCACTGGAGCCGAATTACTCTCTAAGGCGGCGAGATTAAGATCTTTAAGCCCGTTTCAGTAGTAAATTTTTTAGCGCGTGACCCAAGGATTGGTGTCGCAAAATGCTGCCTAGTCACGATTAGTGGATGAGTAGGTGGTTTACAGTTGTTAGCGCTTGCCGTGTTGGGAGATTAGTTCAAGCAGCACGGCGATCATGGAGGAGCGTATATATATGGCTAGAGCTATTTTCTCACAAGAACTGGGTGATCCCGATTTCCAGTGGTTAATATCAAATTACGTAGAGCAACGAAATGCTACCGCCCTGGTTGATTTACCTTGCCTGCCAATAGTGCTGGTGGTGGTAACGCCGCAGGAGCAGGAGACGGTTGCTAATCAGGCCCCGTTGATCGAGCCCCCTCCGCCGGTGGCTCTGGGTGCGTCTGAAAATGCGGAGAACAGCATTGAGGATTCTGGGATAGAGTAAAGGTATCTAGTTTCTGATCCCCTGATTATTTTTGTTACGCGTAACGTTACGGTCGGCCAGCCTGCCCTGAGCCTGTCAAATGGAGGGTTGACCTCCCATTCGACAAGCTCATGGCTAGCTGGTCAACCGTGTTTGGGATCATCGGAATAGGTTTGTTATGCGTAGTGTTTCGGTCGACCCTCCATTAACCGTGTTGCTAATTGGCGGGTTAGGTTCGTTTTATGTAACGGTTGGTTGAATGAAACTACGGCATCAAAAACAGCTCCCCGTACGACTCAGGGAGGACCTCGCAGTTATATTTGGTTTTGAAGAGAGCCCATGCAGGCTTATCGCAAAACACCATATACTCGGCGGGATCTCTGCGACCGGAGAATTGACTCTGCTTCTTCTCGAGGATCGCCGCCAGTTTTCGTGCCTCGCGCTCTGATTGCTTGTTGTGCTTGACCCAATTCAGAACCCAGACCGTTCCAGAGAAGAGGACCGCCACCACGACAGCTATACCAAAGGTCATCATTTCAGCTTCACCCCGTTGTCCTCGTTTAGAGCGATAAGAGCGGGGTGAGGGCATGGTAGTTGGATCACTTTTCATACTCTCTATATCTGAGAAACAGAGCTGTGTGCTTCAGAGAAAGTGTAAGGAGACAATAAAAGCGTGTGATAATAAGGGTTTACCAGGAATGGCTAAACTAAAGAGAAGCACTTCCTGCCTTTGAGCCGACTTAACCTATGTAGGCAATTAACAAAAAAAGCTTATGGCGTTAGAAGACGACAATAACTCTGAAAACACCGCAGGTGCCCCACGGCGCAAGATTACGTTCCGCAATCGCGGCGCGGCCAACGATCTTGAGCCTAAGACCGATGGCAGCGAGCTTGGAATAGTTAACCCGAATTTCCATTCTACATATACCCCAGAGAAGATCGGGTTTCAGCAAGTTGGAACTCCTGAAGAGCTTGAGATTAAATTAGGTGAGGTCGGCTACCACTGTTTACCGTTTTACGCGGTTCAGATGTCTTTGTTGCTCAACACCAGAGTTAACAGTGTTAAGTGTATCTTGTTAGAGGGACCATCAGGATGCGGTAAGAGCTTCATGGCTAAATCGTTAGCCAAGATTACTGGCGCCGAGTTGATGTGTATCCAGTGTTTCAAGGGGATGAACCTGCAACACTTAATCGAGATGCCGTCGACACTGGGAATGGTAAACGCGATGACGGGCCGCGCTTCTGAACAGAAGGTTGACGACCTGATGAATCTTGGGCCGATCTCTAAAGCCTTCGCGATGTCGCGACAGAAGCCGGTTATATTACTGATCGACGAGTTGGATAAAGTTGATGTAGCAATTGATACATTTTTCTTGGGGCCGATTCAGGATGGAAGGGTTTGGCGTGAGTCTGGCGAGGCGATCGACGCTAACTTAGACAATCTTTTAATCATGTTCACCAAGAACTTCGAACGCCCAATTAACGAGGCGTTACTGCGACGTGTGCACCCGTTGCGCATGAAGTTCATGGATTCAGCTTTAGAGCGTAGAGTATTAGCGCCATACTGTAAGCCAAAGTTAGCTGAGAATCTCATTCGTGTAGCCGATTTAATGCGCGCCTCTGATGGTAGTTATCCATTTGAGCGTCCACCAGCTCCTGAAGAGTTGTTGAAAGCCGCGCATTATTTAACACATCTTTTAAGTTGGGACCTGATCGATTACGCCTTCGTAGGAAAAAATCTTTTCTACATGTTGGCCAAATCTGAGCACGACCGCACAGTTTTTGAGCAGCTTCTGCGTTATCACCCTGATTTCACCGATCCGCTAGTGCCAGATAATCGTAACGCTACTATAGAGCAGATCTACGCGCGCTTGGGGCGTTGGTTGTTAGAAAGTATCGTTGATGACCCCGATGCTAAGCGACGTGGTAAAGCTTATAAACCTGAGAAGATAGGTTTAACTAAGTTCTCTGATCCAGAGGAGATGTCTAGGCGTCTAGCGGCGGTGGGATATCAGTGCGCGCGCTTTACAGCCACGCAGATGTCACTTTTATTAACCTCTCCATCTGACCGTGTGCGAGCGATTCTTCTTGAAGGTCCATCAGGTTGCGGTAAGAGCTTTTTAGCGAAGTGTCTCGCGAAGGCTACGGGCGCTGAGTTAATGTGTCTTAGCTGTTACAACGGGATGAACACTTCGCATCTGATCGAGGTTCCATCGGCCCTGGCGATCGCTTCGTCTATGGCTGGTCAAGAGATGCAGGCCAAAGAGAAGTTAATGAATCTCGGAATCCTATCGCGGGCCTTCTTAAAGTCTCAGAATCAACCGGTGATCCTTCTAATAGATGAGATCGATAAGGTTGATGGTCACATAGATACGTTCTTTCTCGGACCAATTCAGGACGCGCGTATCTGGTTGGAATCGCGTCCACCGATAGATTGTAACGTAGATAATCTTCTGGTGATCTTCACCAAGAACTTCAATCGTAAATTGGACGACGCATTCTTGCGACGTGTCCATCCGATGCGGATGAGCTACCTAGATTCAACTCTTGAGAGACGAGTGCTATCGAAGCACTGTCTCCCTCAGTTGGTTAATAACTTGGTTTGGATCGCGGATAGGATGCGTAATAGCCAAGGAACTTATCAATTCGAGCGACCACCGGCTCCAGAGGAGTTGCTCTCTATAGGACACTATGTTCAGCGGATGCTTGAATGGAATTCAGCAGATTTTGCCTGGGTAGGAAAGAACGTTTGGGCTATGATCGCTAAATCGGAGCACGACCGGGCGGTAATGGATCATATGTTACGATTCCATCCGGATTTCCTTGATCCACTCCACCTAGACGGGAAAAACGCCTCGATTGATGTAATATATGCGCGACTTGGACGTTTAATATTACAGGATATCGTTGAGGATCCCGATAGAGATCGTCGAGAGCGCGCTTGGATGGAGATGGAGTACGCCTAGTTTAACCGAAGAGCGTTTGGCTGGCGGCGACGAGGTTTCAATTAATGGTAGACGGATCAGGCGACAAGAAGATCGTTTTTAAGAAAGGGGTCCTGGCCCCAAAGGGTGGGCCTGTAGAGGATCTCGCTCAACGTGAGGCCGAGGAGGCTTTAGAGCGCGAGCGTGAAGCTGCTTCAGCCGCTAGATTGCAGTACGAGGGGGAGGTTTTTGACCAGTTTTATCGACCACTCTCAGTTAAAGGTGGTTTAGATAGAATCCGAGAGATAGCCAAAGCCCCCCCGGTGCCTCAGGAGCCTCCCCGCAGAAGATCGCGCCAGGAGCGGCAGGAGTACGAAGCAAAGCATCAGGAGCTAGCCGAGGCCCTGGCGCACCAGATCTACCAACTCGCCCAAAAGAACCGCGAAACAGATATCGACCTTTATTTAAGCGCGTTTAATGTGGTGTTAGCCGATCGGTCTCCGCAGGAGTCAAAGGAGATCTTAGATCGAGCAAATGATTTCTTTACAGAGCACTATTATACTCCGATTCGGGATCGTGGCGAGCGACCTGAGATATCGCACCAGATTATCAAACGGGTCGGTCATGAGGGTGAGGATCGCGTAACCAGGATCGCTCATGGAATGGATGTAGAGAAGGTGGCTGAGAGTTTGTGGGCGCTCTACAACGGACCTCACGCTGATAAGGAGCAACGGATAGTTGATATCTTACTCGACTGCACAGAGAGTCAACTTATAGCAGTGCGCGATGAATTCTTAAGGATCCCTTTTAAGAGTTTGGCCAAGCAAGCGCACGCCCTGTTAAACGCGCAGACCGGAGAGATAAAAGCTCCGGTTCGTAAAAGTATAGGTAAGAACGAGGTAGTTGAGCAGAAACGTGCGCAGGCTTTTAGGGCTCGAGACGATGCCAGAGCTCTGCGATACCTCTTTTTGGGCCGTAGCGTTGAAGAGATGTCGCTTGTAAAACGGATGTATCTTGAGTTGGCCGGGCCCGACGCGGCAGATAGCGATGAAGGACTAGAGGCCCACGTTAGACGCATTTTCTCTCAGGCTGATCAGGAGCGACTCGCGGATGTTTTAAAAGGTTGGTCTCCACACCGCGAGGCAGAGACTATTCATTTAGTTCTTTTTCCTAAGACACATTTAGATGAGATCGAGGATACGTTAAGCGATCCTCGTGATTCTGTTGACCGTGATCATACTCAAGGGATCGGGCCATTCTTAAGACACTTTAAGAAGCGCCGGATGTGGCGCGATAGAATGTCGATCCATCACCGAGTGCTAAGTTCATTTGAGTTGATAGCAGAGAGGGTTGACGCTCTATCAACTGAGCGTTTTAACGCTACAAACAGAGCTTTGATGGAGATTTACGGGTACGAGCTAGATCCGAGGCTTTTTGCCTCAAGACGTATCTTCGATCCTAGGCGCGTGGCGCTGGTTATAGCAGAGCGATTGGCAGTCTCTGGAGATCTATTAGAGATAATCGCTCCGCTTCATTTCTGCGAGCCGCGCGAGTGTTTGGCCGTTCAGCAGGCGTATCAGATAGTTTTTGGAGAGAATCTAGAGGATGTCATTAAGAAGCGGCTTGAGCGGGTCTCGCCGTCTTTAAGTGAGCAGGGGCGCGCTGTATTAATCGATAGGTACGTTGGAGGAAATGGTCGTTGGCCTTTAACTACCGATATCTTGGCGCGATTCCGTGGCGCTGAGCCTGAGCCGGGGATCTGGCAGTGGGAGTATAAGAGTCACGCCGAAGATGAGGAAGATGCAGTCCGGTTGGCGCAGTTAATCGATCAGGATGCCGATGTTGGTGAGTTAGATCGCCCAGTACTCGATTTCTTGAGCGGTTTTACCTATGACCAACGAAGTCGGATCGAGAGAGCTTTCTTTGAATTGACCGATCCACGGATGACTTTGAGAGATGCGCTCAAGAATTGTCTCTCCGCCGAGGCGTTTCAGATGGTGGATCTAATCCTAGCAGGAGTGGATTTACAGCCATTAGTTAACGCGATTCACGACGATCTTTCAAATATTGAGCAGCTTGGAGATCTGCCACCTAGTTTCGTTAGGTTCATCAGAGATTCGTTTGAGCGCGCGCATTTTGTGGCCTTAGATGAGTTTATACTAAAGACTCATGAAGCGCCTGAGCTTGAAGATGAACTTATTGAGCGGATGGCTCTGGTGCTGATGCCCGAGGTGTTTATAGCCAGAGAGAGCCTGCTTAGAGCTTCTCGGGCAAGTGTAGATCAGATCGATGAGATTCGGGCACTCTGTCGTGGACCGCTCGGATTAGTGCTCGCTTTCGAACGTGGATATGATCTTTTATTCCCACGTCTACGCGTGCATCTAAAGTACGCGGCGGCCCGCATGGGGGTATCAGCTCCGGTGTTCGCTGAGATAATCTTACGCTTGGAGGGAGTTGATCCTGAAGTCACCTCTCGTATCACTGAGTACTTTGACGGGGTAGATATTAACTCGCTGATGTCGACTCTGCGGCACTATCAACGGGACCAGCGAATAATTGAGGAAGCCTATGACTTATTAAATCCGGAAGCTCAGCTACGCCGAGGTATCAAGGAGATGAAGGTTGATCCAGATCTGATCAACGAAACGTTGCTGCATCTTGAGGGATATTCAGCTAAAGATGTTGCCGCTGAGCTATTTGAGATTACAGAGGAGCTGTCTGGGCACGAACTGGGATTGGCGGTCTTAGCGGTTTTTGCCATACCAACTCCGCAGCGGCCTAATCCGCGAATTCCGCAGGATATCAACTGGATGGATGAGATGTCTTATCAGGTGCTGTTAGCGTATCACCGAGATAACGGCGTGGATCTTATGGATGAGTGTAGATCCAAAGGGGTTGAGTCGCATCAACTAGAGGAGTTAACTGGCCGAGTATTTGGAATGGAGGCCACCTCTATAGCGCGAGAGCTTTATACGGTTATTAAAGCAAACAAGGATGGTGCCCCAGCGCAGGAGCCTACGGAACAAAGACTCTGTTCCTACGTAGAGAGCCGCGGTGCTCGTTACCGCGCGCGGTTGATGCGGGCGTATAATGCTTATTGGGCGCATCATCCGGGGTTTGAGAGTTTATTAGACGATGTGGCTAATTTCTTCCGAGATTCGAATTCTAAGAAGAAGCTTCACGCGCTCCTGCTAGGAGCCGGGGCTGAGGGGAAGAGTAGGAAGGTTGTTGGGGTGGTGCCGATACAGTAGGCGTTATCCGGGTACTAATCTAAGCTTCTCGTAACGTTCGAAGACGGAATCTCTCGTGATAATCTGCAGGTCTTCATGAAGAGCTTGCGCGACCAGCATTCGATCAAATGGATCTGAATGAATTGACTGTAACGACGCTATGCGCATCGCGTGAGCGCCCGACACGGAGAGTATTTTAATGTCTTCATCATCTAGTACCTTAAGAAGGTTTTCTGGAATCCTTAATCTACCTATTGAGGATTTTATCGCGATCTCCCAAATCGAAGCGCTGCTAAGGTAGATTGTGTTGCGCCCGTTCTCGATTATTTCGCGAGCTTGCGCCGAGAGTTTCTTGGGGTTATCCAGCCACCAAAGAATAATATGCGTATCAATCAGAAAAGAATTACTCATTCGTCCCCTGAAAACCTTTGAGGATCTCAGCGGGAAGCGGAGCGTCAAAGTCGGTGCTCATCTTTACTTTGTTGCGCCACTGTCCACCCTTTCGCTTTTCTGGGTTCTTCTGCCAAGGCGTCAAGACGACTAGAGGTTCCCCGGCCTTGTGAATTACGACCTCCTCACCGCGGAGAGCAGCGGCGATGTACTTTGAAAGTTGCGATTTAGCCTCGTGAATGTTGACTTTCTTCATATTAATTAGTTTAGCTTAGCTAAGCTAGATAGTCTAGGAATTTATATTTGGGAAGGGAGGCTCAAGATCCGCTCACCCCTTATTGTGATAACTCATACCGAGTAGTACTTTTAAACCCTATGTCGCTAAAACACTCTCTATTCGGAGGCCTCACCAGAGAGCCCTCAAACTCTAACCCAACCCTCTACCCGCTCTACGCCAATACACGGGCGGGGGAGCCCTTCGACCTCTCAGCTTACCGCGGAAAGGTCGTTTTAATCGTTAACACCGCGTCTAAGTGTGGCTTTACAAAACAATACGACGCCCTTGAGGCGCTGCACCAACGTTACAAAAATCAGGGGTTGGTCGTACTTGGTTTTCCAAGTAACGATTTTATGGGTCAGGAGCCGGGCTCAGACTCTGAGATTGAATCTTTCTGTCGGGTCAATCATGGGGTAACTTTCGAGCTCTTCCCGAAAGCTGCCGTAACCGGAGACGAAATCCAACCGGTCTTTGAGGCGCTTACTACTCGGGGGCCGAGAGATCTGCGGGGGCGAGTTCGCTGGAACTTTGAGAAGTTTCTTATAGATCGCGAAGGTAGATTGGTAGGTCGTTGGCGCTCTTGGGTAAATCCGGGGTGGAAGGTCTTTGAGAGATCCCTAATTAAAACTATTCGTCCTTAAGATAACATGTCAGAGCTAAAAATATCGCACCGCGCCGAAAAGACACCGCCGTCACCAATTAGAAAGTTAGCAGGATTGGCTCAGGCCGCGGCTGATCGGGGCACACACGTTTATCGTCTTAATATCGGCCAGCCAGATCTCAGGTCCCCCGTTGAATTCCTAGAAGGTGTAGCTAACAGCATTAACCCTGTAGTGGCTTACGAAGCCTCAAAGGGAAGCTCTAAGTTGATCGGCGCCTGGAGCGAATATCTTAATCGAGGATATAATCTTGGAATCACCGCCGAGCAGATGTTAATCACCATGGGAGCGAGCGAGGCGTTAATCTTCGCTTTTATGGTTTGTTGCGATCCGGGGGATGAAATCCTGATCTTTGATCCAACTTACGCCAATTATATCGGGTTCTCTGCTATCTCTGGCGTAAGGCTAGTGCCGCTACCGTGTCCCCCTCGTTTGGGTAAAGCCATCCCATCAAGAGAGGAGATCTCACGTTATATATCGCCTTATACGCGCGCTATCTTAGTCTGTAATCCCAACAATCCAACCGGCTCAGTGTGCGACGATAACGAGTTAAAGACCTTAATCGAGCTTTGCCGAGAGCGAGATCTGTTTCTAATCGTGGACGAAACCTACCGAGAATACGTTTTTGACAACACTAAACCCCGCTGCGTTTTTGAGTTAGCTCCAAGAGACCCGAATATTATCGTGGTGGATAGCCTATCAAAGCGCTTTAGTTTATGCGGGGCGCGAGTCGGCTGCATGATTACGTGGAATCAGGATGTGATGCGTGCGGCGTTTCACATCGCACAAGCGCGTTTGGCGGCGGCGACGATTGAGCAGGATGCGGCGGCACATATGCTTAGTTCGATAGGAGAGGATTATCTTTTCGAGGCTCGCGGTGAATATCAACGTCGCCGTGACACCGCGGTAAAAGCCTTAGCTGAGATACCCGGGGTTGAGACTTATACTCCTGAGGGTGGTTTTTACCTGTTGGCTAAGTTGCCAGTAGATGATGCTGAGAAATTCGCTACATTTATGCTAAGAGAATTTGAGTATCAGGGGGCTGCTACATTCGTCGCCCCAGCGGCTGGGTTCTATATGAACCGAGAGATGGGGCGTCAAGAGATCCGGATAGCGTTTGTTTTAAACGAGGGCGATACTAAGAAGGCTATTGAGGTAATTGGGGCGGGGCTTAAAGCTTACGGAGCAAATAGATGAAGTTAAAAATGTTGAAGAAAACAGTTAGTACTAGCGTACGACCTTTTGGACGGCTCGCGTTTATCCTCTCGATTGGTGTAGCGGTTGCTTTCTCGCCGGTGGCTGCATTTGCCGAGCCAGAAGAGCCGTATGATCCCGCGGAATCGGTTAATCGGGCGATCTTTGATGTAAACGACACCCTGGACATTCACGTGATGGAGCCAATCGCGCGTGCGTATAAGAACAACGTGCCAGATCCGATTCAGATCGGAATTAAGAATTTCTTTCTTAACCTGCGCTATCCCTCGTATCTAGTGAGCGACATTATTCAAGGAAAGTTTGAACAGGCGCTCGACCACACCGGGAGGTTCTTGATTAACTCAACTATTGGAGCTTTGGGATTTGTTGATATGGCCAAGGATTACGGCCTTCCTGATCACGAGGAGGATTTCGGAATCGCTTTGATGTATCACGGTGTGCCTGCGGGTCCATATATCGTCATACCTTTTCTTGGACCATCAAACGTGCGCGATGGTGTAGGAAGAATAGTCGATGCGTTTTTAGATCCGATCGGATGGGTTGGTTATTCATCGTTATCAGCAGGGACAAAGGTAGCTATCGCCGCGACAGCATTAGGAGTTAAAGCAGTTCATACTCGTGCCGGATTGTTACAAGCGATAGAGGCGGGCAAAGAGAGCTCGGTTGATTACTATCTCTTCGCTCAAGGGGCCTATTATCAGTACCGTCAGGGTGTTTTAACCGATGGTAAGGATGATGAGGATATTGAAAGCGAGTCGACGCCAGAGACCGGAGAGCTTTCAGTTGGCCACAAGCAATAGGAAGGGGAGCTTATGGGCGTTTTAATGAGTGGTGTTTACGTTGGTGGAAAGTCATTTGAATTAACTCATGAGCCATCTGGAACAAAGATTACAACAGATGCCCCAAAAGATAACGGCGGAGAGGGGAAAGCCTTCTCTCCGACTGATTTAGTTGGTGCAGCGCTTGGTTCATGTGTTGTGACCACGATGGTTCTCTTTGCCGAGAGGCATGGAATAAGCTTGCGAGGAGCCAGCTTCCAAGTTGAAAAAATCATGGGCACCGAGCCGCGTCGAATAGCGGAGCTAGTTCTTAAAGTTCATCTTCCAGTAGAGTTAGATCCCACTAACCGGTTAAAACTGGAGCGAGCAGGAATGACCTGCCCTGTCCACAAGAGCTTGCATCCTGATACGGTTGTTAGGGCTGAGTTTGTTTATGATGTGTAAAGCTCGAGAATGGCCAAGATTCTGCATCGGTGATTAAGCCTGCCCGCATGGGGTTCTCTTTCATATAGGTTAATTTTTCGGCCAAGTGGTCGCAATTTCTTATTCTCGTATCCCACAGGTCAGCAAGCCAGAGCATGCCTTCTTTGTATCCTAGTTTTCTAGCAGCGATAGATTTCCACCACGCGACCCAAGATCGTAAATTAATTGAGCAACGCTGCGAAGCATAGACGATCAAATGAATGTGGTCCGGCATGATAACGTAGTGAGCGACGGTCCAATGAGATTTATCGTTCCACAGAGAGACTAGCACATTATGGGCAAGTTCATTATCGAGGACGCAAATCTTTCTGCGAGTACAGCAAGTAATAAATATTAGCTCTGTAAAGCGAGGATTAACCAACGCCTCGCGAGCCGGTCTTTTTCGAATAGGTAAAGATGACGATTCATTTTTATTCATAGTATTAGGTTATCGATATTAGGAAGCAGAAGTTGTGAAGAAAATGACATCACGTTAATCGCGCCGCCCGAATTTAAACATCGACGGTTGGCCTCCTGGCCAACCGTGTTACGGATCATCGTAATAATAACAGCGCAGCGAACATGGAGGGTTGGCCTCCTGGCCAACCGTGTTACGGATCATCGTAATAATAACAGCGCAGCGAACATGGAGGGTTGGCCTCCTGGCCAACCGTGTTGCATCCCCCCACCAGCCCCCCTAACCACCTAAAATCACATCCTTCCCGCATTTAACCTGACTCAATAAGCCACATAACGCCGATAAGTAACCATAACCCCTAGACACCCAAAGGGTTCTTATGCGTTTGTTGATTCTTCATATCTTGGCCATTTTGCCGTTGATCCCATGCGGCGCTGATTGCCAGCCCTCGGCGGCTCCTGCTGCGCCGGCTGCTCTCTCAGACCAGGATCTTCGTGGTTTCTGGAACACCGATGACGCCCGTGATTGGACCCGCGCTGTGCAACCGAACTCATCTCGTGGCGTGGTTTACGGCGACTATCCGATGATGCTCGATCAAGTTAAAGAGGACGCTAAAGCCGAAGAGGCTCGGCGCGCCGCGGAGGCTAAGATCCCAGTCGTTAAACCAGCAGGAGATAACCCCGAAAAACCTGTGAATTCCCGCGAAAATACGCAGAATTCTGAGTCAAACCAGCCAAAGGCAGCGTCGACACCGCTTTCACGCGAACAGATCTTGGCTAAATACGGATCTCCCGATGAGCCACAGATGATCCGCGCCCAGAAAGACGCTCCACCAGCGATGCAGGGACTCTTTGAAGCTTTAAACAGCAACGACAAGGAGCTGGCCTTTAAGTACGCCATGGCCTTAGCCCGCAGGCAGGCCGAGATGCAGAAGGTCGTTTCAAAAGCCACCGATTATCAGATCCTGGCGATGGAGGCCCTAGGGATTAGGCCCGCGGCCCCACTACCTGACGACGGAGAGCCGATGGACCCGGCTATGGCGGAGGTTCGGGACTATTACGAGCAGGCGCGCCAGGAAGAGCTAAAGAAAGGGGCAGGAAATATAGACCTCAACCTAGAGGGCCAGGAGCAGGAGGCCAACGCCCAGCAAGCAGCACGTCAGGCCGCGGACGCGCAGTCGATTATCCCAATAGACCCAGAGGGAAATGTTAAGATATTGATATTCTTAGATGAAAAGGCCGCAGACAGCGCTAAGATAGCGGAATCTCTTAAGCCCATCAGGGCCAAGCACCAAGGCGACCCTAAATTATCTGTTTTTGGGCTAACTAAGCGAACTTACTCATTATCTGGCCTTAAAAAGTACGCCGCCGAACTTTCCTTTCCATTTCCGCTAGTTAGTGGTGAAGCACTCGCCATAGATATGCGGATAAAAGGTTATCCCACCACTGTCTTTGTAGCCGCAACTACAAAGGAGACCTACAGGGTGGACGGAGTACCAAGCGTGGAAGAGATCGAGAGAACTGTACGGGTTATGAGAGGGGGGAGGTAGGGTGGTGAGATCTAATTGCGCTTTTAATCTACCGGCTAATTTCAGTGCCCAATTAAATCGGCTCAGCTCTACTGCTCTGGTCATTGTTATTACCTTGTCACTGCTCTGTGGGTTCGCAGTTGCAGAACAAGAGGTTCCTGCAGACAGTGCGGGCGTTCCAAGTACGACCGATCAGCATAGCACAATCGATGGCAAGGGTAATGTGCCTAAAGATGGCGGTAAGAACAAGGTACGAACCAACAAAAGCAGAGACGTTCATCTTCCTGGATTGCAGGGATTTAAGGGAATGGCCGATTCGAAGGATCTAAGAGCGATGCTTAGACAGATGATTACATCTCAGACGATTACGATGCATCAAACCATGATGATGGTTGAGAATGGAGCCGCAACCGGTTTTATCGGGGGAATGCAGACAGTTTCTAACCTAATGAACAATATGGTTCAGAGCGCGGATTTAGAACTTTCATTAAAAGGGGTAACTGATCCTGATGGGATGAAGCAGCTAGCATTCGCTAACTCGATATTCAAAGGAATGAAGAAGCAGAGTAAGAGCAAAGAAGCGTGGCCACTTGGGCTCTGGTTTGCAAGTGGCGATGATCCTAAGACGCAGCTAGCGGCAGAGCAGATAGCGCAAGACTTTGAACCTAACGTTAATAAGGGCGCAATAGTAGGTGATGCGTTGGCTATTGTAGAGGATAGCGAATCAAGTCCTAGCGCATCGGGGCCGGAAGTGGCATCTGGCGCGGAACCCGAAACCGAGAAAGAGATTAAGTTAGTTGATAAGCTTCTCGATAATAATGGCTCGACCGAGGGGCCAAAGTCCACTGCTTATGCCAAAAAGTACTTAGGCAATATAGTTTATACATTCGAGCCATCTGCCGGTCCAAGCTCACAAACAAGAACCGCCTTTGTGCCGGCGTCGGAAAAGGCGAACAAGAAGGGAGCTACGGGAACTGACCAAGACAAACAGGTGCGCGGCTTTGAGTATCGTCGCTGGGAGATTCAGAAGGACGTTTGGAACGCTACTTATGATTTACTGGGTAAATACTGTAATTTCAAACAGAACAACCAAAATAGAAGCGCTGAGATATTCCAGAAGAAGACCCCGGCTAGTGTTGTAACCAAGGAGCTGCTTGATAAGGCATCGTCTCCAGGTATCCGGATGACGATTAATCTGATCGATCAGCTATTTAAGGTGTTTGTAGGAGTCAATGCGGCGGCTCCTAATGATCCGACAGGTTTAAAGTGTGACTTTGAGGGTAAGACGGCGGAAAACACTATGCCGGACGAATTTAAACCTCAGGACAGCGCGAGGATCGAGAATTGCGAGAACGATCCAAAGAATTGCGATCGGAATAAGTGGCTCTTCTTGATTACTCAGATAATAGCCGAGGATCGAACCATCAATGAGTTTAGAGAGGCTCACGAAGCCCTGATAAACGGTGCTCTGGCTCAGCATCCAGCGTTCCTGGTTAGTGTTCAGGAGTTCGTATGTACAAGCCTTATGGCAGATAGAAGAGGCGGGAACGACTTAAGTCTATGCGATCCGGGGCTTTGGTTAGACGGCAGTGCTGAGACCAACAGACAGCGTTGGGTTAACAAGATCGGCCAGTTCAGTGAATGGGCACAGAATGTTGGTGGTGCTTCTAACTTTAATTTCAAAGGTCAGAACGTCGCTAGCATGGGTGTTGACGATGGAACGATGGGACCAGCTGCGGAATAGTATTAGTTTATGATTGATACATTACTTCAAATTCTGGCAGGACAAACGGTTGACGCGCTGAACGCCGCGATTGACGCGGTTTCATCAGGGATTACCTTCTCTGCCCAGACTTGCTCGAAAGAGGCATGTCCAGGCAGCTCCTACACCTCTATCACAGCAGCTTGGGCTGATATCGGTTACATGACGCACGCCGATTTTGTGCACTTTGTTTGGAACACTTCATTTGGATTGTGGGCGGCGGTTCTTTACGTTTTAGGGGCAGTTGGGGCGTTAATATCGGTCTCTATTAATCAACCGCCGCGAACCTACATGTGGTTCTTTCTTGGGCCCGCGATCTACTCATTCCTTGTTGGTACTCCAGAATCCGTACAGGGAGTCGCGTGGCGCGTCGCTAATCGTGACATGGCGATGGAGTCTGTTTGGCGAGACGCCGAAACCGGATTGGCTAATACAGCATTAGTAAACGATCTGGGAATTAATGTGTATCGAGATCAAGCGCCGAGCGGGCAGTATCAGGTCGCTTGGATGATGGTATTCCTTGATGGGATCTTCAGCGAGGCTACAAATAACCTGATCAACTGGATCGGAATGCAGCGTCGTGAGGGAAATGGCGGTAGCGATACTAACCTATTTTCACTCGATGGAGAGGAGGGGCCATGGTACCTGCTCGCCAACCTGAAGTGGGGAATGATTGAGAACATAGTTGGAGTCACCGCGCGTGACCCTGATGTTCGCGATAGCTTGGTGACTTTTCTAACCTCTGAATGCGGCGACCACTTTAAGAGGGGAATTAACTCAGGAGCGTATTCAGCGGCTTCTCAGTCTAGAGGCGCTAATTTGCCGCAGACTGTTTTTGTTGTGCCCAATTTAGATGATTCAGGGGGATTGGACGATCAGCCGGGACCGGTTGATCAATACGCGCCATTTGTTAAGGGACTTGATACGGATGCTATCCCGACGCCGCGCTCATTGATTCGTTTGATGAATAGCCCTTCAATAACCGGCTCGTTCCGCAAATTCTCGGCTCCGTATAACAGCTCCCAAGCTTATGAGCAGGGCCGTCTTTCTGAGATAGTCTGCTCGGAATACCTGTACACGATAATTCAATCGATGCGTTGGGAGGCAGGGCACGCGTATCATCAGCTTATTCGCAGCTTCCCAGATGGATTCCAAAGCGCTCCGTCAGCGTTAAAGACCTTATTTTACGGATGGAATCTTCGTCCTTCAGCGGATGCTGATATGATCGACGGCGATGAGCTCGAAACTTATACAAAGCATCTGATTCTAGCGCATCTAATTCGTAATGAGTTGATGTTTGCGCCGCAGGTGACAGAGACCGGCCAGCGCTTCGCGCCATCTGAGCAGACACGAAATTTCTCTGAGTCGTTTGTCCGGTCACAGGGATCCCGCGCCAAATACGGTGAGTTGTATAACTGGGCGGTGATGATGCCGTACATTCAGGGAATACTGACTTATCTTATCTTAATCGGATATCCATTCGCCGCGATGTTGATGGTTATTCCTGGATATTGGAAAGCATTCTTCACTTGGATAGCGTTCTTCGCGTGGGTAAAGCTTTGGGATGTTGGTTTCGCGATAGTTCACACCCTGGAGAGAAGCGTCTGGGCGATGATAGGAAACCATAGTGCGATGGCCCGTGTTGGGCGGCGCCTTGTGAATACCGCGCAAGATGGAAGATCTGACGTAGACGTAAGATGTCCAGATGGAGGAGATATTCCTGGTCGCCTATCGCAACTCTGCGCGATACCAGAGGTAACAAGCAGGGGTGGCCAGCAAGATCAGGACGCAGCTTGGTTTACGTTAGACCAGATATTGGTAGTAGCGGGAAGTTTAGACCTAGATCTCTCGAACGGATACTACATTTACATCATGGCGGCCCTATATTTCGCGGTTCCAACCGTGACTGGGCAGCTTGTACTCGGAGCCAAAGCGAGCTTAGGCGGAATAGCAACGCAGGCGATGGGACAATCAGCGGGTGAGGCAGGAGCAGCTTCGAAGTCGGGAACGATAGGCGAGGGAGCTAACAGGCTCGCGACCAACCAATCGTCGATCGGCCAAGCGGCGATGGCCAAGTCCTACCGGCAGTCCGGTTTGGCGCAGAAGAGCTTCGACGCGATGAATGCGGGGATGGATGCGGATGTGCGCGGGGCGGAGATAGGATTTGCTTCGCGGGCGGCTTCGGGTGTTGCTGAGGCGCAGGAAAATACGATGCAGGCCTTTGGCTCGCACTCAAACTTCACCAATAATACTAACCAGACTGTGAAGAGCGCTATGGGTCTGGGCGGCGGCCTAAGAGGCGCTGATGTTCAGAGCAAATCCGGTCAGTCGCTTGCAGGTGACACATCCGGAAGCGGTGAGGCGGTCTCAGGGGTAGAACCAGGGGAAAATGGGAATGAGGAGGCAATAACAGGAAGAACCACCGGCAGTGGCGGAGAAAGTCAGTCAGGGGCGAAGAAGCAAGGCTGGTTTAGTTATGACCCGAATCGTTCATGGTCGCAATATTTGGGCGGCAAAGCAGGCGCTAAGAGAGCTGCTGTGAGTTTTGCCGGAGCAGGCACAAGAGCTCTAATGGAAAGCCCCGGCTGGGGAATGGCTGGTCTTAGCAATAGCTTTGCCCAGGACTATTACATGTCTAAATCGCATGCAGCAGCCGCTGGTATTGATTTCGGCATGCAAAAGACACGTACAGATCTGATGAAAGGCGGTTTTCAGCAATACGGCCAGCGATTGGGGCAGGAAGCCGATTTTGAGGCCAATATGGCGGCCTGGGATACCAAAAACGCTTTTGCAACTCACATTTCTGGAGCAGCTGGAGTCGCTGGTTTTAACCCGGGAAACATTGCCCCAGGTATTAAACCAACGGATATGGCAGGATTGGCAGCTTCTGGCTCGTTGGGAGCTAATTCTAAGCAGGCTGCATACTATAGCGGTGGTATGTTTATGTCGAATTTAGATGGGATGATTGACAGAAATAGGTCGAGAGGCTCTAGTCTGTATTTAAACAACTGGCAACCTTTCAGCTATAAGCAAGCCCTCGGTGGGGGTGTTGCAGCAGCGGGTCGCAATGCGATGCAGGTTCCTGGTTTGATATCCGACGCCGGTAAACTTCTGACGGGCGGGGACTCGGAGATGCGTCAGGGAATGGATATGACGAGAGGCCGCCATGGAATAACAAGCCCGGAGCAGTTGCAACAAATAAGGGATTCGCTGCCCGAACAGGAAGGAAATTAGAAGTACTTACACAAGTGTAATTTTTCTTAAGAATAAGTGTCGGCGCTATTCGTCTTAGCTACTTACAGGGAAATCCGAGGCTCTTCGGATAGCAGACGACAGTACTCACCCACGAGGTAGAACGAGGTCTCTCCTCTAAAAGATAGAGACACGCACAGTTGCTCCCTCGAAAATAGGGGAGTGATTTTTAACGTCGTCTTTTAAGAGATTGTGGCGGCTGCGTAGTGTCGTTTTCGCACATTACTTATTTTTGTAATACCGTTAGCAGCTTGTGGCTTTTCGAACATTCTGCTGACTTCCGAATTTTGTCACATCACTTTTAAGAAAGCTATTCACAGTGGGTGATACAGGATATGATCCCCTGTGTTTGTTGTAGTTAAATTTTGAGACTAAGCCGCCGAAAATAGCAAAATAAGACCTTATTTTTTTGAATTAAAGCTGGGCCCAAATGAACTATGCTATTGCAGGAGCCATCTCAGAAAAATATCTTTACGCAGATGTGTTTGCAACCTTGAGTTAACCCATGAATCAGATCGTCCGCAGCGGTAATTATATTTTGCATGCTTTGTTAATATTAATCGCCTACGCATCAGTTGGCTGCGAGTACGAGTGGAAGGAGCCGCCCCCAAAAACCTCAGAAAGTTACGTTTTTGGCGAATCAAAGCAGCCTGACGTAGGTAATTCCCTTGCTATATCGGTCCCAACATTACCGTTACAACCCCCTGATGTTAAGCCGACGTTGGTCCCCGGCCGGGATGTTTCAGGTCAGGATGTTTTGCCGGAGAAGACGCGGAGGTTAAATCTAGGAGAGCTAGTAGAAAGTGGGGTATTAACAGTGTCTGCCAATGGTGCCATAAGCGATCTGAGTTTGGCCTTGGACGAGCGCGAGGATACTTTGTCTAAATCTGAAGGAATAAATCCGTATCGAGTTGTTTTCGAGTTCTCGGCAGAGAAGACCATTAAAGCCGTGAGAGTCCTATCTTCCTATTCTGATTTCTCTTGGGCCTTTGAGGCGCAACCGGGTAGCCGAGTTGTTGTTGACACAGTTATTGATGGACAATGGTCAACGGTTGTTTGGCCTGAGGGGATAAAAACTAAGCGCTTTATTATCGAGGTGCTCCGCAAGCATAGAGATAATTTCGTGCACCTAAACGAAGTAGAGGTGTACGAGTAACGCGTAAACGATGCTTCCCAGAGGTCAGAGTTAGTGATAACGCGGTGAAAAGGCCGCTCATTTTTGATGCGAGCTTTACGCGAAAAAAACCCCAAGCAATGAAAGCGCGGTTCCCCCTATGCCGAGGCCCGATTGACTTCTTAGGCCTCGAACACTTGCCTTTGCCTCAATCGCCCATTGAGCTATGGCCGGTTTAGAGTCAGAAACGGCCAAGTCTAAATTTGATTCGTATTCAGTTCGTAGGCTTCTCTGATCGGTAGGATTAGCTGTTCCGATCCGGTCCCAATTTTCTACAACCCTTCTCATCGCCGTTATTATAGAAGGCATGATATTTCTCAGCGTGCTGTTTTCATCTGCGGTGTCAGAATTGTTTATTACGAATTGATCGATGTTCGGTATCTGTTTGCTAAGGGCTTGAATGAGCTTTGCCCCCCCTAATGCTTCGGCTAGCATTCGCTCGGGTTTGAATGCAGCACCTTTGGCACGCTTAATAATTTGTCTACTGAAGCACGCAGAGGCTGCTTTTTGAGCAGTGGACGAGATGACTTCGCCAATTACTTCAGCGGGAACCAAGATAAGGGATCCGACAAGAGGTGATGCGGATATTGCGGTTGCTGCGGCTGCTAACACTGGCAGGCCAAATAGACTGCCCACGGCGGCGGCTTCATAAGGAGTTCTAGAGGTTAAGCTGACCGATACGTCTCGTTCCTTCTGAAAAATACCAGAATAACTAAAGCTAAGTTTAGATGCGCTTTCCGATAGTTTATCGAAGTCCATCCATCCACGGCAACTGAGTTCAGCCAGGAGGAGGCTGATTTGAAATTGCTCGGGATGCTCATCGGGAAGCTTTTTAAGCACGGCTTTTGTTCCCAGCTTGGTTATATTTCCGTCGTGAGAAAGCGTGTCAGGGTACTGGATATTGGAGGCGGCTACTAGATTGTGCATAGAGAGATTTAGATCCCTTAGCTTCGCCGCAGTTTTGCCATCGTGATCGGTTGGATACGTAACTATAGAGCTCTGGCCGCACATGAACCTAAACTTTTCTTCACTACCAAAGATAAATCTAGCCGTGTCCGTGTTCAAATCCGACATCTCAAGTTTCAGAGAAGCAAGATGGCGTGGATCGATACGAGTTATTCCAGCGGGAGTGCCAGGTGTATTGGGATTGTTCTCCATCCACCTATATAGCGACTCTATTCTACTCCTTATATCCTCGGAGGCATGGTCTATTTTTTCAAAGTCATGTTTAGCGAGCGCGACTTTAGACCCGGGAGCAGCAGATATTGATTTTCGGAATTCTCTAATAAGATCCTTTAACTCTTCGATATTATCATGCTGCGCGGCGTGAGAGTTACATGATTGAATTGTGCTGAGGATTGAATCCGCATTTTTCGTAATATCTTTATTTAATCTCGCCCCGCCGCCCCCGAGAGACTCGCAAGCATCGGAGAAACTCATAGACCTTTCTATGAGCTTACGCAGCACGTCTTGTAATGATTTGAGTGCATCTTTTTCCTCAACGGATAAATCCTTTGATTCGCTTGTTCGGCTTGCTAAAATTGTCGTTCTTCTGCAGATGTCAGATAGCAAGCTTTGATCTAGAGCGGTATTTGAATCAAGATTCGAGATTACCCCGCCGAGTCGCCTTCGAATAGCATCGCACTCAAGTTGGGTGGCGGCTTCCGTAATTGCTTGGAGTTCGTCGACTAGGCTAAGCAGTTGTTGCTTATCGCTTGACGATTGCTTATCGGCATTTTCCCTGAGGGTTGCTATAGCACCGCGGAAACTCTTTAATGAATCTATGTTTACCTCATCCGCTGGGTCTAGTGGCTGCATTTCTTTTATTAGGGCTGCCATATGTGGGATATTGTTGTCCCTAAGGCTGTTGACGAGGTTTAGAATTGGTTCCGGATTGGTCCGGAATTGATCGCCGACCATAGATTGTGAGATCTTTGCGACCTTTTCTGTTATCGAGTTGAGATTTGAGTCAAAATACAGATGTTTTGTTAAATGCTCCACATTTTGGGCATGTTGTTGCGCAGCTCCAGTAAGGTCTCGTTGGGCGCTTAGAGTGTCAGAGTGACTATTTAAATCAGAAGATGAAGGATCTGTGTTCGGAGTGGCAGGGGGCTGTATTGGAGTCCGCCTC
>Ga0214921_10001955_pt1 | contig 34466 bp, 36 predicted proteins | sample LL1505_MetaG_FD_177992 | JGI IMG/M metagenome (GOLD analysis project Ga0214921, IMG submission 177992) | Freshwater microbial communities from Lake Lanier, Atlanta, Georgia, United States - LL-1505 | ecosystem: Environmental > Aquatic > Freshwater > Lake | place: USA: Georgia | collected... | reverse complement strand
CCTGAACTTTATTTTTATTTAAATAAAAGTTAATAGATTTAACGACGTCATCGTAAGGCATGAATTCTCGTTGTATTTTATTATTATTTAGCAACTTTCCTACAATTTCGAATTTCTTATTATCAAACGACAAAATAACTATAGATTTTATATGTAATATATTTTGGTCTTTAAGAATAAAAGGTTTTCTTGATTTAGAATCAATAAAGTATATATCATATTCAAATTTGTCAGATAAAAAATTTATTAATTCACTATCAACAACGTCAGGTAATTGTGGTTGAGTGAAATTATTTTTTGCTATGTTAATTATAATATCTAATAGTATGAGTATGCTCTTTTTTATAAAATCACCTTTTTCTTTACTAATCTCATCAAAAATATCATTATAACCGGTGTATTTAACTGTTTCTTTGAGTAAAATGTTTCTAAATGTCTCAATCGAATTATTAGTCCATTTTTTTAAGATGATATTGTAAATTTTTTTGAAACCTTCTAGTGGAACTATCTCGGTAATTAACTTATAAAGTTCAATAGATTCTTCGTCAATTAGTAACTTGTTCATAATAAATTTAACATCTTTATCAACTTCATCTAAGTCTTCGTTTAAGAATCCATATAATTGTTCTAACTTATTATAAGTAAAATCATTGAAAAGTTTGTTAAATAACTTAAATTTATCTGTTTCTGAATACATATTGAAAATATAATCTTTAAAGTCATAGATTTGTTTAATTTTCTCATTTTCGTCTGTATTAATGATGAATTTTTTGGAACATGCGTATAATATAGAATTAAATATACTTAAAATATCGTTATTTATTGTGCCTGTTCTAACTAAAGTATCAGAACCTTCGATATATGAATTAAATACGCAAGTTTTATTAAATGGTAAGTTATTAAAATCTGACATTTTAATAACAAAAAATAAATCTTTAAACCTTACTTTTAATATGAATTTGAACAAATTTATATAACATGTGTTTCAACTTTATAGGAAAATCGTTAAAGTCAAATTTAATGTCATTCTTAATATATTTACCACCGTATGGTATTTTAAATGTACTCTTATCTTCACTATTTTCTAATTGATATACTCTTATAAGAGCATACAATAGTTCTTGACCATCGCTGTCGATATTTTTAACAATTTTTACAAATTCATCTTTTTGTTTTGTAGTTAAATCTTCTTCATCTACAATCTCATTATATAATCTATCGTATAAAGGAAAGTTGCTACTCATTGTATTATTTTATAATTATATTATTATTATAATAATATAAATCAATTTTATTTATAAAATCCATTTTTTTCTTTTATTTCTTGTTCGTACATCATTTTATCGATAGTAGCTCTAGTTACATCATCTAAATCTGAAATATTACCCTGTGGAGGTGCTATTTTAGAAGCATCTAATTCAGGTTGACCTTTTAATAAACAAGTCCACCATTCATCAAATTTTTTCTTTTCTAATTCAATAACTAGCTCATTATCACTTATTAACCACGTCGAATCTTCTGCTTTAATTAGACTATATAACTCACCATCTAAACTTAGATCGGAATTTTCAATCTCAACTTGAATTCTATTTGGAAAAAATTTGACTTTAATATTTTTAGATTTTATGTTAGAATTCAAAGGTATATATATAGATACTTCTTTTGCACGTTGCGTCCATCTATAATTTTCATAATCGTACCCATTTTCTTTATTTGGTATTAAAACTCCTTTATTTTCCATTTTTTGTATAAATAAATTAATTTTTTAAATATCAATATTTGTAATATTGACTTTACACTCAGGTATATTACCATAATAAGAAAAAAAAGTCTTTGAACCAGAAGAGTCATAAATATAAATCATAGATTTACCAAATGAATCTCTTCGTATATCTTTTTTGTCTACTTTATCTATATTTTCATTATACAATTTTATAACTGTATTTACATCTATGTTCGGTAGTAATATAATACCCATGTATTCCTGTCGTTTTCCTGATAAATCAATTATCACATCTTCGGGACAAAATTTAATTAATTTTTTTTCTAATATATCATCGAATGGTTTAGGAAGCAACGAACTGCTTTTTGTGGGTAGAACAGTTAATAATTGTTGGAATGGTGTTAAAGGAATACCTCTATGATATCTAGGATTTTGGTAAGTATTAATATATTTAATCATAGTGCTTGCAAATGGTGCATAATGATATGGATAAAACCACCTCCATGAAGGAACTTGTTTTGTATAATAGGTAATAATCCATTGCATACCTACTAAATAGTTATGACATATTTTTTCTAAATTTTCTTCCTCTTCAAAATGTTTAGAGTTATACATATCTCTATATTTATCAATATCTATTTCTAACTTCTCTCCATTAAATCTCGAACAACTATCGAGAAGTTCATCAGGAAAATAAGAATGTTTATGTTTAATTTTCTGTTGAAGAAGTTCTTTTTCAGATTCCGCGATAATTTCAAAAAATTTAAGTAAAGAAGTTTTACATATAACAATATTACCTTTAGTATTTCGTGTTATATGACCATGAACTTTTGCTACAGAGTTATATACTTGTAGAATTACTTCAATACCTCCTTCAATAATTTCAAGAGAAGGAATATTAGGTAAAAAATCGTTACCAACCATAAAACATAAAAATACAAAATCATTAATAACCCATTCAGGTATAAATTTATGTTCTTCAGTATTATCCCATTTCATGTCATCAATTAATTTTGTACGAACAGAACCTATATCAATTAACAAAAAATTATTATTTCTGTCATATGTATCATCTCTTAATATGTAAAATTTAGGAAAATGTGTTAATAGAGACAACATTATTAAATCAGCATCAAGACCATGAATAATATAACTTTCATTATTTTTACCATATTTACGAATGTATGACAATAATTTATATTCACCTTCACCAGGGACACTGCTAGGTGAATATATGATTTCCAAGTTTTGCCATAAAGGATTCGTTGATATTCTAGATTTGATAAACCAGTCTAAATACTTTGATAAATAGTCCATAAATTGTGTACCAGGTGTCAAATTATTATTATCAAATGATTTATCGTCTTCTGTTCTATCCTTAGCATTTTTATATCTTCTTTTCCTTTGTTGATACATTTTACTTAATGGAGCCTGTCCATCAACACATAATATAAGTCTTTTATTAGGATTAACAGTTATTAATATATTTTCAATTGTATCACAAATATCACTAAACACGTTTAATTGTGTTCTTTTTGTTTCTCTAATAATTATATTTTGTGGTTGTTTATATAAACCATATTTATATATCTTCTGAGTTGAAGTATGAAATAAACCGTTCATATCAATTAATAAATTATCTATAGAATGATTATTCTCGCAAATAGATTTATTAACTCTATATATATCTTTAGAATATTGTTTTCTAAACCATGAATAAAAATGAAATACTCCCATATTATATATTATGATTGTATTTTTTTATATTCATTTTCATTTTTAATTTTTAAACTAATGACTAGTTTAAAAATAAAATAAGTTAATTTAAATACAATCTATATATTCATTCAAAAAGTCTTGTGAATCACTAATTTTTTTAATTTCTTTCTCAATAATATCAATTTTCATATTGCATTCATCTGATATTTTTAACTTATAGAAAATCATTTGGATAATATATACATTTACAGATAATGTAAATGTAAGAAAGTAAAATTGATAGATTTCGAAAAATTCAATTTTCCAAATAAAAGCCAATAAGACGATAATAAAATACACGAATATAGTATTATAGTTGTACATTTTTTTTAATTTTTCTTTGTATTGAGTATTACGTGTATTATATATATCATGTATCTTTATCCTTAATCTATCAAGCTCAACAAAATTCTTTAGAAGACCTTTAGTATATCTTTTAGAATTATCGTAATTCTCATTATCTTCCTCAAACTCATTAATTTTAGATTCTTGATCTTTAATTTGAATCATCAAATTTCTGTTTTCCTCTTGTAATGTTTCATTCATCAATATAATATATTTTTCAAATGGTGATGCACTATCCATTATATCTTTTTTAACATCATCATTCTTAAAGAAAATACTAATTTGTTTAGAATCCATTATATTTATAACTTAAGTTAAAAATAAAATTTATAAATCAATTTTATTTTTTATTTACTATCAATAAAAAATGAATAATCCAAATAATATTTTAGCACCTGCTCCTACTTTTAAGTATGCATCAAACATAAAAAATGATGCATATGGGGGAGTAGGAACAATATCTGACAGTACCTTAAGAATGAATTTCAAAGATCGTTTAGAATCTATCATGAAAGAAAGAGATTCAAATGGATTAAGTGGTGGTGTAGCGAAATATGTCAATTGTTTATATGACCCAGTACCAAATTCAAAAATTGTTAATCCAAATCCATGTGGTGGATATAGAAATCTTAATTATGCATATGGTGATCAAGAGAATGGATATTGTATTAAAAGACTCGATGAATATTAAAATGTTTAAAGAAATAAAATAATAAAAAAATGTCAACTGAATCTGATATAGATATTATTTACATCGATAATAAAATATTATCAAATTTTAAAAAAGAGAAGGATAATATTGAAAATTACAAGGATAAATTAAAAGATGTAAAATATAGTCTAACATTAAATAATCTACGACCTAATATAAAAGATATATTGACACGAACACATAATGATTTGGAAGAATATATAGATGATCTTGAAAATGACAAATCCCTAAATTTTTATATAATTGATAGTGTTGATCTATTAGAAAAATATAAAGATATATTGAATAAACCTGTTAAAATAAATTTTTTAGGCAAAGTGACGAAAAACAATAAAGACAAGAAACATATAATAGATAAATATATAGAAATTGCAAGTAAGTATGTAGATATTGAAATAAATAATAACGAAAAGAAAGATAAAATTTCATGTAAACATTGTAATAATAAAGAATTCGATATAGAAGATGGAAATATATGTATATGTGTAAATTGTTCAGCACAGGAGTATATAATTAAAAATATATCATCTTATAAAGATATTGATCGAATTAATGTTTCATCTAAATATATGTACGATCGTAAAATACATTTTAGAGACCAGATAAATCAATATCAAGGTAAGCAAAATAGTACTGTATCTCAAAAAGTATATGATGACCTAGAAAAACAATTTGAACTACATCATTTACTTGTAGGTAATAAAAACGCAAGTAAAATTGAGAAATTTAAAAATATTACTAAGGAGCACATAGCAATATTTTTAAAAGAACTTGGATATTCTAAACATTATGAAAATATTAATCTGATTCATTATAATATCACTGGTATTAAACCAGATGATATTGGATATTTAGAAGATAAATTATTGGAAGACTTTGATATTTTAACAGAAGTTTACGATAAGACATTTAAACATATTGACCGTAAAAATTTTATAAATACACAATTCTGTCTTTACCAATTATTAATCAAACATAAACATCCATGTAAAAAAGAAGACTTTTCTATTTTGAAAACTATTGACAGACTCAATTTTCATAATGAAGTGTGTGCTAAATTATTTGAGATGTGTAATTGGACTTTTACAAATTTTTAATGATCATATTTAGTTTTGTATCAACATTAAAAATTGCATGCATATATGTACCTGCACTAAACATAAAAATTATACTAAACAGTAGTAGATTATTACTGAATAATTTATATAATATAATATTTAAAACAAGTAATCCTAACCAATATTTATATTTCTCATTCAAATCTAATTTATCTAATCCCAATGAAAGATAAAATACTATCCCAGTTATAAAAAAAGGTAATATTTCTTTCAACGGTGAATATAATAAAATTATCCATAGTATTAAGGCAAATATAAAAGTTCCAATAATATCCATTAATGCAAATCCATATATTCTTTGTTTATGAACTCCTTCACCAGGAAGTCCAAATTTATCTTTAAAATCTGTAAGTTTCATATTTTATTATAAGTAAAGTAATTTATTTTTTCTAAATTCCTTTTCTAATTCTTGTCTTCTAATTCCTTCACGTTCATCATTAATCTTTTGCAACTTTTCACGTCTTGTGAGAGACTTGTATTTCTTTTTGGACATTCTTTTTGAAGAAGATCTTCTTAAACTAGATTTTTTCTTTCTTGAAGAAGATAAACTATATTTTTTCATTTTTTATTATATCATATAAAAAAAAATGATCTAAAATTTTTATTATAATAAACATTTTTTTTATGTGCTTTTATATAATTTTTAATCCATTCATCATTAATATATTTTTTTGTACTTGTTATAATGTTAGTATCAACAAACTCAGATTTTAATAATATAAATTCATCTGAAATCAATGCTTTACTAGGATTTTTCTTAAATATGTTCAATATTGTTTCAATAAAATCCTGACCATATATGTAATCGTCGTTGACTAATATAAAGATTGTATCACATTGACTTTCTCTTAAAATAGTTGGAATGAATTTTGTCCCAGGTCCGTAGTCTTTATTTGTTCTAAATATATTTACCATATTACTATACTCTTTAGGTATAATGTATTTTTTATCATTACATTTATATGGTATGTTCAAAGCTATTTGGTCTACTTTAACGGTTTGGTCTAATAATGATAGTATGACAGGTTTTATATTGTTTATTCGGTCAGGTGTTGTTGTCATTGATATAATAACTCTATTGTCAACACATTTGTTGATAGATTTGTATTTTTTTATATAATGATCTGAATCACAGAAATGTAATGTCATGTATCTAAATAAATTGTAATAATATATCATTGATATTAATACGATTGTCAAAATAATTATAAAAATATTCATTATTTTATTATATAAAAGATAATATTTTTATATATAATAATGGATACTGAACTAACTGTATTTTTAAGAGATATTGCTGACTCTATCGAAGATGATTCTATAGAACCATCTGACAAACAAAGAGTTGGTGAATTCTACATGCAATATAAATTTAAAAATATGATAAATGACATAAACTCATCTGATATTGATGAGAAAGATATGATTAAATTTTTAGTTTTAGGTTGGTATATATATTGTGTTGTTCTTAAAAATAAACGAGCCGTTGACTTCGAAGGAGAAGAAGTTATATAGCATCTATATCAATTTCTCGTTTAACTGAGACTTCGTCGTCATCACCATCTTCATCGAAGTCAATTCCTATATCATTTTTATCATCTTGTTTTTCAACATCATTAATATTTATACTTTCAGGAATTTCACCGAGCATTTTTAATCTATTAACTTCTTTCGGTGTATACTTATATAAGGCATCACATTTAGAATCTTCAAATTCACGTATTGATACTAATATCAAATCGTTGACCAATATCCAAATTTTCTTCTTAGTCATTGTACCTCGTATATGACATAATCTAGTTTTACCATCTATACATTTACATTCTAAACGACAGTTTCCAAGCAATTTTATAACTTGTGCATATTCTTGTGTGTCTGTTTTCAATACCAATTCTCGTTCGATTTCATTGGAATTATCTTCCTTTTTCTTCTTCTTGTTTTTATTACCACCTGTTTTCTTTTTAACCATTGTTATTATATATTTAATTTATTTCTATAAATTAAATATTATGTGTTTCTAAAATTGCATCTATTTCAAACCTTATTACATCTTTATTACTATTATATGTATTAAACCTGAGAAGTTGTTTCATTAGAATATCATATACATGTTTATAATATGTGTCCATTTTTATATATCATCAATAGTCTTATAAATTAAAATAAGTTTTTTTATTATAATTAAATAATAAATGTATGATCTAATTATTATCGGTGCTGGTCCAGCAGGTTTATCACTTGCTCATTACTTACGTAAAACATACAAAAAAATATTAATAATTGAAAAAGAAAGTTCAATTGGTGGAGCTCATACAGTTGAAAGGGTTAATTACAAAGACGAAAGATTATTTACAGAACATTCACCAAGAGTTTATATAGATAATTATATTTCTTTCATTGAAATTTTAAAAGAAATAGATTATGATTTCTATGAAAATTTTAAATTGTATAAATTTAGCTCATACGACATATCAAGAAAGACATTATTATCAACATTGACGTATTATGAGATTTTTATATTAGGTCTAGAATTTATGAAATTAATCTATGATTTTGATCATGGGAAAAATTATAATTTAAAAGTATTTCTAAATGATAACAAGTTTAAACCTGAATCGATAGATGTTATTGACAGACTATGTAGATTAACGGATGGTGCAGGAGTTGAAAAATTCACAATAAATGAGTTATTGCAATTTTTAAATCAAAACGCATTTTATAACATCTACGAACCAAAACTACCTAATGACTTAGGACTTTTTAATAAATGGGCAAATTTTCTTAAAACATCAGGAGTTGAAATAAAAACAGATACTACAATAGAAAAGATTAATATAGAAGCTGAAGAAGTAAAATCAATTGTAATATCTTCTAACAACAAACTTGAAGAAATAGAATGTAAGAAATTAGTTATAGCAACACCACCAATGCAATTGGTAAACATATTAAACAAAAATGAAGATAAAGTAAAATATTGTTTTGGAGATTTAGAAAATTATGCGAAAAATACAGAATACAATACTTATATATCAATAACATTTCATTGGGATAAGAAAATAAAAGTACCTCATGTCCATGGTTTTCCATTTTCAGAATGGGGATTGATTTTTATAAACATGACAGACTATATGAAATTCAATGAAAAATCATCACAAACATTAATTTCTACAACTGTATCAATTTTAAATGTAAAAAGCAAGTTCACGAATAAAACTGCTAATGAATCTAAAAAAGATGAAGTTATATCCGAAGCATTTCGACAATTAAAAGCATCTCTTGGTGAAAATTTAGAAAATCCGACAGTGAGTTTAATGTACAATGGTGTATATTATGATAATGAAATTAATGAATGGAAATCGGATATTTCAGGATTTATATCGACAACGAATGAAGGGTTTATCGATTTTGATAGTAAGACTATAAAAGGTATATATAATGTAGGTATACACAATGGACATCAAAAAATTAAATATACAGTTATTGAATCATCAATATCTAATTCAATAGCATTGGCTTGTAAATTAGATCCATCGTTAGAAGAAAAATATAAAATTAGGACACCGTTTGATATGACAACATTTATTAGAATAATATTAATATTTATAGCGATAATATTATTCTTAATAATAAAAGAATGTGCAATGAAAAACTATTGAATGATAAAATTAAAATTCTAGAAGATAAACTAATTAAGATAGAACAAAAATTAGACTTAATAACAAATAGTTGTAATAAAATGGACAATCATATTAATTTTGTGGATGGTGTATATAGTGTTGTTAAAAATCCATTTCATAGAGTTATGAACTATGTTGATGGTTATCGGTTGATAAACAATCAGGACAGTAATAATAGTAATTCAGCATTGAATAATGTTTAACAGCATCACAATTTTCACAATGTATGTGCATGTTTATGGTATGATAATAAACAAGATTATAAAACACTCTAGTTATGTATTTAGGATAACAAGTTTTACATTTCTTACAAGTTAGATGTATTTTTGGGTTTATATCACATTGATTACAGTTGTTGCAGTGTTTATAATTACAAATATGACATAATTTACAATGGTTAAAATCAGATATAATATTAAGTAATTCTCGAGGTAAGAATTCAACACAATCTCTTAAAATTTTTTTCTGATTTATCCTTTTGAAGTTAATATAATCAATTTTTTTACCGTTTCTTAATAACATTTTAATATTAATATACTTTAACTATAAATCAAATTCGTAAAGAAATCGTGAAAATTGTATTTCAAGTTTAATTTTTGTAAGATGTTGCATAACCCATAAGGTATTTTTGCTAAATATATAATATCTCCTGACTTCCATTCTTTCGATAAGTGTGTTTCGTGTATAGTTAATTCACGAATAAAATCTTCAGTAAATTCAAATTCATCATTCATAATCCAAGGTTTACATATTCTTTTCATAGTAGGAAATAAAATTTCTCTTGATTCTTCAGAAATTTCATCGTTTATTATTCCTAATTCTTTAGCAGATTCGTAAAAACTTTCAATATCATCGTTTATCATTGATTTATGAAATACTTTTATTTTATTTAATAATTCATCATTGTATACGTTTACAGACCCGAAATCAACGATATGTAATGTATCCTTATTTTCTATAATGAAATTACCGTAATGAGAATCATTATAAAAAATGTTGTGTTTATATAAACTTGTAAATACAAACTGAACAAGTAAAATACCTATCTTATTTTTTTCTTCTTGTGTAGAATTATTTATAAAATCATTTAAGTTCTCACCATGTATTAAACTCATACCCATAATTTTATTATCACATAATTCAGGTATAAGTTTAGGAATTTTGATATATTCGTTATTTTCCCATATTTTATAAAATGTTTCATGATTTCGAAATTCGTTTGTAAAATCAAGTTCTTCGTATAATTTAATTTCAATATCTTCAATTGTATCTGACAATGTAGAAAACATAAATTTGATGATAGACTTTAAAATACTAATATCAGTTTTAAATTGTTCAAGTAAACCACTATATTGAACTTTTAAAACTATTTCTTGATCATCTATGTATACTGCTTTATGTATTTGACCAACAGTTCCGCTTTTATAAACATTTGAATCAAACGATTTTATGTTTTTAGAGTAATTTTTGTCTTCAATTTTATCTAATATAAATTGAAGTGTTTCTTTTTCATTATAAGGTTTACATTCAGAAAATACACTACTGTCGCTAATACCATACTGATATTTCATTATCTGTGATATTTTAGTTAATACACCACCACAATTCTCAAATACTTCTGACAAGCATTTGATCTTCAGAGACTTTGCAATGATGTCATCATTTTCTTCAGATAAACTACTTGATATATATTTATATAGTAATGATGCACATATCTTTCCTGTTCTTAACATTTTTTATTAATTTTATTTAATACTATAAATTAAAAATTTAAAAAAAAGTAGGATTTTCCTTTTCAGAAAATTGTAAGACATTATCACATATTGTTTTATAATATTCGTCATGTGTAATGAGTAAAATTGTTTTGTTTTTTTGTTTCAAGTATTTTATATAATCAGACACATTTTCTTTCGTTTTGTTGTCAATCGCAGAACTTATTTCATCTAATATAACTATTTTCGAATTATTATTTAAATCTATACTTAACAAATGTATTATCTGTTTCTGACCTCCAGATAATTTATCTCCTAGTTTGCCCACATTTTGATCTAAAAATGACCACTTTTCTTTATTTTTGTCGAGATTTTCAAATATGTCGTAGAAATTGAACTTAATAAATGTATTTTTAATTTGTTCTCTTAGTTCAGGTGTATTTTTATATCCATATATAATATTATCATAAACTGATTTGTTGAATAGTTTGGATGAGTTTTGGTTGATATAAGTTATATATTTCCTCATACCAATTTTATTATGATATATTTCATGTTCTCCTATTTTAATTGTACCTATTTGTGGTTTTACAATACCGAATATTAATTTTAGAAAAGTTGATTTACCTGAACCAGACGGTCCGTATAAACAAATGAAATTATTTTCTTTAATATTTAAAGTAAAGTTGTCCAATATTTTATTATTTTTATAATTAAATGAAACACCTTCAAATTTAATATTATACTTATCTAAATTTATATCAGAGTATTCGATATGACTTGCTACAAGAAGTGTTTGTAAGAATTTCTCGTTATTTTTTATTATACCCAACTTATTAACTAATTCTGGTATATAATAAGACATTTCGTACATGTTGTCAAACAACCCTGATATAGATAATATTAACTTAGTAATGTCAGTTGATAAAATTTGTTTTGTTATGTACAGATTATATATAAAGTATAGTATAACTGCGAATATAATAATATTTATTATATAACCTTGATTTTGTTTATATGATAAACAATCGAGTGATTCAGATTCTTTATCTTTCGATTCTTTCAATAACGAAACCAGATTTTTTAGTTCTTTGTTGAAACCATTTGGTATTGATTGGATAATGTCTACATTATAAAACAAATCTTCTATATAATCATAGAGTTCATCTTTGTTTTCTAAATCTTCAAATGACTTATCTACACAATCATAAACATTATATGTTAATAAAATAATTTGTATAGGTACACATATCATTATAATTAGACCCATTGTAGGGTTTATAATATAAATATTATAGAATGAAAATAATAATACAATTATTCTTGGTATAAAAACAGTGCAGAGTAAATAAGATAATTCTTGTAATACTTTTTTAATAAGATGTATTTTATTTATTAGTACACTTACATTTATTATTTCATTCTCCTGTTCGTATTTTTTAAAGACAGCTTTAATTAGTTTAAGAGTTATAAATTTAGTAATTTCAGGTTCTAACTGTTTTCTATAGTAAGAAGTGAATGTGTACGATAATTTAACTATAATCCAAAACCCAACAAGGGTTATTAAATTTGATTTTAGTTTTTCGCTATCATTTACACTATTAAAAATATTTGCAGTCATTCTAGGTATAAATATAGAGTCAAATGTAGAAGATATTACTGAAAATATAATTGTATTTAGTATTAATGATTGATTTTCATTATATAGTTCTTTAACTAGTTTAAATAATTCATTTTCCATATTTATTATAAGGAATATTTTTATTTTTTTTAAAAATAAGGTTATTTTTTTAGTATATAACATTGAGAAGTTTCACACCACGACATTGGTGTATTTATCTGTTGTATTAGATTCAATTCATATAGATTTTTCGGTATTACTGTGAGTGCAATATAAGTATCTTCTTTTACATTATCACTTAAAAATCTAATTAAATTTTGTGTTGTATCTTCCGGAAATAACAAATTACTTATAAAAATCAGACAATTCGTTGGGAAAAATGAACTTTTCAAGTCAAATATATCAGAATTTACAATTTGTACTTTATCCATTTTTAATTTCTTTATAGCTTTAAGTGCGAATTTATATCTTTCATCTAATATTTCTACTCCTATTATAGACTTTATACCATTCAAAAATGCATAAGAAAGTGCTCTACCATTTCCACAACCTAAATCAATAAAAGTCATTGGTTTAGGTTTACCTATAAAATTTAATATATTTTTAAATCCCTTATGTGTAATTTCACCATAACCTAAATTATATTGTTCACCTAATTTATAATTATCTGTTGTAATGAATTTTTCTTTATGCTTACCATATATTTTATTTATATCTGCAATAGTTATTTTTTTATTTGGACTTCGTTTCATTTATTATTTAAAATATAAAAAATTATATAAAAAATGTCTGAGATTATGATAGATTTAGAAACTTTATCTACAAAACCTAATGCTTTAATATTAACTATTGGAGCTATTAAATTTAATAGAAATGATAAGATCAAAGATATAAATAAACTAGAAACTTTTTATGTTCGAATAAACCAGGATTCATGCAAGAAATTAGATATGGATATTGATGAAAACACAGTTAAATGGTGGAATCAACAGACAAATGAAGCAAAATATGAAGTGTTTGACAATAAAGATAGAATTGATATTAAAGATGCGCTAATAAAATTTTCTTCGTTTCTTAAAAGTCATTCTTATATATGGGCGAACAGTCCATCTTTTGATTGTGTGATTTTGGAAAATGCATTTAATCAGTGTAATTTAGAAATACCATGGAAGTTCTGGAATATTAGAGATTGTAGAACTATTTATGATGTTGGTAATATTAATTTAAAGAGAATATCGAAAGATACGATAAGTCATAATGCACTTAATGATTGTTATAATCAAATTATTGGTATTCAAAAATTTTTTACAAAATAATTTTTTTTTATTTTGTATTATAAATAAAATGAATATGAATATATTTACTAATAAATTATCTTACGAAGAACTCGTTAAACAAGAACTAATGAAGCAACAGGAAAAAATTAAGCAAGAAGGACTAAAAATACAACAAGAAATGATGAAAAAACAAGAAGAAATGATCAAAAATGAAATGATGAAACAAGAAATGTTGAAGAAACAAGAAGAATTGAAGAAGCAAGAAATGATGAAAATGGAAATGAAGAAGCAAGAAATGATGAAACAAGAAATGATGAAGCAAGAAATGATGAAAATGGAAATGATGAAACAAGAAATGATGAAGCAAGAAATGATGAATCAAGAAATGATGAGACAAAAAATGATTAAAGAACAAGAAATGATCAAGCAAGAAATGATGAAACAAGAAATGAAGAAACAACAAGAAAATGAAAAAATAAAACAACAAGAAATTATGAAGCAACAAGAACAAATGAATCAACAAGAAATTATAAGGCAACAAGAAAATATGAAGCAACAAGAAATTATAAGGCAAAAAGAAATTATGAAGCAACAAGAAATTATAAGGCAAAAAGAAATTATGAAGCAACAAGAAATGATGAAGCAAGAAATACAAAAAATTCCAGTAAATCAAATTGAATCAATGATAATGTCTTCACGACCAAACGATCAATTAAACTTAATATCATTATTATCACCACAACAAAAATTTGAATTAATTAGAATGAATAGATTACCACCTATTTTAATCCAACAATTGAAAAGAGAAACGTATGAATATATTGGAGTTCTATAAAACAATAAAAAATATTATTATTTTATTTTATATAATAAAATAAAATGAAAATCGACGATGAACAGATAAAATATATATTTGATAAAAAATCAAGACAATTGGTAGATTTAATACCTTCAAAATTTGTATTATTATTTTATCCTGATATAACACGTCAGATAAATAATATAATATCAACTTTAAAAGAAAATGATTTAAAGAAAATCTTCCCTGAAAAGGTAAATTTAATTACACCAATAAATAAAGAAGTTATAATCACTTTATCACAGATGACAGATAATCATTTAAGAAACATGTTTTTAACGAAACCATTTATAAACATCAAAGACGTAAAGAACGCCAATATTTATCCTCTAAAAAAATCAGACTACAATGCATATTTATCAAAAATTGGACAACCTATAACTGAAGAACAGTTTGCTCAATTGCTGAAATTACTTACTGATGACCAAATCAAAACTTTACTATCAACACTGCTTCTATACCAAAAGAAAAATATAGTATCATTGTTGTCTGATAAACAATTAAAATCACTTAGTGATATTGAGAAATATGGTATATTTTAAAACTAAAAATATATTTTCTTATTTATAAATCCAGTTTGCGGGTCTTCATCTTCTTCATTAATAATAAAAGGTAAACCTTCCTTTGACTCAGAATTCCATATCATGTATGCGCCATCAATAACAGGTAATAAATTTTTGAGGTATTTTTTCCTAAAATTTATAGGGATTTCAGATAAACAGTAATTAGAAACGAGAAGACAATTATCACAATTTACAAAATCCTCACCAAAAGTATTATTATCTTTCCATTCAATATTACTTAAGAAATCAAAATTACCAAGATAATATCTTTGTAATTTCTCAACGTGTGGTAAGTCGTATATATAATATTTATTTATTGCTATATTCATTGTTTTACTTAATACATTTAAGATTAGACATAGACCTCCATAACCTGCACCTATTTCGATTATATTTACAGACTTTAAATCTTTTGATTTGATTAATTTACAAATATCATATGCATGACTTATATATCTTAAGGTAGATGGTGAACATTCTAGATTATCATTGAATTTAAAAAGTCCAGGTGCACCATATTTATCATTATAAGTCGCAATAGTTTTTACATCAATCTTTTCTTTTTCTAACATTTTTAAATACTTCTTACCAAGTTCTTCATGTAAATGTTCTAACATTATTACAACATCTGGTAATTGTTTCCAATCTGTTAATTTTTCGTCAACAATTCTGTTGCTTGTATTTTCCCAATTTGTATAAATATCCATTTATAGAATTATATAATAATGTTTAAATTAAAATGGAATGTAAAGACGGTATATGTTCAATACCCACAAACAAATTTTTCTTAAAGTGTCCTAATTTTATAGTATGTAATAATAGACTAAATAACGTATATGATGATGGTTTATGTATGGATTGTCATTCATTATTTGGAAAATGGCGTAATTTTAATAGTAGTAGTATATTAAAAATTGAAGAGTCCAAAATTGAATGTCCTTTATGTGATATTATAGATATTAATATAAAAAGACCTCATTGTGAGCATACTTTGTGTATCAACTGTTTTAAGAAACTATATTACGGTATAGAATTAGAAAGACCAATTTTTGGTGATCCAGAATATTTAGATAAACTAAATTATTGGAATAAGATTAAGAAATTATTTGAGACGTCTGCTACGTCTAAGTGTTTTCAATGTTCTTTTTCTTGAATTTCGTCGTTTGCTTCGTTTACCGTCTGATGATTTAATAATAAGTATTTTCATTTTACGTATCGGACTTCGTCCACTTCTTCGACTTCGTCCACTTCTTCGACTTCGTACTCGTCTTTGAGTTCGTTGTTGTCCCTGATTACAATAAGAACAATCATAACTTCCACAATTACATTGACGTTGTAGATTAAATAATTTACTGAATTTTAATTTACAACCATTACAACCACCATCTAATACATAACCACTACTACATGATCCACAAGAACCATCATCACCACAACCACAACCCGAATCATATTTTTTATATTTCAACATTTTTATTATAATAAAATATAATTTTTTATAAAATAAAAATGTTTACTTTAGTAACTACTAATATAATATCTCCAGAATTGATATTAACAAATGGTATATCAATAACTACAAATCTTATAAAAAGTATAAAATATTTGTCACAAATATCATACACTGACAATGAACTAAGCGATTTAATATTTACTTCTGACATATTAGAAGACATAGGGATTATAAAAAACTTTATCGAGGATATGTCTTTGAAAACAAATTTATGTAAAACGATCAAAATATGTATAGAGAACTTGAATCAATCATTATTGAATTTAGAGTATAATATAAACTCAATTACATATAAGATAGAAAATCATAAGCACTTATGGTTTGGGTTTGCACGATCGTATAATATTTCTATTGAGAAAAAACAAATTCCTATTCTGGTGAAACAAATGTATCATAGATTTAACATGTTAATACAAATATCATCAGTTATATAAAATCATTTTAAAAAATATTTTTTATTATAAAAAATGTCAAAATATAAAAAATATTTAAAATCTCCTGGTGGTTCTGATAATGAAAGTATTAATACAGATGATGAAAATAATGATGATTATAATAATATTATAAACGATGGTTTATATAATTCTGATTCAGAGAACTTTCAAAAACTATATGGTGTTAAAAACTCATCGGAATTTGAAAAAAAATATCCTGGATTTTTACCATATTTTGGTGATACTTTTGGTGATGACGAAGAACTGTATTTGAAAGATTTAAATATGTTTAAACATAAAATTATGGAGATGTGTGCTTTAATAGGTAGAAAACCTATAAATGATAATATACACGTTGTTATTAAATTACAAATTATTAATGATAATATTCATAAAGAGATTGAAGCATTAAAAAAGGAAATTGATGAATTGAATAAGAAAAAAGAAGCTAATAATAAAATCTTAAATGATAAACCAACTATTGAAATTAAACGAGATAAGGAAATAGAAAATCTTGTTATTGATAAAAAAATAGAAGGTCTTAATGGTGAAATAGAAAAAAAGAAAAAAGATATTGAAGATAATGATAAGAAAATTAATGAAGAAAAATTAAAGACAATCAATGATGAATTAGATAACTTAAATAAAGAAATTAAAGAAATTGATGATAAATCACCACCACTACAATCATCTTCATCTTCACCATCATCACCACAACAATCACTACCATTAAGTGATTTATCTAAAAAAATGTCTAATTTGGAAGATATAATTAAGGCACATGAGAAATTAGATCCTTTATTAGAAGGAGATAAAAGGGAGAAAAATTTAAGTGATAAACATGAAGCAGAAAAAAAACTTTTAGAATGTAAAAAAAATATTGATGCTAAGGATGAAGAAATAGCAGAATTGAAGAAAAAGATTGAAGAAAATAAAGGAAAAATTGTAAGTGATACAGAAAAAGATAAAATTATTGAAGATCTAAAAAAAGAAATTAAATCAAAAGACGATACAATTAAAGAAAATAATTCATCAGAAATTGAAAAGAAAGCAAAAGAAGAAGCAGAAGCTAAAGTGGAAGCAAAAGTAAAACAAGTACAAGAAGAATCAGATGCTAAAGTAAAAAAAGCAAAAGAAGAATCAGATGCTAAAGCAATAGCACAATCAAGAGAAGTAGAAGCAAAAGCCAAAGAATTAGCAGATGCTGAAAAAGCAAAAAAAGAAGCATTAGAAGCTGCTGAAAAAGCAAAAGCTGAAACAGAAGCAAAAGCCAAAGAATTAGCAGATGCTGAAAAAGCAAAAAAAGAAGCATTAGCAGCTGCTGAAAAAGCAAAAGTTGAAACAGAAGCAAAAGCCAAAGAATTAGAAGCATTAGCAGCTGAATTAAAAAAAGCCGTTGAACAACCAAAAAAAGAAACAGCTGTTGAAAAAGCAAAATTTGAAACAGAAGCAAAAGCTAAAGAATCTGTTGAACAAGCAAAAAAAGAAACTGAACAAGCATTAGCAGCTGCTGAACAAGCAAAAAAAGAAACTGAACAAGCATTAGCAGCTGCTGAACAAGCATTAGCAGAAGCAAAAAAAGAAGCAGATGCTAAAGTAAAAGAAATAGAAGCTAAAGCAAAAGCAGAAACAGAAGCAAAAGTCAAAGAATTAGTAAAAGAAATAGAAGCTAAAGCAAAAGCAGAAACAGAAGCAAAAGTCAAAGAATTAGCAGATGAAAAAGCAAAAACAGAAGCATTAGCCTTTGAACAACTAAAAAAAGAAACTGATCAAGCATTAGCAACAGTAAAAACAGAAGCAGAACAAGCAAAAGCGACATTAGAATTAGCGATTAAGGAAAAACAAGTATTAGTAGCTGAAAAAGCAAAAGTAGAACAAGCATTAGCAGATATTAAAAAAGCAAACAAAGAAGGAGAAATAGCACAATCAGCTAAAGCAGATGCAGAAGCTAATAACGCAATAGCAAAACTAGAACAAGCTCAAAGTAGAATAAAAGAATTAGAAGAAGATAAGACAAAAACTGGACAAGGAAGCGAATTATTAGATGAAATTGTAAAATCTTTAAAAAATAAAGAAAATATTCAAAACCCTACTTCAGATGATTTAAGTGAAAAAAAAGCTCTTTTAGAAACTATAATTACGATTAGTAAAAATTTACCTAATGATGTAAAATATAAATTTGGTATAGACATTGAAGCTATTAAACAAAAATTAGATGAAACTACAAATATATTGTATAAAAGAAATAAAGTTGAACAACCTCAACCAAATTACACAGGAGATGTTGATGTTAATAAAGATTTAGTTAATAAAAATGTACACGCTAGTATTTTTTTTAATAATCTTCTAGGATATTATAAAAATACACCTGTACTTGATAATACAAATGTAGCTGCTGCTGATGGTGGTGGTGATATAGTTGTGGCTAATAGAACACTACATGATATAAATAATAACTCACAAAAAATAGACTTACAACAACTTTCTAATTCACAAAAAATAGACTTACAACAACTTTCTAATTCACAAAAAATAGACTTACAACAACCTGCTATAAATAATACAATTAGTTATACTAAACAAATATTTAATTTATTAAAAACTGATGTGTATATTAAATTAGTAATGTTGTTGAATGATAAAACAATTTTTAATGAATTATATCAAACAATTTTTATAAATACAAATATAAATATAAATACATATATAGATAATTTTTTTATAAATTTAGATAATTATCCTAAAATAAAATATATAATAGTACCTGTAGATAATAAATATATTTTAGATAGAGATTCAAATATATATAATTTATATGCTAATTCTTCTAAATCAACATCTTATATTTTTATGTATAAATTAGTTTCTATATTAAATGATATGTATAAAACAAGTGATTTTGATAATTTATTTAGAAATATTGATCACGCGACTGAAACAAATACTCTTCTTCTTGAAATATATGCAAAATACGATAGTCTTATGAAAAATCACGATTATTTAAACACACAAATAAGTGTAATTTCAACTTATTATATACGAATGTACAATAAAAAGAAAAAAGAAATTTTAATTCTTAAAGCAAGATACGATACAGATGATAAAAATCCTAGATATAATATCGAAACTTTAGAAAATGGTGTTGACAATTATTTATTTTTAAAATACTATAACAGTGATGTAAAATTAATAGAAAATCAACCTATTCCATCTGATCCTAATAAAGAAGAGTATTATTTTTATGGACCTTTTGATAAAATTTATATGGATAGAGAGACAAATAAAAAAATATCAGAAGATATGTTAAAAATGTTAAAAACTAAAATTATTGATAAGGATGAAAATTTATTAACATTTACATATGGGCAATCAGGTTCAGGTAAAACAAGTAGTTATATTTATCTCAAAAATAAAAAAGACCCTACTAAATCAGAAGAAGGTATATTAATACATTTATGTAATTCTGATAGTTTTCGAACGAAATTTTCAAAGATAATAATTAAAATAAAAGATGTGTATATATTTCATGGTTCAAAAAATGTTGGTATGAATAATATAGAAGAACAAGATTATAATATAAAAGATATTGAAATAGAACAAGGTGTTCAAGAGTATTCATTTATTATTCATGAAGGTATTTGGATATATGAAAAGGATTTAAATAAAGATATTAAAAGAACTCTTGGTTCTTTTATAGACGAAGGACTTAATAAAAGAGAAGTAGAATCTACACCAAATAATCCTAATAGTTCTAGATCTCATGTGATTATTATAATGTCATTCATATTAACAAATGGTTCAGTAAGTTCGCAAAAAATAGCAATTATGGATTTAGCAGGTGATGAAAATGTATTCTTATGCAAATCATCTGATAATCAAGAAGCTAATTTCGAGGAGATATTAAAATATGATACTAAATATCAAGAAAGTGATAAATATGGTTATGTTGAAGGAGAAAAGAGACTTGATGTTTACACCAACAACAGACGTACAATTTTGATCCCTGTTGCTGTCGGTGATGGTGGTAAAGAGTTTGTAAAATACGATCAATATGTTTGTAATCAACAAAAACAAGATTCTGTTAAATTTCCACACGTTGACCAATATAAAGGTAAAAACTGTGATAAATACGAGGACTATGATGCAAAGTGTAAATATAAAGAATTATATTATGTAGAAGGAGTTAAAACCGAAGAACAATATCGTAAAACATTACAACTTATAATAGATGAAGAAAAAATGATAGATGATATTCGCAAATCGTTCATAAAAAATATTAATGAAATTTATCGAAAATATAACATTGTTTTAGATAAGTATATAAAAGAAAAATTTAAAACAATTGATAACTTTATATCTGATTTACAAAATAATTATTACGACAACAAATATGTAAATTTTTTAAAGGAAATTGATGTTAATAGTTTTATTGAATATATAAAATCATTTACAAGTATAACAATTCAATTTTATAATAAATTCTACCCAAATTATATAAAATATATTAACTATTATATAATTTATATTAATACTAAAATAGTCAATGATGAAGATAAAGACATTTATTATTTATATAAGTTATTTAATGATTCTTTTGGGGTGGATCATACTGGTTCTGATATTAATCTATACGATATTTTACAAAAGGATCGTTTTATAGATGTAGAACAAAAAGCTGGAAAGAATAATACATTACCAGAAAATGTAAAATTAAAAAATGCTACTATAAGATTTATTAAAATGTGTGAATATTTTGGAAAAATTATAAAAAACAAAGAAATAGAAAATTTGGTAAATGAACAGTATATGGCAGAATTTAAAAAATACTTGATAGACGACAAAATAATCAAAAAAGAAATACGTGGAGATAAACTAATATCAACTTTTGGAAAAAACATATTAAAGTTACTTTATGATCTAGAAAGATTGGATAAAGCTGAATGTAGTCTCCAAAGACTTGATAGAATAAATTATAATTGTTTGTTGAGAAAAAATGAAGGGTACATGATAAATAGGTCTTTAAGAGATTTGAGAGAAGACATTAAATCAATCATAAGGAATAGTGTATCAAAAGATCCTTTACCAATATTTTATGATAAAGATATGTTCCCTTATTGTAGAAATGCATATTTGGAAGATGAACCGTATGATAAATTTTATATACCTGAAAAATATGATAATAAAAGTAGTGGAATCTTGACAAAAACTTTAAGAGAAAATGGAATGAATTTAGATAATCTAAATTTTGTTATTTTCACAGTTATAAATCTAACTAATAAAAACGGTGTAAATAATCCACCAAACCCACCATATATTAATATATCTAATTTAAATTATTATTGGAATAATAGAAAAAAGTTTTCAAAAAGTAAAATACTAAATGAATGTAAAAATGTAGCAGCAAAAATGAAAAATTATAATTTATATGAGAAATTAGAACTTATAACTGATATAACAGAAAGGTCTTACGAATCTAAAGTACCTAAAATATTAGAACTTATTAAAAATAATAACCCTGCTACATTAATTGGTAGTTTAGATTCTACTCAATTGTCTCAATATACTTCATATGATAATTATTGCTCTTATAGTTTAGATTTGGATAAAGAAATAACTAATTTAAATTCTAGAATAAATAAAAATTTAGAAATATCTAGAAAATATAAGTATAAAGGTGTATTACCTCCATCATTTTTTAAACCTAAAGATGGAAAGAAGAAAAGAAAATTAAAGAAATAAAAAATTTTATTATATTTTTATATAATAAAATGCCTATAAAAATTCCAGATGGTATTCATACTCCAAAAACAACTTTTCAAGGTTCCCCTTTTTTTAATGTAATAGTAATGTATTATTTAAGTCATAAATACGATGATGTATGTGTTATATTATCTGAACCATATAAAACTGATAGTCAAAAGAAAATACATTGGTTAAAGGATGAATCTAATCATGAACATGATGAAGCATGTGTTCTTTTACCTAATAAAATTGATGATATACCGTATTATCAAGACGAAGTTAGTTTAAGATGGAATGAGAAAAAAAAATGTATAACTGTCCCTGGTGATAAAAAAAAATTTTGGGAAACATTTAGTAAATGTGATTCGAAAAGATTTATAGTATTTCCTTTCGGATATGATTGTGTTGATAGTGGACATGCAGGTTATTGCTTGTATGATAAGAAAGAAAAGAGTTTAGAAAGATTTGAATCATATGGAGTCATAAATGATGATAAGAAATGTTTAAATCCTCCAAAGTTAGATCAAAAGATTCAAAAACTATTTAAAGACAATTTGGGTGAAGATTTTATATCTGAATACTACCCTCCATCAAAATACTCATTAGTAAAATCTTTTCAAACGCTTCAAGAATCGGAAGGTGAAAAATTAGAATTATCAGGATTTTGTGCATGTTGGTGTGCTTTTTGGGTAGAACTACGATTATTAAATCCTGAGATTGGTCGAAAAGAGTTATTAAGATTAGCATTAAAAAAACTATTAAAGATTAGAGAAGAAAAAGGTATATCTCTGACACAATTTATAAGAAATTACAGTGGTGTGATTGTATATGTAAGTGATGAAATTAAGAAAATATATGAAAAAGAAAAATGAAAAAATAATTTATTTTAAATGAAGATTATTATATAATGAAAGTTTATAATACTTGTATTGAATTATTGAATGAACGAGGTTATGAAATTTTAGATAAAGATGATGAAAGAATATTAGGTTCTAGAATTAATAAATTCACAAACGCGGAAGAACAGATATGTGTTTTCTTATCTATAACAAACAAATTCAATGTTGAAAGTATTCAGGAATATATATACATGTTAAAACAGATGGAAATAAATCATTGTATTATAGTTCACAGAGAAAACGCTACACCAGTTGCAAAAAAGATAGTAGAGGATTCAAAAGATTTGATAATTGAATTATTCAATGAAGACGAATTACAATGTAATATTACAAAACATTATCTTGTACCAAAACATGAACTCGTTTATAAAAAAGGAACTAAACAATGCATCGAATTTAAATCTAAATATGGTGATAAATTCCCAACCATTTTAAAGTCTGATTCGGTTGCTCGGTTTTATGGTTATGAAAGAGGAGATGTTATACAAATAACAAGAAAGAATGGGTTTGTTACATTTAGAATATGCAAATGAACGAAATTTTATTCTTTAATATTGTTATAAAAACTTATAGGAATTTGTTCTTGTATATATTTGATATAACCATTATTATATTTTTTTTGCGACAATGGATACATAAAACCATTTATCAACCAAGCAAAATGTAATGACGAAAATCTTAAAATATGTTCTAAATTATTGTTTAAATTACAATTTGTATTTTTTTCTACTAAAATTTTATTTAAATCATTACATAAATGCAAATCTTCTTTATGCACAACTTTAAACTGTAATACTTTTCTATTTTGACCTATACTATTAATTATTCCAGCGTGTAATATGTCAGAATTAAATATTACAATAGTATTTTTATTTCCAGAAATAGATATTACTTTACTAGTAATAAAAGGAAATTGTTTATAACTATTTGGACATAATGATAAAAAGTCTCCTTCATATTCATATAAGATCACTGTATAGGTTGGGTGTTTAGTATTTAAATATTTTTGTCCTGATGTTACATCTCTGTGAAATGTTGATAATGAACAACCTTTTATATAATAGTAATAATCAAGAAATATATAATCTTTCGGTAATTTTTCCAATACACTATTTTTAATAATATTCTTTTTATCATTTACATTTAGATTATCAAGATCAATATTAAATTCATAATAAATAAAACCTTTTTTAAATATGTTTGAAGGTGACACAGTTATTTTTTTTTCCACGGTATATAAATACATATAAAGGAAGAAAATTAATATTAATATAATATAATATAACATTTATTAAATGTTATATTTTAATTTTTTTTATTATTTAAATACGATTAGGAATTGGGTAATACCATAAATGAATTCCTAAACTTACAGGTGATAAACATTCAAAAAGTATAAGAGTACATCCAATGATTGGGTATCTAGCAGATATATCTGTAATAGCAGGTAATCCTGCTTTCATAACTAAATAATCAGCAAATAATGCACTAACATTAACGAATTGTGTTGTAACAAAAACAGTTAATGCTTGACTTGATATAGTACTACTCATTTTTATATATATATATATATATATATTTATTACTTTAAATAGATTTTATAACTTATATACAAGTTATAAAATTACAATTTTGTTTTTGTGTTTTTGTATTTTTGTGTTTTTGTTTTGTGTTTGTGTTTTTGTGTTTATGCTATTATTTTCTGTAACAGTTCTTCCAAACCATCCTTGGTCTTTAAAGATACTGCGAAAGATACTATGTTACACATATCTTTTGTACGGTTATAAAAGATATTTTTATCTAAATTTTTTCGTGAACCGATAAAGTATTTACTCACAGGTTGATATAGTAGATACTTGATGTCATCAAACAAATCAAATGTATAATGTGTATCATACAAGCACACTATAGCATCTATGACATCGACATGATGTTCTATGCCACCGAGTCTATACTCTGTGAAATGAATTTCCGTTGAATCCAAAGATACGTATCCATTAGATGCGTTGATTTTCTTCAAGAAGGTACATTTCATCGGCGGGCTTGTGATGACTTTGTCTCCGACAAGCAGGACAGTCAAAGTCCTCGACGGTTTAAAATCCAGTACCAAAGAAAAGATATTAGAAGAATCTAAAACCGTATCTTTGAATTCACTGAAAAAACAGTCAAAAGCATTGTCATAACAGTGAACAACAAACTCCATTGTATCTAGTCTGAACTTTTCTGGAAAGTCAATTTTAAAAATCGATTTTTTTTAATTTAGAGAAAAGAATATATATAAAAAAATGATTGAAAAATTGTCAAATAATTTTATTATAAATCCACACGTAAACAATGCAATTAATTTATTAAGATACTTTAGAAGTCTAAAACTATTTAATATAAGTATATATATAGGTGATTATATGTCAAAATTATTTCCTTATTCTGTAGATATAAAAGACGAAATATCTATATGTTCGTATTATATAAATAATTATCAAAAGTCTTATGATGTTCACGAAAAAACTTTAGCATTTAGAGGATTGACACATGACACATCATTAAAAATATTATTCAATCAACATTTTTCAATAAATCATATTTGTGATAATTATATATTCTACAATCCTGACATTATAAAGAAAATACAAGAAAGACCTAAATCAAGTTTTCCTTTACTTACTTTAACTATTACAACATGTAAGAGATTTGACTTGTTTGAAAAAACAATTAATTCAGTTTTAAATTGTGTTGATATTGAGAATATAGATTATTGGTTTTGTGTGGATGATAATAGTTCTGAAGAAGATAGAAAACGAATGAAAGAAATGTATCCATTTTTTACATTTTATTTTAAGACAATTGAAGAAAAAGGACATCCTAGAAGTATGAACATTATTAAAAATCATGTTAAGACTCCGTACATGTTACATTTAGAAGATGATTGGAAATTCTTTACAAAAAGAAATTATATATCTGATGCGTACGATGTTTTAAATTCTAATGATAAATTAGGTCAATGTTTGTTTAATAAAAATTACTCAGAAATCGCGTCAGATATAGATATTAAAGGAGGCTTTTTTCATACTACTTCTTCTGGATTGAGATATTATATTCATGAATATTTGAAAACACAAGAGGATAAAGAAAAATGGATAAAAAAATATGGTAATTGTAAATCTTCTTCATATTGGCCGCATTTTTCTTTTAGGCCTTCAGTAATTAAAAAATCTATTTTTGATGAGATTGGAGATTTTAATGAACACGTTTCACATTTTGAAATGGATTATGCTTATAAATATATAAGTAAAGGATATATATCTGCATTTTTTGAAGGGATTTATTGTTTACATACAGGTAGATTAACATCAGAAAGAACAGACGAGACAAAACTAAATGCTTACAAGTTAAACGATGAGATACAGTTTTATGGAAAAGAAGATAAAGGTAATAAAAAGTCTAAGTCTCAATGTAAGACATATGTAGTTAATTTAGACAGACGCAATGATAGATGGGAGAAGTTTGTTGAAAAATCAAGTTTTTTAAATTACGAACGATTTTCAGCAGTTGATGGGAAAACTTTATCAAGTAATCGGCAAATTCAACAAATATTTGAGAACAATGATTATAATATGAGGAAATCAATGGTAGGGTGTTTTTTATCACATATAAAATTATACATAGACTTAGTTAATGATAAATCAGATAATAAATATATATTAATTCTTGAAGATGATATAGATTTTGTTCCAGAATTTGAAAATAAATATAAAGTTCTCTTAAGTAAATTAAATAAAGTTTCATGGGATATAGCATTTCTAGGACATCATGTTAGAGATATTAATAAAAAGGAAGTATTTGATAAAGAAAAAGAACCCGAAATCGAGAAATGGGATGTGTATACTTCTTTTATTAATTCTTTAGGAAGTACAGCCTCATACATGATTACTAAAGATGGTGCACGTAAATTCTTGAATTTTCTAAATAGAACTGGAGCTACGAATGGTATTGATACATGTATACAAAAAGCATGTAATGAGTTAAATATATATTATTGTACACCACATTTAATATATTCTGATTGCTATAGAGGAGATAATTCACCAGATTCAGATATACAATACGATTATAGTTCACTTTCTAGAACAATAGAAGAAAGATTACAAGATGAAATAGATTTTTATAAAGAAAAGAATATAAATTTAATATCATTATCATCTTATGATGAAGTTATAGATTATATGAATAAAGATAATAATGGTGATGTGTCTGTGTATTATAAAACTGATAATAAACAAGAGATAAATAAACTTGTCAAGATTTGCACATATCCATTTTATTTGATAGGTGATTCGATTATGTTTATAAATTCTCAAAAGTATGAGAATTGTTATTATCATAGATATAAAGTGAATGATGAATACAAATTAATTTTTTAAAAATGATTTTAATTTAAATATATCTTATAATTTAAAAATGAATAAAGCTGGTGGTAAAAATACTACTTATAATGGGAAGAAATTTGAGGATAAAATTAATAATAAAAATATATTATTAAATTTTGGATATGTAGAGGAATATTACTATATCGTAAAAAATTACGAAGACAAAAGATGTATTTTTGTAATACAAAACCAGTTTAAAAAATATATGAAAAATAAATACAATATAGATATATTCAGATTACCTGATGAAGCATATATTATTGAATATAAAACTGGTGAAATATATATCAAAATTTTAGAAAAGAAATCACAAAATGTTCCAGGTTCTGTTGAGACAAAATTATGGTCTTCACCTTCATTAAAAAGAGAGTATGAAATAATACTTGGAGATAAGTTTGATGTATCGTACGGATTATCTGTTAATTCATATTTACAAAATCTATTAACATCTTCTCATAAAAAATATACAACATTAAACACTATATTACAGGAAAATAATATTGAAGTTTTATACGGTGATGAAACTGATTATTTTACAAAATTAGATTTATGGATTAACAAGTAAATTTAATTTAATTTTATATAAAATTAAATTAAAAGTTTTTGATAATTACTTCATTAGCTTTAGAAGTAGGATTTTTAGAATTTATTGTTCGTTTACATAAAATAGATGTTATATTATATTTTTCATCTGTAAAATTTTTACGTACTAAACTTACATCTGAATTACTTAACATTATTTTTTTACCTGTATTGTTTAATTGATTGATTAATTTAAATAAATTAGTGTGATTATCAATATTAAAACCATTTTCTGTATATCCTACAAATGATGTGTTATTTTCAGGAGCATATGGTGGGTCGAGATAAACAAAATCATCACTTTCTACATTTTTTAAAGAATCACTAAAATCGGCGCATTCAAATACCACGTCTTTAATTAGTTCGTGTATTTTATTTAAATGTTCTTTATTTATTATTTCAGGATTGCTATAATGACCGTATGGAACATTAAATCCATTTGGTCCAACTCTGAATACACCTCTAAAACAAGTTTTATTTAAAAATATAAATAAAGCAGAACCAAGTATAGTTTTTTTGTCTTCAGAACTTAACTTATTATAGGTGTTTCTAATCCAGTAATAATAATTTTCTTTATTTTTCTTTGCTTCTTCGATGTTCTTGGGTTTTCTATTTATACTTTCTTCTTCACAATTATTAAAATCCTTTATAATATCTTCTATTTTATTATACAATTCATCATGTTTCAATTGTATATTTTTGTAAACATATATTAAAGGTTCGTTTAAATCGTAAGCATAAATATTTCCATGAATCTTTATATTTCCATTATTAACATATGATAGTAAAGTCAATAATACACTTCCACCTCCTAAAAATATCTCACGGTAGTTATTTATTTCTAATGGAAAATCTGAAATAAGTTTATGTAATATTTGAGTTTTTCCACCAACCCATTTTAATATTGGTTTAACTATACTATTAAAAACACAATGGTTCTTTTTATGTTTTGTGTATTCAGATTTTGAATCAAAATTCTTATTGCATTTTTCACAAATATGTTTATCCATTTTATTTATAATATAATTATTTATATTATAAATCAATTTTATATTAATAGTATAATAAATATAAATAATATAAAAAGAATAAAAATAATATTATTATTAGATCTTCTTCTTCTACGAGATGATGATATTGATTTATAATTCTCTTTAACTTTTATATTATACACAATACTATCTAAATCTCCAGCTACCAGTTTAGAAAAGTCAGGCCAGTACTCCATCTTATATATAAATTCATTATTTGTTCTATCGAATTTATTATCTTGATTGAGTATAAGTTTTTCATATGTAGTTAGTTTATATCCATTGTCCTGTATATTCCATATACCTCTCAAAGCCATATCATCGAAACTATATAATATAGGATGTTCTAAAAACAATCTGATTCCAGGTAATGTCGGGTAGCCTACAATTACATTCTCTTCTATCTCACAATGATTAACACCTCTTAGAATTTTGAAAAATTCTTTGTCTCCTTTCCACGAATTTCGAATTATCCAATATTTTACACCATTTTCTTCTCCCCATCCTATAATAACAACCGCGTGCCCACAAGTATTTACCTGACCTGAAACTGTATCCCACTTATATATTCCTTTACCATCCCATTTAAGAAAATCTTTAAATATTCTCATAACTGTTGAACAAGGACCCCAATGATATATCTCTCGTCTTATATTCAATTCATTTCCATCTTTTGTAATTGGACTTTTACTTATTGTTCCTGGGACATAATAATATCCAGATACACGATGATGCACCATTTCAGAATTATCAGTTGGACAAGTATCAAATGAATCACCAAATAAAGTATCAGAAGAATATATATTATTTAGTCTTATTTGATCATTAACACATTTACTTTCAGGAACACCAAAACTATATAAATATCTCCATGCATGTAATAATGTGTTTTCATTACATTTACTTATAATAATATCATTTTTTGTATCTGGACTTATACCGTTTGTTATATTATTATTTATTGTATTCCAATCTTGATTTCGTTGGAATATCATCTTTGCAGGAGAAAATGTGAGATTGTATTTTCCTTTTGTATATATTGATAGTCGTGAAGATAAAGTATATAGTGAAGCAAAAGCCCAACAGGATATACATTGCGACTGGTATTGGTCATTTTTAATATAATCTTTCCATATAGTTCTACCATCAAAATTATCAGGTATATTGAGAACTAATTTTTCATTTTGTAAAGGTGTATTGTCTATTGATAGTTCACTGAATTGTTTCTTAAATTTATCATCAGAAAATAAATAAGTTCCGTATATATTCATTTTTATTATTAAAAAAAAAATAAATATTCTATATAATAAAAAATGAAAAAAAAACAAAAACGTTCTCGTTCTCGTTCTCGTTCCCGTTCTCGTTCCCGTTCTCGTTCTCGATCACCTGTTCGAAAAGGATTTAAATTTAACGCTCTTGCAAAAGCATTTAAGTATTCACCTAATAGAGATACAAAGGCTTGGACTAATCCAAAAACTGGACAAGTAATTCTATTTACTCACACTGCAACGAATATTCCTAAATCATTTTACAAGTAAATATTATTTTTAAATAGAAATATGTATTTAAAAATAAAATCTCTTTAAATATATAATGGTTATTATAGACTCTTATTTAGATTATCATCATAAATACTCTAAAATTTATGAACAAAATACGTTAGTTTTAATGCAAGTTGGGTCTTTTTTTGAAGTCTATGCTACTTTAGAAGAAGGACCTCCAATTCAATCTATTGGAGAAATATTAGAAATACAAGTTACAAAAAAAAATAAATCGATTGCAAATATTGATAAAAGCAATCATTTATTATTAGGTTTTCCTATTCATTCTGTTAAGAAATTTATTGATATTTTGTTGTCCAATAATTTTACAATTATTTTAATTGAACAAACAACTCCACCACCAAATCCTAAAAGAGAAGTAACTCAAATTATTTCACCATCCACTTATACAGAAAATTCGTCTTTATCAACCAATAATTATTTGATGACTATATATTTTTCTGTAGGTCAGGATAAGAACAAAAATGAATTTATTTTATCTAGTATATCATGGGTTGATATAACAACAAATGAAAGTTTTATATATGAAACAAACGACACTGATTCGATCATCAACATTGAAGATACATTAAAAACAATTTCAAATAATAGTCCGTCTGAGATTGTATGTTTTACTGACATTCAAACAAAGTCAAATTCAAAATTAATGAACATGTTGTCTAATTTTATCAAAAGTATTCCAAGTAATATATGTATTCATAACAAACTTAGTACATTAATCAATGATAATTTTTTCAAACTCTCATACCAAAACACTATTTTCAAAAAAGTATTCAAGAATACGAATACTATTCTTTCAATCATAGAATATCTTGATCTAGAAATGAAACCATTGTCCGTTGTGTCTTTTGCATACCTACTCCAATTTGTATATGAACATTCAGATAAAATAATCAATGGTATTAAGAAACCCATTTTTTTAGAAAATCATAAATATCTATCTCTTATTAACAACGCGTTGGAAAATCTAAATATAGTTTCAAATAAAACATCAAATACAAAGACTTCTTCTTTAGTCAACTTACTAAACAATTGCAAAACGAGTATTGGTAAAAGATTTTTTAAACAATGTATCATTAATCCTTTAACTGATCCCAATAAAATTAATGAAAGGTATGAACAATGTGATATGTTTATTAAAGATGACTTATATAAAGAAGTGAGAATACATTTATCTAAAATATCTGACATTGAAAGACTATATAAGAGAATAATATTAGGAACACTTCAACCTAGTGAATTTGTTAGTATTCATAATTCGTTGGAAGCATTGACTATATTATGTAAATATAATTTCAAGAACATGAATTGGTCGGTTGATAATCAGTCATGCTTAGAAGATTTTATGATCTACTATAAAAAGAAATTCGATTTATCTGAAATGGAAAAAGTTAATTTGATTCAGATTAATAAAAATATTTTTAATAAAGGTATTCATCCAGAAATAGATTCTATGGGAAATGATATTACATGTCTTGAAAACATATTCGAAAATGTTTTATCATGTCTTAATGAAGGTAAGAGTATCGACAATAGTAGTAATGAATTCAAATTAGAAAAAAATAAAGATAATATTAAATCTATCACCATCACACAAAATAGATTTAGTAATCTTAAGAAAGATAAATCAAGATGTAATTATATTAACAAACTATTAAGTAAATGTTCTTTATCTCTTGATGACATTATCGAAAAACCTGTTTCTACAAATAATAAGACGAACCTTAAAATCTCATTCAAAGGTATGAATGATAGTCAATCTAAACTATCTGAATTACAATCGGAATTTAAATCTAGAATTACTGAACTCTATTTACACGAACTCAAACATTTTTACGAGAATTACGAGAATTTGTTTACATTCATAAGTCATTTTGTAGGTCTTGTTGATTTTTATTCGACAAATGCTAAAAACTCAGTTGATTTTTGTTATACCCGTCCAAATATAGTTTATGAAAGTAAAGATAGTTTCATTAATACAGTTGGTATAAGACATCCATTAATTGAACAAATTCAGGTTGATATACCTTATATATCGAATGATGTAAGTATAGGTTCTGAAAGTATGATTTTATATGGATTGAATTCGTCAGGTAAATCTTCTCTTATGAAATCAATTGGAATGAATTTAATCATGGCGCAAACTGGAATGTTTACTTCGTGTAAGTCATTTAACTTTCATCCGTACCATCATATTTTTTCTAGAGTTATTGGAGGTGATAATTTATTTAAAGGTCAAAGTTCATTTGTTTCAGAAATTAATGAAATACGAACTATTCTAAAACGAACTGATAATCATTCACTTGTTTTAGGTGATGAATTACTAAACTCCACTGAAACAACTTCTGCTATTGCAATGATTGTTTCAGGTATTAATATTCTCTCTAGAAAAAATACATCATTTATATTTGCAAGTCATTTACATGAGTTATGTGATATTGATTCTATAAAAAACTTAAGTAATGTGAATATTTATCATCTGTCTGTTGATTATGACAATGAAAAGAATATTCTTATTTATAATAGGAAACTTAAACCAGGTAATGGTAATTCATTATACGGTCTCGAAGTTGCTTATAGTTTAGATATGCCTCAAGAATTCTTGTCTTTCGCTCATTCTGTTAGAGATGAATTTTTGAATAGAAACAAATTTATCGTTGAACCGAGAATAAGTAAATACAATAAAGATGTATACATGGATATTTGTTCTGTTTGTAATAAGAAATGTGAAGAAGTACATCATTTGAATCCTCAAGAAAAAGCAAATGAACATGGTTTTATAAAAAATAAACAACTTCATATGAACCATAAATCCAATCTATTACCTATATGTATTGAGTGTCATGATAATATTCATAATGGAAACATTAATGTATGTGAACCTGTTTTAACTTCGAAAGGTGTTGAATTA
>Ga0214921_10001954_pt1 | contig 34468 bp, 30 predicted proteins | sample LL1505_MetaG_FD_177992 | JGI IMG/M metagenome (GOLD analysis project Ga0214921, IMG submission 177992) | Freshwater microbial communities from Lake Lanier, Atlanta, Georgia, United States - LL-1505 | ecosystem: Environmental > Aquatic > Freshwater > Lake | place: USA: Georgia | collected... | reverse complement strand
AAGAAGTCGAAGAAGAAGTCGAAGAAGAAGTCGAAGAAGAAGAAGTCGAAGAAGAAGTCGAAGAAGAAGAAGTCGAAGAAGAAGTCGAAAAAGAAGAAGAAGTCGAAGAAGAAGTCGAAGAAGAAGAAGTCGAAGAAGAAGTCGAAGAAGAAGAAGTCGAAGAAGAAGAAGTCGAAGAAGAAGAAGTCGAAGAAGAAGTCGAAGAAGAAGAAGTCGAAGAAGAAGAAGTCGAAGAAGAAGTCGAAGAAGAAGTCGAAGAAGAAGTCGAAGAAGAAGTCGAAGAAGAAGTCGAAGAAGAAGTCGAAGAAGAAGTCGAAGAAGAAGTCGAAGAAGAAGTCGAAAAAGAAGAAGAAGTCGAAGAAGAAGAAGTCGAAGAAAATCCGATTGATGAAGTTAATATTGAGATTATGAACGATGTTCTAATTAAAGATATGACTACACAAATCGCAGAACCTGTTGTAGAACCTGTTACAGAACCTGTTGTAGAACCTGTTACAGAACCTGTTGTAGAACCTGTTACTGAACTAATCGCAGAACCTGTTACTGAACCAATCGCAGAACCTGTTACTGAACCAATCGCAGAATCAGTCACCGAACAAGTTACAGAACCAGAAACTGATCAGAATGCGGAACAGAGTGATGATTTAAAAAGTGTTACAATGGTACGCCTTGCCCCTAAAAAACAAATTTATGCTAAAATTGGAAAACATAATAATAATAATGAAAATATTAATGATGTTAAAAACAATGTACTGACAAGACGTAATAAATATAAAAAAGTACGTTCAGAAGATGACTAAGAAAAAAAATTGAATTATATATATTCTAATATTTTATTTATAATATAATAAACAATATATAAATTAATATAATGTCTGTTACGGTCCCATTTATTACTGATATTCGAGACGTATGTGAATTTGATCTGGAATATAATTTTGAATATGATGAATTAGAATATGGAATCAATAAAAATAATAATGAAGAAAATAAGAATACAGATATTACAAATCCATTTTATGTTAGTCAAAAAGGAGGTAATCTTAAAACAATAACATGGGGAGATATTTATCGTAATTTTAATTCTGTTATAATTATGACTCTGTGTGATTATATGAAACCAGAAAATATTGATATCTTTTTTAAGATGAATATTGTAAAAGATGAACTAAAGAATATAAAAAATATTACACACTTTCGTACAGGGATTAATATTCTAAAAAATAAAGACCATTATTTTAAATCTGTTATTGTTAATAAAGATGATTTAATACAATTATTTCCGGATGGAAATTTTAATGAATCAGAAATTGTTCTTAGTATTTTTGAGATGAATGAATCTAATACGCGTAAATATTGCGATATGTATAAATCATCTAATGATATTCAAGATATAGAGACTAAACTTGATATGTATACATATTATCTAGGAGACAAAAAAAATCTAGATTATCTTAATGTTGAACTGAATGATATGTTTAAAAATCTAAAAGAATCAGATTATTGGTCTGATAAAAAAAATCTAGATATCAATATTACTACAAGTTTCATTGATCGAGAATTTAATAATCAACGTACATCAAATTCATTTCAAGTGATCAATCAAAATGAAAATAAAAATTTTACAAACCTTAATTTTGTAAAAAATAATGATTATCCCATCGGACAATCTATTAAACATCTTAAAAAAGGAAAAAAAGATTATCCAATTGATGATATTAAAAATGATATTAAAAATAATATTAAAATTGATATTAAAGATAATGTTATTCAGAAATCAGCAAATAATAAAATTATTAAGAAAAAAGATCTTTTTGTAGATCCATCAGCTATCATTCGAAAAGAAAAAACGAATAAAAAGCGTACATTTTTCAGTACAATAATTGATAACAAGAATATTAATAACGATTATATTCTAAATATGTATAATATGCTTAATAATGATAAACTCAAATATAATTTTGTAAATAGTTTATTAGTATCAAAAGAATATTGTCATCTTATTCTTAATAATAAAAATATGCTTGAACAAATTATACCAATGATTGAAAAATATAAACACGTATTCAAATATACTATTGGTTATACATGGCTAAATTTTTATCTAGAAGAATGTCTAGCTAGAACAAAATCTACTAAAAAGAGTCGATTTGTATTTGATATTAATACTGCAAATAAACTGCCAGTATTTCCATACATTTATTCTGATATAAAACAAAATCCATATATTACAGTACTTACGGATGATGTAGAAATTTTACAAGATAATACTTATGGTATTACATATATTAATGGATATGATGGATACGGTGTTACAGATTTAGCAACATTTCAAAAGAGATTTAATATTTTTACTACTGGTAATCCAGACCTTAATCCATTTGTAGGACTTGATTGGTCAAAATTTGGTGTATCTGGTTCGGCTATTACTGCTTGTTTACAAAAACGATCTATTTTATTAGATCAGATTATTAAAAAAAATAATAATAATGAAACCGAAGGATTTAAAGAATTTATTAATAAATATTATGCTGATTCTGATGTGGATTTAATGTCAAATGATTCATCAATTGTATCATTTTTAGATTCTGTTAATACTGTCTATGAAACTTTACAAAAAAATATAAATGCTACTCCAAAAGAAACCAGTTTTGAATCTGTTAAAACTTTTGCAATTTCAATTACATCATATTTCTTTGAATATTATCTGAAAGACTTTAATGATACATATGGATTTAATAAAACAATTCAGGAATTTGAAAATATGACCGATGATATCCTATTTAAAACTTATATGTATACCAAATATATTAACTCAAAAATGTTAACAAATAAAAAAATACTTAACGATAATAATAAAAATAATATATTTGTAAAAGAATATATGATACCAAATATATATGAAAATATGAATATTTATAAAGTTGATTATGCAAATTATGAAACATATGATGTACAAGATTCAGATGTTGTATATTATCGAAATGATTTTGGTAATATTTTTACACAAAAAGAAAATCACATGGTGATGAAAATCTCGGAAAATATTAGATATAAATTATTTTGTAAATCAACAAAAATAGAAACATTCCGTATACGTGATAAAGAATTCTTTAGTACTGTTGCTCGTTTCCACTTTCCTTGTGTCAGAGCATATTATCAAGGCGATAATGTATACATACTTCCTAGTTGTATATCTGCAATGATGACCGGACTAAATATTGAATATAAATATTTTGCAGGTGTTCGTAATCCAGTAGATATTATTAATAAATATATGCAACGAGGCTTTGGTGTATTACTTAATAAGTTTGAGATTAATATTTGGCTAGAATATAATAAAAATACAGAAAATAAAACAAATATTAAATTTGATGGTACAGATGTTGATAAGAAAACTTTACTTGGACCAAAAACACTAGAAAATAAAATTTATAAAATTGAGAACCCAGTTCCATATAATAACATTATTAAAAATACATCTGATCTAGAACAATATTATTCTAAATATAATAAATCATCATGTATTAATGCAACAAAGATGAAATCTATTAATACTAATGGAAATATAAATAAATTTCATCCATCATATGTTGAACTTTGTTATGATGAACTTAATTAAAATAATAAATATATAGACAGAAATTTTATTTTTATAACTAAAGGTATACCAAATTTTCTGAGATCTATTTTTTGTATAAAAATATATAAAAAATAATATTTATAAAAAATAATATTTATATAATATATAGATGAGTTATGAAAAAGTATTTGTTTTTGATCCAGAAACTGGGACAATTAAGACTATGACAGTGACCGACAGTAAACAATTAGAAAAGAGTCAAATTACAATAGATGAATTAAGAGAATTAAATAATGCTGTGAAAACAACAGTAGCAACAGTGGCAACAGAACAGTATCCAAACGAACAAATGGTTTATGATGCAAGTGGACTTCGCGTAGTACAAAGAACAGGAACATCAAACGGTAATACAGAAGTAAAAAAATCACAAGTTAATCAAACAGGTGGTAAATCTAAAAAATCATCTAAAAAATCATCTAAAAAATCATCTAAAAAACAAGCTAAAAAATCATCTAAAAAATCATCTAAAAAACAAGCTAAAAAATGATCTAAAATCATCTAAATCAATAAGACATTTAAAAAAATTACATAGATTTTTTGAATGTCTTTCTACATACTGTACATGTATAGAATATAGTAGCTGGTTCATCAATACATCTGGTTTGTGTAATATAATATGTATGTTTCTTTTCACCACATCTCATACATTTAAATTCATCAGTTGTATTAACTTTTGAAAGAGTATCATCGCGAAGATTATTTTTATCTATGATAGATTTCCATCTTTGTGGATGAAGTTGATATGGATGTAAAAATGCAATAATCTGACCGCTTAATTTATTTGTAAGAATATCATTAATAAGAGTTTTATTTTGAACATGTTCATTTTTATCATCAAGATTATTTAATAGGTTTTCTAATTTATCGTAGTAAGTTAGATGAAAAAAATGATATGGATAATTATTTGATATGACATAATTAAGTGATGATTCAAAAATACCTTTTTCAATATCTTCAGAAATATTATAACAATTTATAACATCATCTATTTTTTTTATAGTTTCTTTTCTATCTATAACAGATTCGGACATTTTAATAAAATCAATTGGTAAATGTGCAGAATTTTCCATAATAAAATCAAATTGATCTAAATATTCTTTATCTTGAGAATATGTATCAAGTGAAATAGTTTGTGACATTGTATATAGTTAAGCTATTTAGTATATAGTTAAGCTATATATTATATAGTTAACTTAAATATAATTCAATTTTTAATTAAAAAAGTTGAATTATATTTTTACTAAGATAAGCAAATAATCAAGTTAACCAAATATAACTAAATATAACTAAACGATATGAAGCTCTATACAAACACAGATTTATCATTAATAAAAAATAATATTAAAGATATTAATAAACAAATAAGAACAGTTATGATGAATAATTTTCATCCAAATTGTACTGAAAGAGAACAGATATTTTCAATAATTTTAGATTATATTAAAGATAATAATAGAAAGATATATGGAGGTTATGCATTAAACGAATTGATAAAACTTAAAAATGAAAATGATATGATATATGATATTGAAGAATTACCGGATATTGATTTTTATTCGTATGATCCAAATACAGATATAATAAATATATGTAATAAAATACATGAAAGTGGATTTATAAAAGTTAATGGGAGAGAAGCTAAACATAAAAATACATATAGTGTATATGTTAATTATGAATTATTTTGTGATATTACATATGTACCAAAATATATTTATGACAAGATACCATTTAAACTTATTAATAATATAAAATATACAAATTCACAATTTATGATAATAGATTATTTAAAGATATTATCTGATCCATTATGCAGTAATTGGAGAATAGAAAAAACATACGAACGTTTGATATTGTTAAATAAATATTATCCAATATACGAAAATAAAGAAAGTATAATAATAAATCCAATTGATAATCAAGATAAATTAGATAAGTGTATAGAATTAATATATGATTTAATAAAAAATAAAAATGATATTATTGTTATTGGTTTTTATGTGTATAATTATTTTCTAATAAAATCAAAATATAATAAATTTGATTTAGTTGATATCCCTTATATAGAACTAATATCAAAAAATTATAGAAATGATTTTAATAATATTTACAATAAATTAAAAGAGACTTTTTCAGATTTAAATATATCGTATAAAGAATATTATCCATTTTTTATGTATAATGGATATAATGTTGAGATATATGTAGATGGAGAATTGATTTTAATAATATATGATTATGATAATAGATGTTTACCATATCAAAAAGTAAGTTTTATAGATTATAATAAAAATATAGAATACTCTGATATTAAAATAAATATAGGTTCTTTTAATTTGATATTATTATATGCCCAAATTAATGTTTTTAAAAATCATATATTTAAAAATAATAATATGAAAATAATTTATGAAAAGTATGTATCACATATAATAATTATACGTGAATATTATTTTAGAAGAAATAAATTTAATCTATTAGATAATACTATATTTCGAGATTTTATTATAGATTGTATATATCCTGATTTTAATCCAGAACATGAAAATTTAATACGTTATGAAAAAAGAAAAGAAAATAATAAACCATCGATGTATATATACGATCCAAATAAAAATAAAAAAAACGAAAAAGCCAATAATTTTTATTTTTCAAATATATCAGGCAATGAAATAAAAAATATAAAACATTCAAAATTATTTAATACACAAAATGACAATAGTGATAATTTCGATGATGATGTTGATAATGTTGATGATGTTGATGATGATGTCGATGATGATGATGTCGATGATGATAATGTCGATGATGATAATGTCGATGATGTTGATGTCGATGATGATGATGTTGTTGATGTTGTTGATGTTTAAAAAATGAAATTTTTTTAATTTATTTTAGTTAACTTAATAGTAGTTAACTAAATAATAATATAATATAGTTAATAAGATAATGACAGAACAATATTACAAATATATTCTTAATGAGAAAAATAAATTTATATCTGCAGAATTTATTGAAACAACATTAAAAAAGTATTCTATTAATCACAAAGTGATTAATATAAATAATTTTCGACAAGCATTTATTCATATATCATATTTAAAAGAACAACAACTTACAGATAAATTTATAAAATTATTATTAGAATTAGAACCAATTAATGATAAATTAATAAAAAAAACAATACCATTACAAGATAAGTCATATGAAGTATTAGAATATCTTGGAGATGCAGTAATACATTCCGTATTAGCAGAATATTTATTTCGTAGATATCCAAATGCTGATCAGGGATTTTTGACAACAATCAGAACACGAATAGAGAAAGGAGAAACATTAAATAAATTTAGTAGAAATTTGGGATTTCATGAATATGCCATTATATCAAGAAATATTGAATTGTCAGGTGGTAGAGAAAATAATATAAATATAATGGAAGATGTATTTGAGGCATTTATAGGAGCATTAAAATTAGAAACAAATTATGAAACATGTCAAAAATTTATAATAAATTTAATTGATACGATGATAGATTTTGCAGATATGATAAATAATGATGATAATTATAAACAATTACTTATGCAGTATTATCATAAAAATGGATATAGAACAACACCTACATATGTTTTAATTAATACAATTGATGAGAAACCAAGAAAAAAATTTGAGATGATTGCAAAAAATCCAGATGGTAAAGTTATTGGTAAAGGTATTTCTACTTCAAAAACACATGCTGCACAATTAGCAGCAAAAGAAGCCCTAATAAAATTAGGTGCTATAAAAAATAATAATTCTGATGAAGATTCAGATGATGAATATTATGAATTATAATTTAAAATTTATCACTACCTAGTAAACTATTAAGAATTAACATAGTAATTAATGGTCCTCCTAAAAATATAAATTTTAATATATAAAATGCACCATACGGACCAGTTCCTCTTAATTTTGTTACAAATAATCCACCACATAATGTAAAAACAAAAACTGTTAATAATGCAACAGTATATTTTTTATCAAATTTATTTTTTTGTATTTGTAAAGAAAAATATGCAAGCGTACATATTACAATAGTTATAAAAAAAAATTTTGTAAAATTAAATAATCCTCCTCCACTTATAAATTTCATATAATATTTATTTATAAAATATTTATATGTTTTTATAAATAAAATTATATTATATTTGTATATAATATATGTCATATCAAAAAAATCGTGAAAAATATATTGATTTAAAAATAAATGGTAGATTATTTCCATCTTGGGTGTTAGCTAATTTTCCACAATTTAAATTACCAGAAATTATTCAAGATGAAAATTATGACGCATGTGCTACAAGTGGACCACAAAAATTACGAGAATATCAATTGTTTATAAGTAAAATAATAGATTATAATAGTCCATATAAAAATTTATTAGTGTATCATGGTTTAGGATCTGGTAAAACTGCTTCTACAATTAATTTGTATAATGTTTTATATAATTCTAGTCCAGCTTGGAATGTTTTTATATTATTACCAGCTACACTTCGTGCTGGATGGATAAAAGAGATGGAGACTTGGTTACAAAAAGAAGATAAAGAATATAGATTAGGAAATATAAAATTCATATCATATAATGCACCAAATGCTGATAAATCATTTATGGATGCTGTTAAAAATGCAGATACATCTAAAAAAAATTTATATATTATTGAAGAAGCACATTTATTTATAGGTAACGTCTATTCAAATATATCAACTGGATCTGGTAAAAGAGCTCAAACAATTTATGATTATATTATGCAAGATAAAAAAGAAAGTGAAGGTGTTCGAGTAATATTATTAACAGCTACTCCAACAATTAACAGACCTTTTGAATTAGCATTACTCTTTAATTTATTACGTTCTGGTACTTTTCCAAAATCAGAAGCACAATTTAATCAATATTATATATCATTAAGTTCAGGTGGTATGGAAACATTAAATCCATTATATAAAAATAATTTTCAAAGACGTATATTAGGTTTAGTATCATATTATATTGGTGCAACACCTGATTATTTTGCTAGAAAAGTTGTAACATATGTAGATGTACCAATGTCAAAATATCAAGATGAAATATACGATTATTTTTCACAATTAGAAGATTCATTTCAAAAAAAAAGTAAGAGATCACAAACATATATGTCTTATACACGTCAATCATGTAATTTCGTTTTTCCAGCTATGGGTCAAGGATTAAATGGAGAGAATAGACCTAGACCACGTAATTTTAAATTATCTGATAGAATTGATAAAGGCGAATTAGATATTGAAGAGGATAAAGATGAAAAATATTATGATGTTAGTGATTATTTAAATCAGGTAGAAAAATTTGTTAATTCGTATGATTCATATCTAACAACAAAATTATATTCAGATAAAGATAAAAAATATACTATAGCCGATGATATTAAAAAGATAAGAGAAAATTATAATTATAATCTTACAGAATTTTATAATAAAGAGAAACAAAAATCGCAATTATTTGAAGCATTATATGCGTGTTCTGCAAAGTATTTAACAATAATATTAAATATATTACGTTCTCCTGGTCCTGTATTAGTATATTCAAATTATGTTCTTATGGAAGGTTTACAGATATTTAAAATGTATTTAAAATATTTTGGCTTCTCATCTTTTAAGGATATGAACACTGGTACTAACGGGTTTAGATATATAGAATATCATGGTGGTATAGATAAAGAAGAGCGTTTTAAGAATGTCGAACAATTTAATGTTAATGAAAATAAGAAAGGTGATGTTGTAAAAATTATTATGATTTCTCCAGCTGGTGCTGAAGGTTTGTCACTTAAAAATACGCGTCAAGTACATATTGTTGAACCATATTGGCACGAAGTACGTATAAAACAAATGGTTGGTCGTGCTATACGTTTGTGTTCACATAAAGATCTACCAAAAAATGAACGCGTAGTAGAAGTATTTAGATATAAATCAATTAGATCTACTCTAAATAAAAAAATGAGCACCGATCAATTAATAGAAAGTATTGCTAGAAGTAAAGAAGGTTTACTTCAATCATTTGAGGATGCAATAAAAGAATCAGCAATAGATTGTGAATTATATAAAGCACATAATTTATTAGTGGATGATTATAAATGTTTTAAATTCGAAGAGAAATCATTATTTGATGAACAAATAGGACCATCTTATAAAGAAGATCTAATAGATGATTTGAGAATGAATAATGGTAGTAATTCAACTAATTCAAAAATAGTAAGAATAAAAGTTATCAAAATAAAAGCGGTAAAAATTCTGTCAAAAGATGATTCGGGAAATATAAAATATTCTCAACCTAAATTTTATTGGTATAATCCTGAGACATATATAGTATATGATTATGATTTAAAATATCCCATTGGAAAGGTTGGTGTTTCTGATGATCATATCCCATTAAAATTATCTGAAGACACATATATAATTGATAAGGTTATACCCATTCCGCATATAGATTCAAAATAAAATAAAATTTAATTTGTTAAAAAATCTACATATAAAATTATTCTATTTGAATCAGAATAATTTTCAGCAGAATGTTGTAATTCAGAATTAAATATAATGGCTTTACCATTTTTATGTAAATTAATATAAATATTATTTTTATCTTTTATTTTTAGATCACTTTTACCACCAGATAATTTCATATTAAATGCCATTGAATTAAATGATGGACCAGTATCATCTGTATGAAATTCTATTTTACTGTTTGGTATAAGAAGTGAATACCCTGCTATATTTATATTCTTTAATGATTTTAATAATTTAATAGTATTTGGACATATAGTTCCAGCTTTACCAATAACATTATTACGATACATTAATGGAAAATTAAACCAGACATCATTTTTTTCCCATGATTTAATCCAATTATCATTATTTTCTAATTTTTGTATAAATTTATCACCTTTATCATTAATCCAATCATCTTATTCTCTATAAATTGTTATAGTTTTGGGATTAAATTTTGGTATTTCATTTTGAATTATAGCCCAGTTATCTTCTAATAATTTCATATTTGGATATTTATTTGTATTATAAAAATATATATTATTATTGCTATTATTATTAATATTATTATTAATATTATTATAATAGATAACAAATAATATACAAATAATAATGATTATAAATAAAATTTTATACATATATTATAAAATAATAAAAAAAATAGTAAATATATATTATGAAACGTTCTATTACAAATTCTTTTGATAGTAATATTCAGAGTACATCATCATATATAGTTGGTCCAAATTTTTATTATACTGGTGGGACATATGAATTTACAGCAAATAATAAATTTATAAAAATTATATCATATTCAAATACAAATGATACTTTAAAAATTTATCATTCATATGATTCTGCAGGGACAACAATAATTTCATCAGATGAATTTTATTTAAATGATGAATCGAGAGTTTTTCTATTAGAAGTTAGAAGTAATTTCTATAAATTAGAAATAATATCAACTGATACAAATAATACCCGGAAAAGAATATATAATTCATATTTAGTATCAGATGATATTAGCACAAAAATATATGGTTCAGGTGGAAAAGAAATAATGTGTAATCCAAGTGGTAATTTAATAGTTGAAATTAGTGCAGGTAATGTTGATATTAGTGGTGGTGTAGTATCAAAATTACAAGATGGAAGTGGAAATCCAATATATTCATCAAGTCATGCATTAAATGTATATAATACTAGATATTATCTACCAACTACTGATTCAATTAAATCGTATACAGTAGATGGAAGTGGTAATAATATAAATTCAACGAGTAACGCATTAAATGTATATAATACAAAAATATTAACAACAACTGATCAGATAACATCTCATATAGTTGACACTTCTGGTAATTCCATAAATTCTACGAGCAACGCATTAAATGTATATAATACGAGATATTTAAATCAATCTACAGATAATATTAAATCCTATATGGTAGATGGAAGTGGTAATAATATAAATTCTACAAGTAATGCATTAAATGTATATAATTCAACATTGGATAATATATATACATTACTAAACACAAGAGGTACTGCTACTTTATTTACTAATTCAAATAGCGAAAATTCACCATCAGTTAATTTTACAAATTTAAATATAAAATCTATTACGATATACGGATCTAGTTCTGCAGCAACAACATTAACAATACAATGTTCAAATGATGGATCAACGTGGTATTTTTCACAATATACGATTGTATTAAGTTCTGGCACAAGTTTTGGTTTCGGATTAAGTGGATTTTGTCCACGTTATTTAAGATTACACAACCAGAATTTTATTTCTAGTGCTATAACAGCATATATAGATTATTGTTAAGAAAAATTAAATCAACCAAAAACTATGTTCTATAATTTTTTTGTGTATTTATTTGATTTTCACAAACTCCGAATTCAATTTCCATAGACATTTGGATGATTGGAGTATAATTTGTATAAAAATTATTATTGATAGTTAGATTATTAATTTCACTATAATTTATATTAACTGTTGCGTTTGGAACAGCAGGATCAAAATATGTTAACCTAAACTCGTCGCCAGTAGGAGTAATTATTTCAAATGTTAATTTATTAAGATTATTTTTTAAAAGATTATCATAATAAATGCGTACTGGTTGTGTTGCAATCCATAAATCATTTATGGCATCATGATAATTTGAATCTCTGTATAATATAAAGCAATTATTTCGGATAATATCATTTGTTGAATATAATTTATCATCATCTAATTCTTTTATTTTTAAAACAAGATATCTATAATTTGCTAAAATAGTACCACTAATGCCATCGTTTATAAGACTTGGTACACTATATTCAACACCAGATGAGTCTATACGTTTATATAAAATTGTTCTAGGTAACATTAAATATTTAATTTTTACATATTTAAGATTTTTAAATTGTATATCAATTTTTGGGTTTGGTGAACCATTATATGATGTAGTTGTAGTAATTAAACCATCGCGGCTTGTAGTTTTTACACTTTGTGCTCCTGCACCATTTAATGAAACAGAGAATTTATATGGGTTTGGATATAAAGTTGTATCTCTATCCGCACTATCAATATGTAATGTATATTCAGTTACAATTTCAGATACCATTGGATCATTAATATTATTATGAAGAACATTATTATTATTTCTAATATCTCGTTGAGGAATTACATTTTGGATATTATTATAAGATTGATTAAAATTTGATTGATTATATATATTTCTATCAAGGCTAAATTGAGAAGGATTTCTAAAACTCATATAATATAATAAAATAAAATTATTATTATTGAGTTTACACATTATTATTAACATTATTATTAAGTTAACATTATTATGAAGGTGTGTTAAGTAAATATTTTTATTATAAAATATAATAAATATATGGAAGATATAACAAATTTTATTTATTCCGATAAAAATTTAACTAAATTAAGTGAAAAATTTACATCATTTTTTGAAGATATAGGAGATACTCCAAATGCACAAAATGCATGTAAAATTTGGTTAAAAAAGAAAATGGGAAATACATTTGATCAAAATAGAAATAATTTAAGTGGCGATAAAAAAGATATTATAAAAAAACTTAATTCGGAATGTCTAAAATTAGCAGTAACCGAATATAGAAATAGCCAAAATACCAAAACAACTGGACAAAATCTAAATAGATATAAAATGGAACGTGATAAAGAATTATACGGTAATAGAAGAAATAAAGTAGAACGTAGACCAAAATATAGAGAAGAAAATAAATTAGGAACACCTGCGGATGCAGGTGGTTATGCAAGTTTTTCCCAACTTGCGTCAAATGATGGAGAATTTATAACTGCTGATGGTACTGTTGGAAAAAAAATGTTTTTTGGAAATCAAAATGATATGATGCAACATGGTGATAAAAATGCAATGAAAGATGATCTCGAACACCGTATGATGATGAGAAAAGCCGAATATGATAATTTTAATGGAAATGGTATGGGTGGAATGGGTGGTGGAATGGGTGGAATGGGTGGAATGGGTGGAATGGGTGGAATGGGTGGTGGAATGGGTGGAATGGGTGGAATGGGTGGTGGAATGGGTGGTGGAATGGGTGGTGGAATGGGTGGTGATATGTTTAATAATCCAACTGCATATAATCCACATGTTGGTGTACCAAATAGAAGACCACAAGAAATAAATTTTAGATTAGATGGTTCCGATTCTAGATATGAACAACAGCAACAACAAAATAATATGGAAAATTATGGAAATATGGACGGATTTAACAATTTTGATATGAATGGTATGAATATGGGTGATTTCGGTATGAACAATATGAATAATATGAACAATATGAATAATATGAATAATATGAATAATATGAACGGTTACGAGTTATCAATAGATAACTCTAATCGTAAGAATGTGTCTTCAACAAATTCTTTCGGTATGAACAATATGAATAATATGAATGATTACGAGTTATCAATAGATAACTCTAATCGTAAGAATGTGTCTTCAACAAATTCTTTCGGTATGAACAATATGAACAATATGAACAACGATAGAAGTTATCAGCAAAGAAATAATTCTAAAAAACAGAATCAAAATTTTTCAATGGGTGGTAGGGAGGGAACAAATGCTGATTTACTAAATAGAGTTAGTGATATGAGAAATCAAGTAGCAAATAGTATAGGTATGGACCCTCAAGCATTATTACACATGACGCCCGAAGAAATAGAATCTCAAATACGTAAACAAAAAAATAAAAATTATATAAAAGATGATGATGTGCAATCATATGAAAATAAAAAATATGTTAAATCCAAACTAAATCAACATAATTCTGATAATTCAGATAAATCTGAAGAATCTGATAATTCAGAAGAGGACGAGACAGATAGAAAAAAGAAATTATTACAAATGATAATTGATATGAAAAAAAACAATATGAATAAAAAAAATGGACTTAAAAAAGCAGTAAAAAATTATAAATCAAAAAAAGGAAAAAAATCTGACTCTGAATCTGAAACTGAATCAGAAACTAAATCTGATTCTGAATCTGAATCTGAATCTAAAACAGAATCAGATTCTGATAAAAAAAATAGAAATAGTAAAAAATATAATAAAAAAAATAGTAAAAATCTGAAAAAAAATGTAAAATTTTCAAAAGGTACAAAATTTAATAAAAAATATTCTGAATCTGAAGAATCAGAATCTAATTCAGAATTATCTAATAATTCAGAATTATCTAATAATTCAGAATCATCATATGACTCAAATTCTAATAATAAAAATAATACTAATAAAAAAACATCTAAAACTCAAGCTAAACCAAAAACTCAAACTAAACCTCAAACTAAACCTCAAACTAAAACTAAACCCAAAACTGAAACAAAAACAAGACCAGAAGTAAAGAGACAAAAAGTAAAATTAGAAATATCACCAGAAAACGAAGACAATAAATATTATTCTGATTTTATGATAGATTTTAAAGAAAAATTTGATACAACATATAAAAATATAACAAATATTAAATTAAAAGTAAATAATATTAATATAACACCAGAAATAAAAGAGCCATATAATAAATTAAATATAATTATTGGAGACCAAACAAAAAAGATAGAATTAGAGGATGGAGTTTATCCATTAGATGATTTAATTGAAGGTATTACTGAAAATTTAGAAGATGTAAACATTATATGTAAAGTTGATAAGAAGGGTAGAGTAATTATAGAAAATACAAATGATGAAGATTTTAAAATAGAATGTGGAGAAAAGTCATTTGGAAGATTTTTAGGATTTACGGAAACAGAATATGAAAATTCATCTAAATATGTATCCGAATCATGTTCACCATTATATATATCTAATATATTTGTTAGTTTCACAAATATTAATACAAAACCATTGTACAAGATTAATACGGAAGGTGATATAACTCAATTAATTGAATTAGACAAGCCTATTTCCGAATTAGATTGTCTGATAATTCAGATTAAAGATACACCTACACCAGAAGAAGAAGATTTCCATGATTTTAATGGCGAATTATATTCTCTTGAATTAGAATTTGAATGTGATAAATAAAAAAATTGAATAATATTCTAGTTAACTATACGTAATTTTAACAAAATAAAGTAAATTATATAACAAATAATGACAGATATTAAATCGCCAACATTTAACATAATGGATGATAGATTAAAGGTTATAAATGTTATCATTGATATGTATCCAGAATTAAAAAAAGATAAAAATGATATTATAAATGTAGTATATGGTAAATTAAGTAAACCAAATAAACAAATTTTTACAAAAATTAAAATAGATAATCAAGAATTATATATAGATAATACTGGATTAGTTCTTGATGAAAATTTAGTTTTTAAAGGTCTTATAATAAATAATATTCGTTATTTATTTGATGATAACATCGATCTAACAAAATATGATGATTTGTTAACTAAATAATAATTTGTAAAATATATTTTTTTTCTATAATTTTAATATATATATGAGTAATAATATATGTATAAATACAAGTGCTTTAGAAAGTGTAAGTACAGATAAAATAGAAACAAAAAAATTTGATGAAAAACGTTGTGCACCTGGTAAAAATTTCGAAGCAGGTTCATGTATTGTATTACCTGTATTGATTGAAATGGTTAATGCATATAATAAAACACATAAAGATAAAATAAAATTAAGTTGTAGAACAGAGATATTAAAACCAAAGAGATATAAAAAATATTTATTACGGGAAATAAAAAATAAATATAAAAATATATGTGATGGTCAATTATGTTGGGCACAACAAGATTTTATAAAAAATATGGATGAATTTATGAAAGTAGAATTAGAAAAATTTACATTTAGACCACTCGGACCAAATGGTCGTTTTGAATGGTTAAATACATTAAATATTGATGAGGTTATGAATCAATATGAAATGAATATTAAAGAATTTTCTTTTTTAGGTGCAGTACCTATGGATTTTCAAAAAATAAATTTAAAAGGTGTAGCTGACATTAATATCGATAAAGAAGTTAAAGATGGTGTTACAAAATTTGGTATTATTTTTAATTTAGATGAAAGTTGGCAATCTGGATCACATTGGACAGCAGGATTTGCTGATGTAAAAAATGGACACGTTTATTATTTTGATTCATATGGATCACCTCCAGAAAAAAGAGTAATTGAATTATTTAAAAAATTTATTTATTATTATGAATCAAAAAATGAAGGTAAACGTTGTAAAATACGTGTAAATAGAACACGACATCAGTTTGAAAATTCAGAATGTGGTGTGTATTCTATAAACTTTATTTTAGAATTATTAAATGGTAAATCATTTGATGAAATTACAAAAAATAGAATAAAAGATAGAGAAGTAAATAAATTAAGAAAAAAAATATTTAGAAATCCAAATTTTAAGACTGAATCCGATACATAACTATAGAATACCTTGCAATATATTATTTTTATCAAATATAAAAGCACCATCATCACGTAATAATATATAACTTATGTTATATACATTATATGAACCTTCTTTATATGAACCTTCTAAATCAAATTCTTTTAATGATTCAATAATATTACCGTTATTATCATAAGTATATATTAATTCTTTATATGAATCAATTTTATTGCCACTCATATCATATACTGTTTTTACAGATGAAATCGCGTTACCTATATTTTCTTCAGATGTAACTGCGATACGTGTCTTTTTTACAGGGATGATCTTATTTATTTTGTCATCTGCGTGTTTTAGTACCTTAAAACTATCACAATTATTAATACATTCATCAAAAATATTAGTAAATGTATTATTTTTAACATATCCAATTCTAAAATTAAATCTATTACCATCAACTAATTGATAACATAAATCATTTTTATGTTTATTAAATTCTTCCATCCAATAAATATTTAAATCTCTATCATATATTTTGTTTCCACTAAAATCTCTATAATATAAATTTAGATCTTTTATCATTAAATTAATGCTATCATCTATAAGAGCAACATAAATTTTTACTTTTCCATTTGGTGATTCTTTAAAGTCACCAATTTTTAAATATTCTCCACTTTTCCATATTGATTTTGATGAATATATTGATAAATCAATATTATTTTTTGTTATTTTATTTGATGTATTATAATACATATTTAATATAATAATTAAAAAAACTATATTAAATATAATACTAACTATACTAATAATTTTATACATATTATTATATAATATGTATATATATATTTTTTTATAATTTAGTCATAATATCTTCTAAATTTGTATTAATATCGTCTTTATTTTTTATATTTTCGAATTTATATGACTTATATAATTTATATATGTTATAATATTTAGATTTATTTTGTTTTATAGCTTCTAATAATTTGAATATAAATTTATTTTTATTTTCTTCAATATATTTATCTTTAAATTTATCATTTAAAGTTACATTATCAACAATATCTAAAATAAAAGTTTTATATTTTTGATCAGATCGAACAAATGTAATATTATCCCACATTTCAATATATTTGTGTTTTACAGATTCAAACCAATCTTTTTCTCTTTTAATTAATTCACAATGTGAAACTCCGAGATACCAATACACAATTCTATCAAGGGAATAATTTGGATTTGTTTGTTCTAATTTATTTAATTCATCATTAATCCATTTTTGACAATCTTCAGGAGTCATTTCTATTTTTGGAGGATGTATAAATTTTGCATATTCGTGAACAACTTTGAGATAATCTGGATTAGTTTTCTTAACAATCTTATCTGTAGGCAAAAGTTGTATGAGTACACCTTTTTCAAAAGATGTTGTTTTCGATCTGAATGGTTCTGATATACATGTATCGTTTAAAAAAGATTCAAATGATGTATATTCTAATAATGTACACTGCCAGAAATCACATTCGTCTAAATCACAACATTCTAATTGTAATTGAACTTGATCCCAATAGTATATTGGACAAATTACACCTTTTACTTCTCCGGTTTTTTCTATTTTACGCGACAATGGTACTTTTATTTCTAACATACGTCCAACTAATTCCGTTAAATGCACATTATCATTTTTATAAGGAGTAACAATACCATCAGGTGATGCACCTAAACATCCTATTGTTGGATGTTCGCACATACCAAATTCATGTACTTGTACATTCATTCTATATTCATAGATTAATTTAGCAATATCTTCGTATTTTTTTCCATGATATGTAGCTTCATTATTTTGAAATGTTTCTCTTATTTTTTTTACAATCATTTTATATGGATATTCATATTTATTTTCACCAATTACAACACCTGCATCCGATGCAGTAATTTTTCCATCACGTTGTGTATACCATTCGGGAGAACGTTGTGCTGGATATTTAATTGAATTTAATTTTTCAAATTGTAAACGTCTTCGTAATATTTCTGATTTTGAAACATCATCATCTACTTGAATATCATGAATCCATTGTGAGCCAAATGGTCCAAATAGATTGTTAACACCATTATGACGTATAGGTAAACATTTTTGTTTATTAAAAATATTTGTAAGAATATTATAATTATTATTTGTTTTATATGTAGTATCTAGAATTAGATTATTATTTTTAAAATATGAATATTTAGAAAATACATCAATAAATTCTTTTTTATTTAATGTAATATTATATTCTGTATTAATTTTATTATACAGAAAATCAATAAGTTCGTCTAATTTATCTTTTGATTTTATATCATATTTTTTATTAAATTTTAAAAGATAATCTTTTGTTTTGTACATTGTTTCAATAATTAATAAATATATATATTTATCTCTATATATCATTTTATTTAAATTATAACAAAGTTCTAATAAAATTAATTATAATAAATTTAATTATCAATTTTTTACTAAATTGATAATCTAAAAAATAACCTAAAAAATAAAATAAGTTAACTAAATATTATTAATAAATTAATATTATGATAAAAACAATTAATAATATTGTTAGTACTGTTGTAAATACATTATCGTGGTCTACGGATGAGGTAAACAAATCTCTCAATGAATTATCATTAAGTGATCAAGAATATAATCCAGGGACTATTTTAAAAGAAATAAATAATGATACTGAATATATATTTCTTGGATATGATAATTCACGCGAAAATATGATATGTACTACCATAACTGGTAATATGTTAAATAATAATATATATGTTATTAAAAAAAATAATATTGCAAAAATTGTTAAATTAAATAAGATGCCAGTTAATACCAGATATGTTTTTGAATAAATTATTCAAAATCTAAAATAATCTATCAAGTAATCTTTCAAGAAAAATGGTTTCACATGCTAAAGCATATTCAATAATTTTTTTTCTAAGAAAAAATGGTTTCACATGCTAAAGCATATTCAATAATTTTTTTTCTAAGAAAAAATGGTTTCACATGCTAAAGTATATTCAATAATTTTTTTTCTAAGAAAAAATTGTTTCACATGCTAAAGTATATTCAATAATTTTTTTTCTAAGAAAAAATTGTTTCAGTTAAAAAACCTCAATAATTTTTCTTCTAAGAAAAAATTGTTTCAGTTAAAAAACCTCAATAATTTTTCTTCTAAGAAAAAATTGTTTCACATGCTAAAGCATAATCAATAATTTTTCTTCTAAGAAAAGATTGTTTCAGTTAAAAAACCTCAATAATTTTTCTTCTAAGAAAAATTGAAAATATTATAATCAAATAAATATATATGATTATAATACATTATAATACATACAAGATGGATAACACTGTTATACCTTTTAATACAGAACTTGGAATTGCGGTTGCAGGATCAGCTGATTCTGGTAAATCTACATTTATCGGTGTAATAACATCAGGAAAACTAGATAATGGTGACGGTAGTGCCAGATTAACTATTGCTAGACATCAACACGAAATTAATTCAAAAAAAACATCTAGTATCTCTACTAAAACATTCTTAACTCAAAACAATCGCCCAGTAACATTAATAGATCTATGTGGGCAAGAAAAATATTTTAGGACTACAGCATATGGTATATCAAGTCATTATCCTGATTATTCTTTTTTGATTGTTGGTTCAAATAAAGGTATATTACCTATGACAAAACAACATGCTACAATATTAATGTCAAATAATGTTCCAATTATTATAGTTCTAACACGTTATGATATTACACCAGAAGCAATTTATAATGAATCTAGAAAAATGGTTGAAAATTATTGTAAGAATTTTATTAAAGTTCCAGCAGACTTTATTAATTCTCCTTATAATAAATCATGTGAAACAGATATTTATAAAATACAAAAGATAGATGAAATAAAATCATATATGCGTTCAGATAATTCTAAACAACTAAAAATTCCAGTAATAACCATTTCAAATAAAAATGGTTATTATCTTGATTTTATTCAAACACTTCTATGTGAACTAAAAGTACGTAATATGTGGAGAAATTTTGATGAAGATGAAACAAAAAAACCAGATGAACGTTGTAATAATCGTATTATTAAATCTTTTATAAGTAATATGGATCCCAAACTTTTTGAAAAACCTAAAAATAATACAGATCATGTATTCTTTGTAGATGGAATTTATAATAAGAATGGTATTGGTTTAATTTTGGCAGGAATGAATCGTGGTGGTATTATTAATGTTGGTGATGTTTTATATCTTGGACCTTTTGGAAAAGAATTTAAAGAAATCAAAGTAAAATCTATGCAAAATTATATGCAACAAAAAATAATGTCAGCCGGAGACCATTCTAGAATAACAATAGCAATTGGTACAAATGATAAAGAAATAAACCGAAAAACACTAAGAGGAGGAATGGTATTACTTAAAAATAAAGATATGATAAAAAATTATCTTACATATCATATAACCGCAGCAATAACTATTTTTCATCATTCTGCAACACTACGTGATGGCTATTCGCCAATGCTTCAGATTGGTAATGTTCGACAAACTGGACGGATGATATTAGAACCACTAAAGAATGATTCAAAAGATTATATTAAATCAAAAGATTTTGCATATGTAACTTTTAAATTTAAACAACGCCCCGAATATATAGAACCTTACCAAGTATTTGTGTTTCGTTCTGGCGGTGTACATGGTGTCGGAATAGTTTTAAATTCAATACCAATTAATAATGATATAGACGCAAGACCAGATCCACACAAACTTAAGAATAAAGTAAGAAAGTTTTTGAAATAAAAATTCTAAATAATTTTAAGGAGGAATTTATTCAGATAAATTCCCGTAAAAGCCGCTTCTTATAATATCTAATGTGTTTGTATCATAAACAATAGTAATTTCATTATTAATATTATATTTATTTATTTTAATCTGATTTTTAACATATTCTATTATATATGATGGATAATTATTTTCAATTAAAAAATTTACAAATTCATTATTTGTAATACCCATATATTGTACAAATATTTGATTTAGTTTTTTATTTGCGATACATATTTCATAACATTTATATTTTTCTAATATAATTGTTCTAAATATATCTTTTATTGATTTATAATATAATTTATTCATATATTCATCATAATTTTTATAAAAAGATTCATAACTATCTAATACAAAAATTTTACTTTCTTCATAAATAATATTATTTTTTTTATATTTACCATAACCCCAAAAAGGTAATCCAGCTGGTGTATTATCATCTACTTTAAAATAATAATGTTCTTCATCACCAATATTATATGATTTTGAATATATATCCCATGATGTTATTCTAATTTTATTATCTAGAGTATAATTATATATTTCATATCTATATTCATTATTGCATTTTTTAAATCCCCAAATTAAATTATTAAATTTTTCATATAATTTAGATATATTATTTAATACACGTATATCATTATTACATGTTATATATAATAATTCTCCAGAACATATTCCATCGATCTTTCCAAATTTTGAAAAACTATTATATCTAAAATCTAATGCATCAGTTTTTTTCCATTTATAATTAACTTCATAAGGATATAAATATTTTGTATCTGATGGAGGAAATAATATTATATCTTTTTCACCAGAAATTACAGTCAAAATACCATCTTCATCATCATAATGTAATCCAGTATCATGTGTACCACTTGAAATCCAAATATTATAAGTATAATTATCATCATAAATTAATTTTTTATTAATTGGAAATTTTACATGATCAAATAATTTATTTTTTATGTGTATATTATCTTCACCTGCACCATAATTATCTAATGTTATTAAATATCTATCATTTAGATTGGAATTATAAAATTTTTTAAAATTTTGTGTATATGTATTATTTTTATTATCATTATTTTTTTTTGAATTCCATATACATACATTTTCATCATTTAATAAATTGATATCATAATTAATTGTATGGTTAAGTATAAATGGTTTTTGTTTATTTTTATTATTAAACCAATAGTTTATAGCGAAAGTTTTTTTTGTAGTTTTTACCCAATGCCACCATTTTTTTGGAATATATAATGATTTACCTTTTTTTAATCTATAATATAATGGATTTGTAAATATTAATTTTGGAAAAATAAAATAATTATATGTATCAATCATGCTAAAATGAGCATATAGTGAATCTGAATTTTTATGTCTATGTTTATTATTACTTTTATAAATTAAATGAAAATTAATACTAACATTTATAAAAATAAATAATATTATAATTATAATATTTATAACAATATATTTCATAATTAGTCATAAGATTATTATTATTCTTTAATTGACGAATAGGTGTTATAACACCTACGTCAATTAACATTCCTTTAACTTTTTATATTTTTAGCCGTTGGATAAAGGATATAATATATACGTATTAGATATTATTCTTTAATAACAAAAAAATAAAAAAATTAAAAAATTGATAATTTAGTTGACAATAATTTAGTTAACAATAATTTAAGTAAATTATATTATAAATACTATAAAATGGAATACAAAGGATATATATTAACTGAAGAACAATATAATTATGTTACCTATCCTGAAAGGAATAATACAAAATTATCAGCCTGTGCGGGCTCTGGAAAAACTCAGGTGATTGTACTGAGAAATATATTTTTATTAGAAAATAATTTTTATAAATCTGATGAGATTTATCTGCTTGTTTTTGGTCGTCTTGCACGTGATGATATTATTAACAGAGTAAAATTAGTCGATAAACTTAATTTAATAAATCATGAATATATCTCAACAATCGATGCATTATCAAAATATATTATTGATTCAAATAATAAAATTGATGTATCTTTATTATCGTTTAAGTTTATGGAATATCTTGAAAACTCTGATATAAAAATATTACAAGAAAATGATAAATTAAATAAAATAAAATGTATTTTTATTGATGAAGCACAAGATTTAAATGAAATTCAATATAATATATTAATTAATTTAAAGAATAAATTAAATATAACATTACATTTTATTGGAGATTGTAATCAGAATATTTTTCAATTTAGAGATTCTGATTCAAAATATTTTATGAATTTTCAAGCTAAAGAATTTTTACTTACAACTAATTTTCGCTCTCATCGAGAAATTATAGATTTTTCAAAAAATCTACGTTCGGATCAAACTCATCCAATTATATCGACAAAAGGGAACATAAATAAAAAACCTATTTTTCATATAGGAAATACACAAGAAAATATATTAAAAATATTAGCAGAATTAATTGATAATAATGTAGAATTATCAGATATTGCAATTTTATCTCCAGTAAAAGGACGCATTGGAATAAATTATTCTAGTGGATTATGTATGATTGCAAACTTATTAACATCTTATAATATAAAATTTACTCAATTTTATGATGAATCAAAAGAAGAAAGTAATCCTAATATGAAATTTGAACCAGTTCTTGAACATATTGCATTGATGACTATTTTTGGTTCAAAAGGATTACAATGGAAAAATATAATATTAATCGGAGCAAAACCAAGTTTAATTAATTATTATAATTTTACTGAACAGCAACATCATAATGAGCGTAATTTATTATATGTAGGTACAACCAGAGCAATTGAATCACTTGATATTATTGTAGAAGAAAATAAAAAATCAATGAGTATTAATCATTGGTTTCAAGAAATAGAATCAGAACATTATCAATTAAATTCAGAAAATTTTACTGAATTAAAATTTCCATTAATGAAATATAATACTGAGAATTTAATTGATAATCGTATTACAAAAATTATTGATAATTTTCCAATCAGAGTATTAAATGATATTGCTAATTTAATAAATTATGAAAATCTAGAAAGAAATACAGACCGTTTATATGATTCTGATTTTACAAAAGTAGAATATGTATCACCAATATTTTTAGGAAAATTTATTGAATCATATTTTATTAATTGTTTAAATTTAAAATATAATAAACCTTTAAGAACATATAATGATATTAAAAATCTAGTATCTGATAAAAATATTATAGAATGTGAAAATCAACAAACATATGATTGGATAAATAAAAATAGATCAAATGTTACGTGGGATAAAATTAAAGATTATGAAAATAAAGTTTCATCAAAAATATATAATGATCTTTTAATAATGAAGTTAAAATATAAAAAATTTAATATTTCTTTTGATAATTATACATTTATATTAAATAATGAATATTATCAAAGATTTGTTAAAAATAATCTAGACTATATTAAAAAAAATTATAATAAATATATTAAGTGTCTAGATATTAAAAAATTACGAAAATTAATATTTATATGTGAAGTATTTCATCATGCATTATCAACACAACACTATTATCATATCGATAATCGTGGTGAAAAATTTAATTCTATTTTAATAAGATATGCTGATTTATTAACTGAAATTGAAAATTATGTTAATGAAAATGATTTTGATTATGATGTTAATAATCAATATATTGAAAATTATAATCTTATTGGAGAAATTGATCTTATTGATAAACATAATGAATTATGGGAAATTAAAGTTGTTCAAGATATCAATCTAAAGCATATATTACAGTTATTAATGTATAATATTATGATGAATATAAGAGAAGAATATAAATTAAACTTTTTTAACTTTTCGAGAGGCGAAAAAATAATAATAAACATTAATTTGTCAACTGAAAACATAAATAAATTAATAGAATTCTTTCAAACATATTCAAGTAGTAAATAAGAATTAACCTTTTATTAATTTGACAAGTTCTAAATAATTTAATGCACGCATTTTACAACATACATTAATAAATAGTTCTTGGATTAGTTTTGATCTAGCTTCAATAAATTCAGGTGTTTTATCAAAACCACGTGATAAAAGTTCATCATTAATATTATATTTATCACATATTTTTTTAAGACCGTCGTTTAATGGAATTTGTTTATCACCGAGTAATTCACCACAAGTAGGACATACCATGTAAAGCATTATTATATATTATAGTATTATATTTAAGTTAACTGATTTTAGTTAATTATAATTCAATTTTTATTCGTTGATATAAATTTATTAGTTTTTTTTATATGGCTTACAAGCTATAATAAATATTACACCAAACGTTATAAGCGCAGGGAACGCTGCACCTAATGTAACTCCTGTCGCAATAGCACTACCAATAGTACCCCACGTACCAATTGCACACCATCCATCCCCTCCGCCATATTGTACATCACCCAATTTATATTGATCATTTATATTTGGATTAATTATTATTATTATTAATTTTATAATCTCATTGATAAAAAATATATTACCATTACTACTTTTTTTATTATTAATTATATTATTTTGTAACATAATAATAATTTTATATAATATATACAAAGCTTCATATTGATCTGATGTTAAAGAATTTATTTCATCAAATATTTTTGAAACATTAACATCTGTTATACTTTTTGTAATATTATATTCAAAATCTTTTGGTAAATTTAATTTATTTAATTCTTCAATAACATTTTTTTTCTTTTCTTCTATTGGTTTATTAATATTTTTTTTAACAAAAGATGTAACTTCATCTTTATATTTTTGTAATTCGGTTGTAACTGGTTGTATCATCATTAATCCTACTTGTTCACATAAAGTTATATATGTAGAACTACCACAATAACCTCATGTATTAATGATTTTTTGTCCAAGAATTTTTAATCTCTCAACATGAGTCTTATCCATATTATATATTTTAGATTATATTATATTATTTTTAAAAATATATATTATATATGTCTGTAACTATGAAACCAGCTATTTCTGGACAAAAATTACAACAGGAAGCATTAAATAATTTAGATTTTGAAGACTATAAAAAACAAGTATATAAAGAAAGAGAAAAACAACAAAAACTTTTACAAAAAAGCCCTCCTCAATTTAAATTTAATGATGATTATTGTGATTCAAAATCAGATATAAGCAATGCTTATTTATTCACTGGTATATTATTAATTGTTTTTGCTATTATTATGATGATGTTAGGATAATATTCTTAACTAATTTATTATTTAAGAAGTTCAGAATTTGCACAAATAATCTGATCAGGATTGGGATAGGCAACAGTTTTTATATTAAATGTTGGATATGTTGAAAATTTATTTTCTGGTGTTCTATCTACAAATTTTTCTATTTTTTTTTTATTATATTGTTTTTCTTTTATATCAACAAATTCAAAATTTTCATTAATCTTTAAACGACGGACCGAATAATCTTTTGTATTGGGAATTGGAAATTGACATATTTGATAATATGTATACAATACTGGTTTTGGTTTATATAACATATCATGTTCACGATTACGTTTAAATGATATATTTGCTGTTTTTAATCTATCTTCATAACTCATATATTATATCCTGTAAAATTATTGATAATTTAATACTCATAATTTTATATTCTGTAAAATTATATCCTGTAAAATTATTGATAATTTAATACTCATAATTTTATATCCTGTAAAATTATATCCTGTAAAATTATATCCTATTAAATAATAATTTTTCTTTTGGCATAACTAAATTATGATCAACATTATATGCATCATAATCATTTAAATTATATAATTTTGTTGTATAATTTATACCATTCTGTTTAACATAATTTTCGTGAATTTTATTAACTTTATATATATAATCATCTAGTATTTCATTCATATCATTTATTACATCATTTATATTATATTCATCGGGTAATCTTATTCTAAACGATATTAATGTATTAATAATATTTTTCTTTCTATCTATCATATTAAAATATAGATCATTTGATTTATCATTGTCTATTTTTATTAATTCATATAATTCTAAGAATAATTCTAAATTTTTTATCAATTCTTCAAATGCTTCCTGATTATATCTATAATATGTTTGTATACTGTACAATATATCGACAATACGTTTATCATCATATATTCTATTTATCTTATCATTTTTTATTATATCTATCTTTCTTTTTTTTAAATATTGTTCATATCTATCATTTAGATAATAAATTCCATATATTATAATAATTAATAATAATAACTTGTATATCATATATAATATAATTTACTATTTTTTTTGTTCATCGAATTCAAAAAAAATTGATTTATATTTTAATTAAGTTAACTTGATAACAATTAAATTATATAAACAAATGGATATTTCACAATTAATTATTCGTAATAAACGAGAACGTTATGAGTTAGAATTAGAATATACAGAAGATGAAATAACCAAAAATCAGATACAAATAATTTTACAAAAATTAGAAAAACCGACCGAAAGTAAAATTGATAAATTTGATAATAAAATAGATCAAATAGAATTACTATCTATGAAAAAACAATTTTACAGATTAAAAGAACCACAAAAATTAAATAGATTAGAAAAATATTTTACAGAAAAACATAATATTACAGATACAGAATCTAATAAATTTGCAAATCAAATTCTAGAATTATTAAATAATTCTACATTAAAATCAAAAGATATTGATTATGATTCGAATAATGCGATTGTTAATAATATTAGTAATATAGAAATTATAACAAATGATAATAAATTTGAAATAAAATTAATAACAAAATCAGATAAACCAAAAAAAATTATCAAAAAGAAAAAAATAGAAGAATAAATTTATTTAAAAATATATAATTATATAATAATATATAATTATATGAGTAATATAATACCGCCATATATTAATGACAGATTTAATACACTAAATGCATATATTAAAAATTTATATAAAGCATTTGTAGAATTTTCGGCAAATTTTTCAGTTGATTCGAGTGGTAATATAAATTTAAATAGTAAAGAAAATATAAATATAGATGCAAGTAATAATATAAATATCACTGGAAATATTGTAGGTTCTCCTTTAAATCTTACAAGTACAGAAAATATAAATATTGATGTTAGTAATAATATAAATATAACTGGAAATATTGTAGGTTCTCCTTTAAATCTTACAAGTACAGAAAATATAAATATAGATGCAAGTAATAATATAAATATCACCGGAACTATTGTAGGTTCTCCTTTAAATCTTACAAGTACAGAAAATATAAATATAGATGCAAGTAATAATATAAATATCACCGGAAATATTGTAGGTTCTCCTTTAAATCTTACAAGTACATCAGATGTTAATATATCTGGTACAACAATTAATATTGTTTCTTCTGCATCAAATGAAATATATATTAATGATATATCAGGTACACAATTATTTAAAATTAAATACGGTAATGGTCCACCTACACCATTCGAAACTGGAATAAATAATGGTTCACTATATATTGATTATCTAAATGGTTATATGTATATATATAGATTATCTGACTGGAAAGTTATCTAAAAATAATAATACAAGTTAACTAAATAATAATATAAAATATTATAATGTTAGAAACACCAAATATATCAGAAGATTATTTTATTAATCTTAATAAAGAATATGAAAAAAAAGTGAATGAGATAAATTTAAATATCAAAAAGAAAAATTTTAAATATAAACCAAAAAAAATAGAATTAAATATACAACATATATCATTTGACGACATGTCTGATATATTATATACAAAAAAATCACTTTTAAATTATAAAAATTATAATCATAATATTGAATTTTCTAATGACATTGAAAAAGATATATCACAATTATTAAAGACTTTAAATTATGATTATTTTGATGATATTATTTTTAAAAAAATATCAAAAGAAAATGAATTAAATAGATTCAATCCAAAACCAGGTGAAATAATATTTTATAATTGTCTACGTAGAGATATGTTTAATCAAATAGAATTTAGAGACCATATATTTTTATTTGAAGATAAACTTAAAAAATTAAATAATCATTATACCAAAAATTGTACGATAACATTTTACGAAGATGATGATTTAAAAATAATATGGTTTATATTAACTATTTGTTAATATGTTTAATATATGTTAAATTTTTTTATATTTTTTATTATCCTTCTAAAAAGATTCAATAATAATTGTTCTAAAGATCATTTGCTAAAGCAAATTTTCCTTCTAAAAAAATTGAAAAAAACAGTGTTATTGAATATATAATTAACTATGTAATTAAATATAATTAGAATGTATAAATTTAAACAACCTGAACTTCATGAAATTGTCTTTGTGCAAGTATCTGAAAAAAACAAAGATCAAAATTATGTCCAACTCATTGATTATGATAATATTGATGGGCTAGTTTTATGTACTGAAATAACCAGATATAATTCAAATATTAAAAAAGTAGTAAAACGTAATGAAATCTTTCCAGTTGTTATTATTTCTACTGAAAAAGGATACGATTTATCATATTCTAAAATTAAAAATGATTCAAGAATATTACTAAAAGACTGTTATGATTATCAAAATAAAATATATAATTTGATAAATAAAATATCAGATATATTAAAGTTAGATAAAAATATACACGAAGAAATTATTAAAAATAATTTAGATCCATCTATATATGATGAATGTATCAATTCAAATAAAAATTTACCAAAAGAATTATATGAATCAATTTTAATAAATTCTGATATATTATTTGAAAATATTGAAAAATTTGAAAATAAAGAAAATTTTAAAAATATAGAAAGCGTGATAAAAAATTTTAATACAGAAATACAAAACATGATAATAAAAAAACCATATATTATACAAAAAGATTTTAAACTATTGATTTTTGATGAAAATTCTTTAGAAATTCTAAAAGAAATTATAAATAAAATACAAAACATTGATATTGAAGATAAAAAATTAATGAATTACATAGTTGAATGTAAATCTAGTCCAATATATTATTATCAATTATCTAATACAGATATTAATCTTATTAATTGTTTTGTTAAAAATATTGATGAAAAAATTACTCAAATCGCCGAATATTATAATTGTAATTTTAAATTAAATGAAAATTATGATATAATTAAATCAGGAGAAATTTTATTTAGTTAACTTTATTTTTTTATTAACTTATAATAATCTTTTACCTTTAGAAGTTGATACTTTTTTTTCTATTTTTATTTCATTTTTATGTAATGCATCATGACATGATTCACAAATAACTGCTAAATTACTCAATGCATTTTTTGCAATATGTGGTTTATCAATTGCAAATCCGTCTTTACAATTAGATTGAAAGTTAATATGATGAGTTTCCAACATTTTTATTCCTTCTTGTTCTGTTTTACCACATTTTTCACATTTATATACGAATAGATCAGAATTATAACGAGATTTTTTTCCAGAAATCATACTCGAAAATGAATTTGTTAGTTCATTTTTTATTTTAATAGTATCTTCCATAAATTCTTTATTATCAATAATATATTTTGCTACTAAAATTCCATAAACTTTATCACCTGAACCATCTTTTAATGAGCGATCATAAATAAGAGTATCAGTTTTTGGATCATAATCTACTGCTAAATGATATGCTTTAACATTTGATAAATTTTTAATTGATTCTAAATGTACTAATTCGTGAAGATGTGTTGCAAAAATAAAAGTACATTTTTTACGAGCTAAATGTATAATTGTTGATGCGACTAATGCATTACCAGAAATATTTTCTGTTCCTCTACAAATTTCATCACCAATTACAAGACTTTTATCATTTGCTCTTTTAATAATAGAATTTAATTCTGTCATTTCTAATGTAAATGATGATTGACCTCTAAAAATATTATCATTGCCTGTAATACGTGTATAAATTGAATTATAAATTGTATATGAAAATTCGGTTGCAGGTACATACATACCACATTGAGCCATAATTAATGCGATTCCAACAGCTTTCATCATAACTGATTTTCCCGATGAATTTAATCCATAGATTAACATACCATTCATATTATTATCTAAAGTAATATCATGTGGTACATATTCGTAATCAATTAATCTTTCAACAATAGGATGTCTAATCTGTTTACATTTAATAAAATTATTATCTAAATTATTATTTATTTTATTAGACAATATTGGTTTAACATAATTATATAATTTTGCTGTAATTGCATTAGAAGTAATATAATCTAGTTTTATAATATATTCACATATTTTAATAAACATATCATTATAATCATCATAAATATTTTTTAGTGTATTCTGATATATATCATATACAATTTTTAAAAGTTTTTTTTCTATATCAGCAATATCGTTATCATTTTTTTTCTTATCATTTTTATTAATTTTATCAATTTTTATAAATATTTTTATAGAATTTTTTAAATCTTTTATCTCTAAATCTCCAAACTTGATATCTTTATTTCCAACTTTAATATTTTCATTTGATTTTTCATAATGTTTCTTAATGATATCATAACGTGGTTTTGACATAATTAAAAAATATCCTTCAGATTCTTTATTAGATATTTTAATATAAGATGATGTTTTTTCTTCCTCATCTTTATTATCTTTATTCTTTATATTTTCTTTTGTTTTTTTAGATTTTGATTGTTTAGGTTTTTTTTGATAATCAAGTAAAATTTTATTAAATTGTGTTTGTATACATTCTAATAGATTATGTTCTGTTTGAAAATCATTATATAATGTATCAATATCTTTATTAAACCCTTTTTTAAAAAAATTAGATTTAATATCGCTTAGAATATTTGATTTTAATTCATCCATGACAAAAGTATTATTACAAAAAATTATAAATTTATCAATAGAATCAATAATCTTTTTTGAATTTTTACAAATTTGTAGATCTATTTTATCATTAATAGTATTTGTAATGATATCTTTACAAAATGAAATAGAATCAATAAAATCACATAATTCAAATGGTTGCAATAATTTCATATTCATTTTTCGTTTAAATTTTTCAATATCAATAATATTTTTTAATTTATCGGCATATTTTTCATAAAGATTATTTTTAATTAGAAATTCGGTAAGATTATAATATTCATTAATTTTTTTATCATCGATTAATGGATTACATAATATGTGTTTAATAAAACGTTTACCCATTGGTGTTTTCGCATTATTTACAACATCGTAAAGAGATTTAAATTTTGTACCATTAAGATAATTAAATGAATCATTCTCTAAAATAGAAAGTTGGTATGTAGCATTATTACCAAGAATCATATGATGTGAATCAATATTAATTTGTGGTTCTGATAAATCTTTTATTAAGTTTTCAGAATAATTACGAATATAATCAATTAACATAACTAAACTTAATCTAGCGTATGGTGTTTTTTCTAAATCAAGATTTTCAATTATTGACATATTCATTTTATTTTGATAAATTTGTGATAGAAATTCTGATTGGAATTTTATTTTAGAATATTTATCATCATATTTTTTAATATTTACAATATTATCATTAATTTGTAAAAGATTAATAAGCTGTTTAATATCATATTTACCAATTCCATTCATTACAATAAATATTTCTTTTGGTTGAGTTGTTGATATAAATTTTATTGTAGAATCAAATGCAATCTCATAATCGGAAATAATCGAGATACCTTCATCTATTATTACTTTTCCAGTAGAAATATCAATTGCACTTAAACCGACACATAATAAATTATTATTATTATTTTGTTGTTCATACTCAAAATATATACATGTTGCATAATTTGTATCAACTGTATTTGATGTACCTATATATGTTGAGGGAGAATAGATATTAGTTACTTTACGTACTGGATCAGGAGGTGGTGTCACTTGATCAATCATAACCAATGTAAAACCATTTTTAATAAGAATAGAAACAAATTTATCAACTGCTACCATTGGAAATCCTACTAGATAAGGATTTGACATCGATACTTCACGAATAGATTTATCTTTTCGAGTACAAACAGTATTAATTAAATCAGCAATGTATTTTAGATCTGGTCCTTCAGTCTCAGTAGAATACATCTCATAAAAAGAACCAACTTGCATTAATACTAATGATTTATTGCCATATTGTTTTTTATATTTTTTATGTTCATAAATATAACGTTCTGTAATTGACATATATATAGATTAATTGTTATATACTTAAATATCTTTTAGTTAAATTTAATAAATAATTTCGTATACTGTTATACTTTTTAATAATTTTTTATAATTAAAAAAAATGAAAAAATTGAAAAAATTGAAAAAATTGAAAAAAATGAAAAAATTAATGAATGTGTAATAAGGAAAGTTAATATAGTGACAAAAATAATAAATATATACATTACATTAAATACTTTTTGTATTTTTATTTATAATTTATTTTTTATATTTTTTTTATAATATTT
>Ga0214921_10001953_pt1 | contig 34504 bp, 22 predicted proteins | sample LL1505_MetaG_FD_177992 | JGI IMG/M metagenome (GOLD analysis project Ga0214921, IMG submission 177992) | Freshwater microbial communities from Lake Lanier, Atlanta, Georgia, United States - LL-1505 | ecosystem: Environmental > Aquatic > Freshwater > Lake | place: USA: Georgia | collected... | reverse complement strand
CGCGGAAGCCCCCAAATGTGCCTGAAATCCGCCGGAATGCAAGCCCGGCACATTTTCCGGCCCGGGAACTGGGCCAGCCTCCGGTGTCGTGCAGGCTCGGGGCTACCCACGCCCTCTCACTGGACGCCCAGGGTAGCGCATGCGAGGGGTGGCCCATGCCCTCTCGCTATGCGTTCGCCTCGGCCCTCCAGGCCTCGGCTCTCTGCGTGTCCGCTGCGCTTCGCCATCCTGGCTCCGCTTGCTCCCACAGCCCGCTCGAGAGCATGGGCAACCCCTCGCAGTCCAACGGCGGACGCGGCGGGGGATTCGTCTGAACGAACGTCGCGCGCCCAAACGCAGACGAGCACGGCCGCCCGGAGGTGCGGCCGGCGGCAGCGGCCGAAGGCCGGAGTGCCGCCAAGGCTGCAGGGGGCATGGATGCCCCTGCAGCCTTGAAATCAGTAGCTGTACTTGCCGAGTGCCGCGGCGATGCGGGCCGTGTCGGCTTTGGCTAGCGTGTCGGTGCCGCGCAGGTTTCGCTTCCGCTTGCTCGTGAGCCGGACCTGAAGGTGGCTCGTGCCGGCGCGGCGGTGCTTCACCTTGCCGGTGGCGGTCAGGCGGAAACGCTTCTTGGTGCCCTTGTGGGTCTTCTGCTTTGGCATGGTGACGAACTCCTTGACGGCGCGGGTGGGTGGCGTGGGGGGGCGGTGATCGGTTGGTGGGGCGGCGGCGGAAGAAGCGTGCTTGGGGGAAGCGTCACTTGGGAGACAGCGTGCAGGCCAGTCGCCGGCCCATCTGCTGCGGCGGCGCCTCGACCTTGCTGACGTCTTCGAGCTGGGCGACGACGAGCTTCATCACCCGTTGCCCCTCCTCGATGTGGGCCATCTCGCGGCCCCGGAACACGACCGAAACCACGACCTTGTCCTTGTGTTCGAGAAAGCTGCGGGCCTGGGCGACCTTGAACTCGATGTCGTGCTCGCCCGTCTTGGGGCGGAGACGAACCTCCTTGATCTTGGCGTGATGAACGTGGGTCTTGTGATGCTTCTTCTTCTGCTGGTATTTGAACTTGCCGAAGTCCATGATCCGGCAGACGGGCGGCTTCTCGTTGGGCGCCACCTCCACCAGATCGAGGCCGGCCTCGCGGGCGATGCCCATCGCCTCGTCGGTGGTGATGATGCCCAACTGGCCGCCATCCGCCCCGATCACGCGGATCGGGCTGATCCGGATCTGCTCGTTGATGCGATGCTGCTTCTCGATGGCTTACGCCTCCGGCCGCGGAACTCGTCCCGCCGGCCGGTGAGAAGTCGCGGTCTTCGCACCAGGGATCGGCGGCTCTCCTTCGTGTCGGGCGGCCTGCCAGGGGCGCCGCCGCGTCGGACCTAAGGACCCTCACGGGGCACCTCGCGGGGCCCCTCTCCGGGACCAAGAGTTTCGCCGCAGAACGGGGCAGCGTCAAGGACGCCGGCGTCGGTCGCGGGGGTTTTCCCGGACCTGTCTACCGAGCGGGGGACGGCCGCTCGGGCTGGGTGAGTGCCGTCCGGGCAGTGGCGTCGGGCAGGACGAGCAAGCCCGCCACGAGTTCCCGGTCGGCGGCGGCGAAGCGGTCGATCACGGCCGGTTCGTGCATGAACGTGATGGCGACCCGGTGTCCGGCGGCGTCCGTCAAGACGTAGTGGATCCAGCGAAACGCCCGGCCGTCGGCCGCGCCCTCGGCGACCACTCGCACCAGCCGGGTGCCGTCCTCCCGGGTGGCGGCCTCCGATTCCGCCAGCACGCCGAACTGGTCGCCCAGCGACCGGCGGACATCGCCGCGGACGGTCTCCTCGGACGGGGCCGCATCGGCGGCCACACGGGGCAGCGGCACGAGCGAGCACTGCGCCACCAGTCGCCCGCGATCGGACAACCGGAGCACGAGCCCCTCCGGCCCGTCCTCCACCACCCGCCATCGGGAGTCGAGCACCGTCGCGTAGCGACCCTGGCGGTGGCGGTGCCAGACCACGCCGGGCCGTCCCTTGCCCGCCGGCCTGTCGGTTTCGGGTGGCGCGAGGCCATCGGCCGCGGGCGTGGGTTCGGTGGCGACCTCGGCGGCGGCGACTGCGGGAGCGCGTGTGATCGTGATGGTGGCCTGCACGTCGAGGCCCGGGGCGACCCAGCCGGCTTCCCTTCGCTCGGACACGGTCGCCGTGATCGCGGTGATCGGCCCGTCGATCCGCCAGGTCTGGTCGTCGTGCGGCACCGCCTTGGCCTTCGCCTCGCCGGTCACTTCGATGCGGGTCGGCGCGCCGGCGGCAGCCCCCACGACCGTTCCGGAGAGCGTGAGCGTCGCCAGGCCGTCGCCGACGTCCATGAGTTTCGCCTCGATACCGCCCGACTCCACGGTGTCGATCGCCAGGAGGCCGGCGGCGAGATCGCCGGGAAGCTTCCAGGAGTCACCCACGGCGACCGGGCGATCCGGTCCGATGCCATCGACCAGGAGCGGATCGAAGGGAACGTCGAGCAACTCGGCCTCGTCGCGCGAGAGAAAACCCTCGGCGAGGTAAGGCCGTGGCGTCGTGCCTTCGAGTTTGACCAGCAGCTCGCGGGCGTCGGCGGCGAGCCGCTGCCGCACGCGGTGCCCGTCGGTTTCGATCTCGGCGCGGGCGGTCGCGTAGTGTCGGGCCACCGTGTCGCCGTCGCCCGTGGCCGCCACCCGCTCGACGAACTCGAAGCGGGCGTCGAGCGTGATCGGCCGCCGGACCGGTTCGGCCTGGGACGCCGTCGCGAAGAGTTCCCCCTTGACCCGGAGATTCAGCTCCACGGTCAGTTCGGGGCGGGTCTCGGGCTGTGCGGCGGGCTCCGTCGCCACGCATGCCGTCGCCCACACCGCGATCAGCCCCGCCCTCGCCATCCAGGTCAGTCGGGTCATGTACCGTCCCCCCGTTCGCCGCGGCCTTCCGGGAGCAGGCTGTCCCGGAATCGCTCCCGCGGACCCGCTCACCCACCCACAGATTCGGCAGTCAGAGGGGCAAGGCATGGTTTATTCACGGGGAGTCAGTAGCAGGGCTTATGCACCAAGTGTCCATCATCAAAATGGGCTTTTTTCATTGACTTTTTCGGCCATCCGGGCCTGATTTTGAGAAAATCACGCGACCGGCCAGCGGGGGGCGGTCGATGGGTTTATGACTGTTTTTCAAGGCTTTTTTGGGAACCGTCGGGGCCAAGGGCGGAAATTTCCTCAAGAAATCGGCTGCGGCCACGAACCTTTTCGAGAAGTCGGCCGTATAACTCTCTCGCCCACGGAACCGGAACGACGGGGCCAGGACGGCTTCGAGCGCGTGGGTCGGAAAATGGTGATTGGGCTCCGGGGAGCCTTGGTCGGTCGGACGCGTCAGGGGCGTTCGGCAGTCCGAGACCCCGACAACAACAGTCGGCAAGGATCAGCCGGCCAGGAGGTTCATCATGCGTTCCAGCGACTCTGCTTTCGTGCGTCTCTATGGCGACGGTGAGGACGGCGGCGTGATCGCCGGCGGCGACGTGCATCCGGCGGACCGCGAGGTCTCCGGTGGCGGCGTGGCGGTTCCCCCGGGCGAGCAGGTGCTCTCGATCGAGGAACTCGCGCGGCAGTTCAACGTCTCCACCAAGACGATCTCGCGGTGGCGGGATCATGGCCTCGTCGCCCAGCGCTACGTCGTCGGTGGCCGGCGGCGGGTCGGGTTCCTGGCGAGCACCGTCGAGCGGTTCATGCACGACAACCCGCTGCGAATCGAGAGGGGCAGCCGGTTCAGCCAGCTCTCCGACGAAGAGCACGACAAGATCATCTCGTGGGCGCGGCGACTGGCGCTCGCGGGCGCCTGCCCGGCTGACGTGCACCGGCGGATCGCGGCGCGGCTCGATCGCAGCGTGGAGACCATCCGGTACACGCTCAAGCGGCACGACCAGGATCATCCGGAGGCCGCCGTCTTTCCGGCGGTCGACGGTCGCCTGCGGCCCGAGACGTGCAGCCGGATCTATCAGCAGCACCTGCGGGGCGAGGACGTCGAGTCGATCGCCCGGCGCTACCACCGGTCCAAGGCCAGCATCTACCGCGTGATCCTGGCCCAACGGGCCGAGCAGGTGAAGCAGCTGCCGCTCGATTACATGCCCAACGCCCTGTTCGCCCGCACCAGCGCGGAGAAGGTCGTCAACCAGCCCTACCCGGGCAGCGAGGACGCGACCAAGCGGGTGCGGAGGCCGGCCGGCCTGCCTGCCTACCTGGCGAGCCTCTACGAGGTGCCGCTGCTCACCCGCGAGCAGGAGGTGTGGCTGTTCCGGAAGTTCAACTACCTCAAGCACAAGGCGGTCAAGCTCCGCGAGCAGCTCGATCCCGAGCGGCCCAACGCCCGGCTGATGGACCAGATCGAGCGGCTCTACGAGGAGATCGTCGATCTCAAGAACCGGATCGTGCGGGCGAATCTCCGGCTCGTGGTCTCGATCGCGAAGCGGCGGGTGTCTCCCGGCGACAGCTTCTTCGACCTGGTCAGCGACGGAAACATGTCGCTGATCCGGGCCGTGGAGAAGTTCGACTACGCCCGGGGCAACAAGTTCAGCACCTACGCCTCGTGGGCGATCATGAAGAACTACGCCCGCACGATTCCCGACGAGCACAAGCGGCGGGATCGGTTCCGGGCCACCGATACGGATTTTCTCCAGACGGCGGCCGATCGCCGCGAGGACGAGTATCAGCAGCGGCTGGCGGCCAGCGACCGGATGCAGCAGGTGGGCCGGTTCCTCGACCGGCTCGACTCCCGCGAGCAGACGATCATCATCCGCCGCTACGGCCTCGACCACGAGCGCGAGCCGCAGACGCTCAAGGAGGTCGGCTCCGCTCTGGGCGTGACCAAGGAGCGGGTCCGGCAGATCGAGGCCAAGGCGCTGGAAAAGCTCCGCGAGGCGGCCGCCGCCGAGGCCATGACGCCCGAGTTGGAATGAGCACGGGGCCCGGGCGGGCGGGCCGGCGGGCCGGGGAGGTGTCGGCGCGTGGCGTGCCGCGGGCCGCCGGGGTATCCTCGCCCCAATGTCGCCCGTGGCTCACGACGTGCCGGCTTCTCGCTCGATGACGCGAGTTCTCTGCCTGTTCGCGGTCGTTTCGGCCTCGGCAGGACTGTCGTCCGCCGGGGCCTTCGACGGCTGGCAGGGCATGCGCGTGGTGCAGCTCGACGGGCGGGCGGAACGCGTGCTCGTGGCCGACCTGGGCGGCGACGGTCGCGACGACGTCGTCGTGGTCAACCCGCGGCAGGCACGCCTCGACGTCTATCGCTGGCTGCCCCCCGCGGAACGCACCCGTGAAGACGTGACCGACGCGGATCGGCCCAACGAACTGCCGCTGGCGGCCGACTGGGCGCGGGGCGAGGTCGCCATCGATGAGCTCCCGCTGGACGCCGTGGCCCATGATGTCGATGGCGACGGCAAGCTCGAACTGCTGGTGCTCACGAGCCCGTCCAACCGGGTCTCGATCTACACGCAGGCGGCCGGCAAGGGCATCGACGCCCGCGGGGCGTGGCAGAAGACCGGCGGCTGGAATCTGCTGGCCGGCAAGCCGACCGGTCGGCGCGGGAGCCTGCTGGTCCGGGATCTGCCGGGCGGGCGGCACGAGCTGCTCGTGAGCTGCGAGGAGGGCATTCAGCGGCTCCCCCTGGAGCGGACGGGCCGGGCCGAGTGGGTCTCGCCTCGCGAAGCCCGCGGTCGGATCGACTGGCAACTCGCCGACCTCGACGGCGACGGCGATGCCGATCTCGTCGAATGGTCGAATGTCGCCCGGCAGGTCATTCGCTGGTTTCCCTGCGATCCCAGCGGCAATCTCCTGCCGGCCCAGACACTGCACGACCGCCCGGTCGATGGCTTTCAGGCCGCGTCCGGTCCGGAGGGGGCCGCCGAGGTCATGCTGCTCGGCGGCAGCGACAAGGGCGTGGTGCGGCAATACCGTCTGAAGCGGGGCGAGGCCAGCGACGTGGGCCGGCAGGACGCCCTGCCGATGGCCGCGCCCGGTCGCCGCGGCTGGAGCGGGATCCAGCTGGGCGGCGAGCCGGCGATCGTGGCGGTCGATGCGGCTCAACCGCGGCTGCGGGTTCACCGGCTCACCCCGGCGGGCTGGTCGGCGGAGGAGACCTTTCCGTCGATCGGCGGCATCAAGGCGGTGGTGGCGCCGGCCGCAGCCGGCCGCGACGGCCTGCTGCTCGTCTGGGCCAAGGATGCCGCCGACCTGCACCGCTGCCGCTGGGAGAACGGTCGGCTCGGCTATCCGCAGCCCTGGGTCCAGGAGGGCAAGGACCGCCGCATCCTCGCGCTCGACGCGGTCGGCTCGACCGTGTGGTGGGCCCAGCGGGTGGGGAGCGACCTCGATCTGTTCGTCTGGCCGGCGGATGCCGCGGAGCCGGTGAAGACCCGCTACGAGGGGCTCGGGCCCAAGGTCGAGAAGGTGGTCTGGCTGGGCGACGACATGCTGCTCGTCCAAGACGCCTTCGCCAGCGGGGCGCGGCTGGTGCGGCTCCTCGACGGCAAGGCGGTGGCCACGTCACCGGCGCTCTTAGCCAAGGCAGACCTCGAGGAATACCGGTTGCTCGACGGACCTGCGGGCCGGCGGCGGGCGCGGCTCACCGATGGCGTGCTGCAGTGGCTGGGCGACGACCTCCATCCGGTCGATCAGGTGATGCTCGGCGACGGCCAGAAGATCGCCTCCTATCTGCCGGTGGCTGCCGCCGCGGGCCAGGCTTGGGCGCTCGAGCGGGACGGCGCGTTTCTGCACCGGCTCGCCGCCGACGAGGCGGGCGTGATGCGGCCCGTCGAAACGGTCAAGCCGCCGGCCGGCGCGACGCTCGAGGGCGACCCGGTGCTCGGCGTCGTGCTCGTCGACAAGGAGCGGATCGTGCGGCTCTCGCGGGGCGAGCCCTGGGAACTCGAACTCGTCGAGAGCGTCGATGGGCGGGTCGGCCGCCGCAGCGGCGTGAGCGAATCGACCATCCACCGGATCATGACCACCGACGTGGATGGCGACGGTGGCGACGACCTGCTCCTGTGCGACGACCGGCGGCACCAGCTGACGGCGATGCTCCGCCAGCCCACGGCTGCCGGCGGCGCGGCCAAGCTCGAACGCTCGGTGACCTGGAAGGTGTTCGACGACCGGAAGTATCCCTACGACGGCGGCGAGTCGCAGGAGATGGTGACCGAGCCCCGGTGGGTGGCCGGGCTCGACGCCGACGGCGATGGTGAGCACGACCTGGCGGTCGTGAGCCAGGACCGGCTGCTCCTCTACCTCGGCAAGGACGCGGAGGAGAAGCCATGACGCCGCACGCAGCCGCGTTCGCCGCCTGGATGACGGGGGTCGCGTTCCTGATCGGTCCGGCCGGCTTTGCCGCCGATCCGCCGGCCGCGGTCGCTGCTCCCGCCGCCCCGGCCGCGGCCGCCACGCCGGCGGCATCCGCCGCGATCGTGACCGTCACGCTCGTCGGGGGCGGCAAGGTGACCGCCACGCTCCTGCGGCAGTCGGAGGAGGGCGTGGTGCTCGACCTCGGCTACGAGGTCCTGCAGATCCCGGCCAAGCGGGTGCTCGACGTGCGGCGGGAGGACGAGGCCGCCGAGCCGGCCCGCGCCGCCGAGCGGGGCATCTTCCGCACCGGCAGGCTCGAGGCCCGCGAGGTGCCCGAACTCGTGAAGCGGTTCGGCGAGGCCGTGGTCATGGTCCGTAATCCCGGCGGCCTGGGCACGGGCTTCCTCACGAGCCGCGAAGGCCATCTCGTCACCAACTACCATGTCGTCGAGAACCACACGCAGCTGCGGGCCACGATGTTTCGCCGCGTCGCGGCCCCCGGGCAGAACGGGTTCGAGAAGCTGGAGTTTCGCAAGGTGAAGATCGTGGCCCTCCAGCCGCTGCGGGATCTGGCGCTCCTGCAACTCGACGCCACCGAGGTCGACGGCCGGCTGCCGGAGCCGGTCGTGATCAACGACCGCGACGACCTGCGAGTGGGCGACATGGTGTTTGCGATCGGCAACCCGCTCGGCATGGAGCGGAGCGTGACACAGGGGATCGTCAGCAGCACGACCCGCACGATCGACCAGCTGCGGCTCATTCAGACCGACGCCGCGATCAATCCGGGCAACAGCGGCGGTCCGATCTTCAACGCCCGAGGCGAGGTGGTGGCGGTCGCCTGTGCCGGGGCCGCGGTGTTCGACGGGCTGGCCTTCGGGATCCCGGCCTCGGAGCTGATCGACTTCCTCGTCCATCGCGACACGTATCTCTACGATGAGTCGCAGCCGCAGAACGGCGTCACCTACCTGCCGCCGCCGTACCGGCCCGGGAAGCCGGCCGCCGCGGCCGCTCCCTGACGTTTCGACACGATCTCCGAGGGCATCATGCCGCGTGCACGGCGAGGATTCGCGGCTGGAACCACGGTCGCTGCGATGGTGGTCGGGTCGGTGGTGCTGGGGCTCGCGGTGACCGTGCGGGCCGACGACCTGCGGCCCTCGTGGGAGTGTCTCCCGGCCGACACGGCCCTGATGGTGAGGCTGCCGAAGGCGGCCGAGTTCGTCGAGGCCATGCGGTCGAGCACCAAGTTCGGCGCCATCGCCCTGCGGCCTGAGCGACTCGAGGGGCTGTGGCGGATGCTCGTCGAGCAGGCGGGGGAGGCGCAGTCGACTGTCGGCGACACGGTCTTGCTGGCGAACCCGGCCGACTGGGAGAAGTCGCTCGAGAAATACGGCCTCAAACTGGCCGATCTCGGTACCGCCTTCCAAGGCGATGTCGGCGGCGGGCTGGTGGTGCGTCGGCGGGACGGCGATCGCCCGCCACTGGCGATGATGCTGGCTTGGGCGGAGCCCGGCGAGGAGGTCGCGGGCCGGGTGATGGCCGCGGTCAAACAACGGCTCGAGGAGGTGGGAGACGGCGAGCCCGACGCCCCGGCCGCGCGGCGGATCGACCTCGAGCTGGCGGGGCACGAGGTGATTTCCGTGGTGTCGCCCGTGATGACGCTCGATCTCGGGGAGATCGAAATCGGTGCCCCGAAGGCGGATGCCGACGCCGAAGATCCGGATCGCAAGCGGGCCCTGCTCGAGGAACGGCTCCGCGCGGCCAAGCCCGTTCAGACCGGTCAGACCCATGTGTTCCTGGCGAAGCTCGGAGGGCGCTTGCTCTACGGAAACACATCCTCGGGTGCGGCGGCTCCGGGCGACGGGCCAACCGACTTCGACAAACTGAGCGGTGGGGAGGACGCCCAGCAGATTTTCGGCGGCTTTCTCGCGGCCCATGCGGAGGACGACGAGCCGGCGCTCGCCCGCGTGCTCCGTGAGCCGGCGCTGGCGGGGGCCGCACTCCAGGGCGTGCCGCTGGTCGAAGCCGTGTTCGTGCCCCGCGTGATGGCGGCGCGGGAACCCGAGGCAGAGACCACTGCCCGGCTGGCACAGGTGGGCGTCGACGACGTCGGCGGCATCGCCTGGCGGCAGGCCTTCGCCGACGGCTGCTGGCGTTCGACGATCGCCGTCACCCTGCCCGCGCCCCGCCACGGCCTGCTGGCCATGCTCGACCAGCGGTGTGATGCCTGTGACGTGCCCCCGTTTGTGACCCGCGAGGCGGTCGACTTCACGCAGATCTCGCTCGATCTCGGGGCGGCCTTTCGCACGATCCGTGAGGTGCTCGGGGGCGACGCCTCCGCCGAGCAGCTGACCAATATGCTCAACGTCGCCGACGTGCAGGCCACCACCTGGGTCGGGTCCGACGTGGCGACCGTGCTCACGGGGCTGGGCAGCCGCCACTGGATCCTCTCCTTCCCCCCCCGGATCGCCGCGGCCATGGCCGAGGCCCGGGCGGCCCGGCGTGCCGGCGGCCAAGGCGACGATGACGGCGACGCCTCGCCGTTCGCCATGCCCGCCGCCGACAGCCTCGCGATGGTATGGGAAGTGGCCGACGAGGCGCCGATCCTCAAGTTGCTCGCGCAGCTCGCCCCGATGGCGGGTGGCGAGATGAAGGAGGAGCAAGGCTTTCGCGGGTTGCGGCTCCCGGGCGACGTCGCGATCTCCATCGGCCGCCGCCACCTCGTGCTCGCGCTCGGCTCGGGCACCCTGGAGAAGGTGCTGACCGCCATCCGCAACCCTCCCGCGGGCGACCTCTCCTGGCGGGAGAGCGACGCGCTGCGGCGGGCCCGCGGACTCATCGACCTGCCGCCGGCGCGGATGTTCGCCGTGGGCGACGCCACGGCCACCGGCGGCATGCTCGGCTCGCTCCGGGAGTTCGGGGCGGCGCTCGAGCCGGGCGACGTGGAAGAGGATTCACGGGAACTGCTCGCGGCCGGTCAGAAGCTGCTGCCGACGGCCGCCGAGATGGAGGGCATGTTCGGCGTCAGCGCCTCGGTCCTGCGGATGACCGACGACGGCCTGGTGCTCGAGTCGGCCTGGGAACTGCCGTCGCCCTGAGCGGCATCTCACCGGGACGTGCGTCGCGCGTGACGCGGCTCGGAGTTGCTCGACCCCGTCGCCCGGACATTCGCTGCGGCCCTCCAGGCCTCCGCTCATTCCATGCTGGCTGCGCTTCGTCGACCAATCCGCTTCGCGGATCGGTGCCCGGGCTTCGCTTGCCATCAAGGCCGGCTCCGGGGTACGAGCAACTCCTCGCAAACCCCCTACTGCGCATGCGCGGCGGGTACGACGCCGGCGGCGCGGCGGCTGCCGGCTCGGGGTTGGTCAACGTCTTCCGGGCCGACCTTGGAGAGCGTGGTGCCCTTCGGGTCCTTGCCCTGGCCCGGCGTGGTCGGGGCCTGGCTGGTGCCGGCCAGGAAGTTGTCGATCGCGGCCGACTCCCGCAGGTGGGAGAAGTGGCGGGCCATTTCGATCCGCTGCTTCTTCTCGAAGATGTCGTCGTAGAGATCGTCCCGCACCTCGTCGAAGGAGACCTTGGCCGGATCGGTGAAGCCCTCGCAAAAGATCACCATGAAGCGGTCGGCGATCTGGACCACGCCGGAGAGCTCGCCCGGGGAGAGCGCGAACACCTCCCGCTCGAGCGTCGGCTGGCCGCCGAACCGCTGGATCGGCGGAACCTCGCCCCGCAGCGCGCGGGTGGTCGGATCGACGGAGTAGGTCTCCGCCAGGGCGCCGATCGACTCGGCCGTGGGATTCTTGCGGGCGAGTTGCCAGACCTCCTGGGCCCGGCGCTGGCTGTCGAGCACGATGATCCGGCACTTCGCCCGCGGCCCGAAGGTGGCGGCGAAGGCCTTGTCGAGATCCTCCTTCAAGACAGGCACCCCGCCCACGAGCTTCTTGAGGGCGACGCTCGGCCAGACGACGTCTTCCATATAGTGCCGCAGCGGGATCTTCTCCTCGCGGGTGACCCGTTCGAGCCAGGCTTCCACGTCCGGGGATCCGTCCTTCCGCTTGAAGCCCATCGACGTCGCCGCCCGGGCCACCTCGGCGTCGAGGTCGGCCTGCACGACGGTCTGCTGCTGCCGCGCCAGGGCCTGGCCGATCAGCAGGCGCGTGATCAGGACCTCGAGCACCTCCTGGCCGTGTCGCTCGACGGCGATGCCGCGGACTTGCTCGGTCGCGATCGGCTCGCCGTTGACCAGCGCCGCCACCCCGGGACTGGCCTGCGACCGCGCCGGGTCGTTGAGCACGTTCTCGATCCGGCTCGAGTCCTGGATCGCACGGAACACGTCGGTCGAGGCCTGGCGGCTCTTCCGCTCCCGGAGCTCGGCGGCCAGTCCGGGCGTGGCGTCGGCCAGCGTCACGTCGGCCGCCGGCAGTCGCCCCTCGCACTTGATCACGATGAACTGGTCGGCCACCTGGACGACGGGCGAGATCGTGCCGGGTTCGAGCGCGAAGGCGGCCCGGTCGAAGGCGGGATCACCCGAGTGGAGCCGGATCGGCTGCACCCAGCCGTTGGCGCTGGCGCTGCCCACGTCGACGGAATGCTGGCGGGCCAGCGCCGCGAACTCGTCGGGCGCCGCGATCGCCTGGGCCCGGAGTTTCTCCGCCTCGTCGCGGGTGCGGGAGGCGATGATCCGGGCCTTGATCGCCGGACCGAAGCGGGTCTCGTAGGCGGTGCGGATCTCCTCCGCGGTCGGCTCCCCGGCGTCACGGGCCAGGATCCGCAGGGCGAGCATCGGCCAGACGATGTCGTCGGCGTACTGCTGGGGCTTGATGCCCCGCTCCTTCTCGATCAGGTCCAGCCACTTGTCGGTGGGCACGTTGAACCGCTTGGCCATCGCCTCGATCTCCATCGTGACGTCGGCGGCCGTGACCGTGACGCCGGCCTTGCGGCAGGCCTGCTCGATCAGCGTGCGGTTGACCAGCGTCTCCAGGACCGATGCCCCGTGACGAGCCAGGCACTCGGCCGCCAGTTGGTCGGACGTGATCTCGGCTCCGTTGACCAGGGCCAGCGGCTTGGGGGCGGCGGGCGTCGCGGTGACCGGTTCGGCCTTGGGGGGCGTGGCGTCGGCGGCGGGGCCGCCGCTCCAGCTGCGCCACACGAGCGCGAAGGCGATGATGAGCGTCGCCGCGGCGATCTCTCGAACGTATCCCGGCCGATCGATGGAAGCGTTGACCATGGAAGCCCTCCTTGTGCCGGGGAGATAGGGAGTTCGGCCGCCCGGGGCAAGGCCAGCGTGCCGGCCGCCTTGCCCAAACCCCGCGCCCGCCACGCGGCGGGCGGCCGGTCTGCTACCTTTTGGGTGATTGCCCTCGTCGACGCCGCACCAATCCGCCATGACCCAGCCTGCCCCGGCTTCCCAGCCTGCCCTCCAACGCCCGGAGTGCCTCGTCGTGCTCGGCCTCGTGCCACCGGTCACGCTCGAGGACGTCAAGCAGGCCTACCTCGTGCGGGCCCGCGAGGCCCACCCCGACCGGGGCGGCAGCCAGGAGCAGTTCGTGCGGGTGCAGCAGGCCTTCGAGGAGGCCAACGAGTTCGTGAAGTTCAAGGCCAACAAGCTCGAATGGCTGGCCTCGAGAATCGACGCCTACGCGCAGCAGCAGGAGGTGGTCAGCGAAACCATCGAGCGCGGAGGCAGTGTCGAGATGGAGGAGACCGACTGGCTGCGGAAGTCGTTCGGCGACGACTTCGGCCACGTCGCCGACAAACTCGTGGCGGTGCGGCTGGCCAGCCCGCGGGCCGACGACGTGTTCTGCATCCTGCTCGGCTTCCGGGCCGACTCGCTCAAGGATCTCGCCACGCTCGACCTCTCCGGCGGCACGCTCACCGACGAGGGGCTGCTCCAACTCAAGCCGCTGACGAGCCTCCGACGGCTCGACCTCCGCGGCACCAAGGTCGGCAAACTGGCGGGCGAGCTTCCCGGCTGGTTCGAGCGGCTCGAGTTCCTCGGCCTGCCGAAGGGCTCGCTGGGCATGCTCGCCCGGCTGGCGCTGCCCCGCCGGATCACGCTCCAACTCGGCGACGGCTGACGCCGCTCACTCCGGAAAGAGCCTCGTGGAGAGGTAGCGTTCGCCCAGGTCGGGGAGCACCACGACCACGAGCTTGCCCGCGTATTCGGGCCGGCGGGCCACCTGCAGGGCGCCCCAGGCCGCGGCGCCGCAGCTGATGCCGCACATCAGTCCCTCCCGCTTGGCCATCTGGCGGGCGGTCTCCATCGCATCCTCGTCGTCGACCTTGATCACCTCGTCGATCACGTCGAGGTTGAGGATGTCGGGGATGAAGCCGGCGCCGATGCCCTGGATCGTGTGGCGGCCGGGCTTGATCGGCTCGCCCGCGAGCTTCTGCGAGATCACCGGGCTGTTGGCCGGCTCGACCGCCACGACCCGGAGGCCGGGCTTGTGCCGCTTGAGCACCTCGCCCACGCCCGTGATCGTGCCGCCCGTGCCGACGCCACACACCACGACGTCGACCTGGCCCTCGGTGTCCTGCCAGATCTCCTGGGCGGTCGTGCGTCGGTGCACCTCGGGATTGGCCGGGTTCTTGAACTGCTGCGGCATGAAATACTGGCTGCCCGATCCTGAGATCTCCTCGGCGTGGCGGACCGCGCCCGGCATGCCCTCGGCGGCCGGCGTGAGGACGAGCTCGGCCCCGAGCGCCTTGAGCATCCGCCGCCGCTCGAGACTCATGCTCTCGGGCATGGTCACGCGGAGCTTGTAGCCGCGGGCGGCGCAGACGTAGGCCAGGCCGATCCCGGTGTTGCCGCTCGTGGGCTCGATCACGATCGTGTCGGGGCCGATCCGCCCGTCCCGTTCCGCCGCGTCGATCATCGCGCAGGCGATCCGATCCTTGACGCTCCAAAGCGGGTTCATGTTCTCGATCTTGCCGGCCACGGTGGCGACGCAGCCCTCGGTCACCCGCCGCAGCCGCACCAGCGGGGTGCGGCCGATGCACTGCGTGATGTCGTCCCGGATGCCGGCCGGCAGCTTGGTCGCGATCATGTTCCCGTCTCCTCGAGCCCAGGTGGGGATGCTGGCGGAATCCGGGCCACGAGCGGCCCAGCCGCCCTGCCCGGCACAACCGGCATTATCGGCAGGAACCCACCGCCGGATGAAACGGTTTTCCCGACCGGGCACGATCGGCGTTTTTCGCCATTATTCGCGGCTGACGAGGGCGGTCGCGGCTGCTTGCGGACCGTTCCAGCGGCCACTACAACGACATCCCTCGGTAGGCGGATCGGTGGTTCCAGCGGGGAATCGCCCCCGGCCCGGACGACCGCCAGGGACGGCGGGCGGCGGTTGATCCACGGCTGGTCGGTTTCAGACCGCTCGCGGTGTCGCGGCGGCGTCCCCTTTCGGAGCTCACTCATGAATCTCGTTGACCTCATCACCAGCCAACTGTCGGGCGACGTGCTCGGCAAACTCGGCGGCCTCGTCGGCGCCTCGGAGCAGCAGGCGCAGTCGGCCAGCAACGCGGCCGTGCCGGCCCTGCTGCAGATCTTCGGCAAGCTCGCCTCGTCGCAGAAGGGGGCCGATCAGCTCGCCGGTGCGATGGGCGGCCTCGACCTCTCGATGCTCGGCAACCTCGCCGGTTACCTCGGCGGCGGCAATGCCTCGGGGCTCGGCCGCGTGGGTGGCGACCTGCTCGGCTCGCTGCTCGGTGGCGGCAACCTCGCCAAGCTCGTGGGCACCATCGCCTCGTTCGTCGGCTCGCAGCCCGACCTGATGAAGAAGCTCCTTGGATACCTCGCTCCGATCGTCCTGGGCGTCGTGGCCAAGCAGCTCGGCGGCCAGGTCAACGCGTCGGGTATCTCGCGGCTGTTCTCCGAGCAGGCCGGCAACATCTCGTCGGCCCTGCCCCGCGGGCTGTCGCTCGGCGACGTGGGTTCGCTCCTGCCGAGCAGCTCGGGTTCCGCGCACGGCGGCGGCAGCCACGAGCCGGCCTCCTCCGGCATGGGCTGGCTGCTGCCGGTCCTGGCCCTCGGCGCCCTTGGCCTGGGCTACTACCTGTGGAGCCAGCCAAAGGTTGTGCAACCGGAAAAAGCAAAGGTTGTGCAACCGGAAAAAGAGAAGGCCGCGGTCGTGGTCAAGGAGACCAAGGACGGCCCGATCACCGACCGGGTCACCGAGGTGATCGAGAAGAAGGGCAACACGATCGTCGACACGGTCCAGGAAGTGATCACGATCGACCCCAAGTTCCTCGAGGCCGTGAAGATGGGCAAGTCGGCCACCGACCTGTTCGGCGGGCTGACCACGGTGCTCAAGGGCGTGACCGACGAGGTGACCGCGAAGGCCGCCCTGCCGAAGCTCGAGGAGTTCACCCCGATCCTCGAGCAGCTGACCACCGAGGCGGGCAAGCTGCCGGCCGAGGAGAAGTCGGCCTTCGGTGAGTTCGTGGGCAAGAACCTCGGGCTGCTCCAGAAGGTGATCGACACCGTGATGGCGCTGCCGGGCGTCAAGGACGTCCTGGGCAAGGTCGTGACGCCGATGGTCGAGGCGCTCACCAAGCTCACAAAGTAAGGTCGTTCACGACGCGGTTCACGATCCGGCCCGGGGTGGCTTCACCACCCCGGGCCGGTTTCTTTTCGCCCCCGCGCGCAGGCTCGGGGTTGCCCGTGCCCCATCGCCGGACGCTCGCTGCGGGCATCCTGCCCTCCGCTCGCTCCATGCTGGCTCGCTCTCGGCATCCATGCCTTCGCTCGCCAACAAGGCCGGCTCCGGGGCACGGGCAACCCCGAGCAGTCCAACGGTTGAGGAAGCGCCAGACGCATTCAAGGGATTCGTCTGAACGCACGCGGCGCGCCAGAACTCGCCCGAGCACGGCCGCCCGGAGGTGCGGCCGCCGGGCGGAGGCCCGGCAAGGCGGCAATGGCCAGGGATGGCATTGCCGCCGTGTATCAGCCCTCGAGCGTGCCGCGGGTCACGCCCACGCGGTTGACCGCCTTGAGCGACCGCCAGACTTCGCGGCCGGTCGTGCGGCCGGCGAGCAGGTCGCGGTAGGCCCGCACCACGCGGCCGATCTCGGCGGCTGGCTCGGTCAGGAACTCCAGTCGGAAGTGCCGCACGCCGGCTTTCTGGAACGCGGGCACCGCCTCGGCGCCGCTCTGCGGCACGGCGCTCCAGAGCGTGTTGCGGCAGCCCACGTCGGCGGTGAGTGGATGCTCGACGCCGACCCGGTCGCGGAGCTGCACCACGTGGTCGTCGCAGGGGCGGCCGCAGTCGTGCTTGGTGCGGCCCGGCGAGAGCGCCGCGCAGAACACGCAGTGCTCCATGTGGAAGAGCGGCATGTGCTGGTGGACGACCAGCTCCAGCCGGCCGGTCGGCACCGCCGCCACCAGCGGGCCGAGCTGATCGCGGTTCAAGTCGTAGGAGGCGGTGACCCGCGTGCAGCCGCGGGTCAGGAAGAACTCCGCCGCCAGGCGGTTGGCCACGTTGAGCGAGAAGTCGGCCACCACCGGCAGGCCGTGATCGCGGAAGAAGGTCACGGCCGCCCAGTTGCGGGCCAGGATGCCGTCGGGCTCCTGCTTGGCGAGCAGGCTGAAGACCCCGAGCTCGCCCGGCTTCTGGATCCGGGGAGTCGCGAGCTGGATCGTGCCGCCGACGGCCCGGCAGGCGGCGACCGCCTCGCGATACTGGCGGATGTCGGCGAACTCGACGGCGATGCTCCGCTCGCCGAGTTCGAGCACCGCCGTCAGTTGCTCGAGCGAGCGGACGAGCACGTGGAGGGTGTCGAGGGCGTTGGCCGGCGGCGCGGGGCGTGGAGCCTCGGGCGCGGGCCGTGGCGCGGCGGTGCGGGCCCGCGGGGCGGCGAGGCTCGTCTCGAGCGCCGCCGTGAGTTCCTTGCGGAGCTGACCGAGCACGCTGAGCGGGAGCATCGGACGGCCCGCGATGGCGGCCGAGAGATGCCGCAGTTCGAAGGGCGTGTTGCCCAACCGGCCGAGCTGGTCGCGCAGGACGGTCTCGTCGAGCGGATGCTTCGTCGCCTCGCGGGCCGGCTCCGCCGACTCGACTTCGCAGCCGCCGCCCGCGGCCAGCGTCGCCGTCACCCGCACCGGCTCGCCGACGGCGGCCGTGACCCGGAGATCCACCGGCTGGCGGCGGCGGAGCGCATCACCTGCGAACGACCGCCGGAGCCGGGATGTCAGTTCCGGGTCGTCGGTCTTCCAGACGGCCTGACCCGGCCGGAGCAGCCCCGCGTCGAAGCCGTCGCGGGCGAAGCCGAGCTCGACGCGGCCGGCCGTGACCGGATCGGTCCGCGACAGGCCGGCGGCGAAGACCTCATAGACGCGTCCGCCCACCGCCTCGTCGCTCGTCGGCCCGCAGTCGAAGCCGACGCCGTCGCCCCGCTTCACGCCGCCGGCCAGGCCCGCGACCAGATCGACCACGACCCGCCCGCGGTGCGTGCCCACGATCGTGCCCAGCCGCACACCCCGCTTCGCGCTCGAGGTGGCCGGCACGAGCCGCTTGTGGTCGCAGCCCTCCAGCCAGCCGGGGGAGAAGCCGCGGGAGAAGGAGAGTTCCATCTCCTCGACCTCCTTGGGCGTGAAGGCCACGGGCCGGCCGGCCACCGCGAGGTCGATGGCCCGGCGGTAGTGCCGGGTGATGTTGGCGACGTATTCGGGCGTCTTCAGCCGACCCTCGATCTTGAGCGCCGCGACGCCGGCCGCGAGCAGCTCCGGCGAGAGCGCGTAGGCGGCGAGATCCTGCGGCGAGAGCAGGTAGCGCTGGTCGCCGAGGTCCACGTCGCTCCCGTCGCAGACGAGCTCGTAGGCCAGCCGGCAGGCCTGGGCGCACTGGCCGCGGTTGGCGCTGCGGCCGCCGAGCGACTCGCTCGTCAGGCACTGGCCCGAGTAGGCGACGCAGAGCGCCCCGTGCACGAACACCTCGAGCGGCATCGCCGTCGCCCGGCGGATCTCCCGGATCTCGTCGAGCGAGAGCTCACGGGCCACCACCACCCGTTCGCAGCCGAGCGTCTCGGCCAGGCCGATCGTCTCGGCGCTCGTGAGCGTCATCTGGGTCGAGGCGTGGAGGGCGAGGCCGGGGGCGACGTCCCGCACGAGCAGGGCCGCGCCCACGTCCTGCACGAGCACGGCGTCGACGCCGGCGTCGGCCGCCTGCCGCACGACCGCGGCGAACGCGTCGAGCTCGTCCTCGAACACGAGCGTGTTGAGCGTGGCGTACCCCCGGACACCGTGGCGGTGGAGGAGCCGCACCACCGCGGGCAGTTCGGCCAGCGAAAAGTTGGCCGCCCGGGCCCGGGCATTGAAGCCGGTGTCGAGCCCGAAGTAGACGGCGTCGGCCCCGTTCTCGATCGCCGCCTTGAGGCAGTCGCGATCGCCGGCCGGGGCGAGCAGTTCAGGCGCGACAGGCTGGTTCGTCAGGGCAGCGGGCATCAGGCTGAGTATAGGGGGAGACGATCACCACCAGAGGGCCGCGAGGGGTTGCCCGTGCCAATCGAGCGGCGTAGGACACCGAGCGCAGCAGGATTGCGGAGCGAGGTTTCCTCCGAGCGAGCGGACGGCAGGATGCCGGAAGCGAGCGTCCGGCGAGATGGCACGGGCAATCCCGAGCCCGCGGCAGCAGGGCGTCGGGTATTCATGGTCGCCTCGATCGCCTTCACCGCGGGGCCGCTGGACGTCCGCGCGGGCCGGATCGACAATCCGGGCGACCGAACCGAGGACACGGCACGGAAACGCGACGATGAAGCGACCGCGATCGCATGCGGCAGCGGCGGTGGTCACGGCCCTGATCGCGGTCATGGTGGCGGCCTCCGCCGACGAGATTCGGCCCCCGCTCTCGACCCGCGGTGCCAAGATCGTCGATCGCGCGGGGCGGCCCGTCATTCTCCGCGGCATCAGCTGGTTCGGGATGGAGACCGAGACCCACGTGCCGCACGGCGCGGCCAGCTGGGGCACCGACGACCCCAGGACCGACTTCCGGCTGGCGGCCGAGCGGTGCGGCGACGCGATCCACGCGGTCGCCCCCCACTGGCTGATCGTCGTCGAGGGAGTGGAGAAGAACGTGCCCGGGCAGCAGCTTCCGGGCCACTGGTGGGGCGGCAACCTGGAGGGGGCGAAACGGTTTCCGGTGCGGCTGAAGAGCGAGCACCGGCTCGTCTACTCGCCGCACGAGTACGGGCCGGGCGTGCATCAGGCGGAGTGGTTCCGCGACCCGGCCTTCCCCGCCAACCTGCCCGACCGTTGGGACAAGGGTTTCTATTTTTTGGTGCGCGAGCAGGTCGCGCCGGTGCTGGTGGGAGAGTTCGGCGGTCGCGAGACCGGCCCCGACACCCCCGAAGGCATCTGGCAGCGGGCCTTCGTCGAGTTTCTCCGCGAGAAGCAACTCGGCTTCATCTACTGGTCGTGGAATCCCAACAGCGGCGACACCGGCGGGCTGGTGGCCGACGACTGGCGCACGCTCGTGGAGCCGAAGCGGGCCCTGCTGGCCCCGCTGCTCGAGGCCCCGCGGCACTGACGCTCACCACTTGAGGCCGAACCGGGCCCCGTCCGACTCTCCGCCGACGCCTCCCTTGAGCGGCGTGGTCCGCTGCTTGCGGGGCGGCGGCGGAGCCTCCGGCTCGGCCGCCTCGACTTCCGGCTCCGGCTCGCCGGCCGCGTGCCTGGCGGCGGGCGGCGGAGCGAGGGCCTTGATCGAGAGCGCCAACTTCTGCTCGTGGGGGTCGATCGCGAGCACGCGGCACTCCACCTGCTCCCCCTCCTTGACCACGTCGGCGACGCTGCGGATCCGCCGCGTCGCGAGTTCGGAGATGTGGACGAGCCCCTCGACGCCGGGCTCCAGCCTCACGAAGGCGCCGAACTGGGCGATCCGGCTGACCGTGCCACGGATGGTGGCCCCCACGTGATACTTGTCGGCGGCCCGCTTCCACGGGCTCTCGATCAGGTCGCGGGCCGAGAGGCCGATCTTGCCGGTCTGCGGGTCGATCTTCTTGACGATCACCCGCACCTTCTGCCCCTGTTGGAGCACGTCGGCGGGATTGGCGACCCGTTCCCAGGAGAGCTCGCTCACGTGCACGAGCCCCTCGACGCCGTTGCCGATGTCGACGAAGGCGCCGAAGTCGCGGACGCTTCGCACGATGCCCTCGAGTTCGACGCCCGGCTCGAGCGTCTCGAGCATCTTGACCTTGGCCTCGGCGGCCTGCTTCTCGATCACGGCCCGCCGCGAGAGCACCAGCCGCCGCGCGGCCGGCACGATCTCCGTCACCAGGCTTTCGAGCGTCTGGCCCACCAGGTCCTCGAGATTCTCGACCCGCCAGGTGCTCACCAGGCTCGCCGGCATGAAGCCCCGCAGCCCGGCCACCTCGCACTCGAGGCCGCCCTTGTTGGCCGCAGTCACGCGGGCCTCGACCACCATGCCCGCCTCGAGCTGCGTCCAGTCTTCGACGGCCACGGCCCGGTTGCCCGGCGCCACGTCGTACAGGCCGTCGGCGTCGTTGCGGCCGCCCACGCTGACCTCGATCGGCTGCCCGGGCTCGGGCAGATCCTCGCCGCGGTCCAGGAACCCGGCGAGCTTCATGGCTCCCTGCCGGCGGCCGCCGAGATCGATGAACGCGGTGTCGGCACCGATCGAGAGCACCACGCCGGTGATCCGGGTGCCCGGGTCGAGCGGGGCCTCGGCCTTGATCGCGGCCTGGGCCTCGAGCAGGTCGTCGATGGCGAGGTCGCCGAGCGCGGCCTCGAAGTCGGCCTCGAGATCCTCGTCGAGCCCGGCCCGCAGGTTGGGCACCGCCACCCGCTTGCTCGGCGGGAGCACGTCGGCCGGTGACGGCATCTTCACGCCGTCGCGCCGCTTGCCGCGGCCGCCGCGGGGCCCGGTCCCAGGGCCGCCGGAGCCCGTGTGATCGCGGGGCTGACCTTGGGCCGGAGTGGCTTCGACCGGCGCATCGCCGGCGGCGGGCGAGTCGCCCATCGTCGCTGCTTCCGGCGCGGCGGCGGGCTCCGAGGGCGCGAGCGCCGCATCGGGAGGCGCCGAGGCCGCGGGGCCGACATAGCGATACTTCGGCCCCAGCGAAGGCGGCTTCACGCCGGGCCTCTGCGTGCCGATCTGGATGCGCCGCGGCTTGGCCGCCTGATCTTCCGGAGCGTCGCTCATCGGGCGGGCCGGTTCACGGTGGAGGTGGGTCGGACGGCGATCATGGGTTCCATCGCCGACGACCCGGCGAACGAGTGCGGGAAACAGGACTTGAACCTGCACGGTATTACTACCACCAGGCCCTCAACCTGGCGCGTCTGCCAATTCCGCCATTCCCGCGGCGGTGCGAGCCCCGAAATCCCGGCGCCCGACCGATGCATTCTCAGTCCGGCCGGCCGCCAGTCAAGCCACCGACGTGGTTTCGGCCTTCTTCGCAACCCGGGCCTGGGAGAGCCGTCGGGTCGCTGCGGTGTCGGTCACGGCCACCATGCCCGCCAGGAGGCCGAACACGGCCAGGCTCCAGGCCACGTCGCCCACCGGCATCCAGCGGTGGAAGGGGAGGGCGGCGGTCAGGCAGGCGAGCAGCCCGGCGGCCGACCTGGGATACATGTCGGTGAGCAGCCAAAAGGCGATGTTCGTGGCGAAGAAGAAGACGAGCGAACTCGCGAGCGCCCCGCCGATCACGGCGAACCACTTCGTGTGGCGGCCGACCCCGCCCAGCAGCCCGAGCCGGCCGAGCATCACCGGCCAGGCCAACGCCGCGGAAACGATCACGGCCATCACCCAGCTGTCGTGAGGAGGCAGGAACAGGTTGCCCAACGCCAGCGCCACGACGGGCACGCTGGCAGCCACCAGCGTCGAGGGAAACAGGGCACCCGCCGCGAGCGACACGGCCGCCATCGGCGTGACGTGAGCGGCCGGCTGCCACGCCCGGCCCACGACGGCGAGCATGACGAGGAACAGCCAGGCCACGACCAGCAGGGCTGGCGAGAGCCGGCGATCATCGAACCCGCCGCGAGCGGGCTGGCCGACGCGAGCGTCGGCGGAGCGGGCGAGTTCAGTCATGACGGTAGCCGCGACCTCCTTGGCGGTGCATGCCCTGTGGCGGGCGAAAACTCCCGATACACTAGCGGTTTTCCGGCCCCAGGCAAGCAACACCCGTCCCCATGCCCGCCTCCGCCCGGGAATTTCCCACCCTCGCGATCGAGCGGCACGCCGACGGGACGGTCGAGCTGACCTTCGCGGTCCCAAACCACCGCCACAACGTGCTCACCCGGCAGGTGTTTGCCGACCTGGCGCAGGCCCTCGACGCTCTGGCCCGCGGCCCGCGGCCCCGCGGCGTGATCCTCCGGTCGGGCCGTGAGGGGTCGTTCTTCGCCGGGGCGGACATGGACCGGCTCGACGCCCTGCCCACGCTCCCCGCGGCCGAGGTCGCGCGGCTCTGCGATGCCGGCAAGGAGCTCTTGGCACGGCTCTCGGCCGACTGGCCGACCGTCGCGGTGATCGACGGAGCGTGTCTCGGGGGCGGCCTGGAGCTGGCGCTCGCCTGCGACCTGCGGGTTGCGACCACGGCGCCGCACACGTCGCTCGGCCTGCCCGAAGTGAAGCTCGGTCTCCTGCCCGGCTGGGGCGGCACCGTCCGCCTGCCACGGCTGATCGGCCCCGGCCCCGCCGTGGAGTTCACCGCCTCGGGCGAGCCGGTGGACGGCCCCACCGCCCTTCGGCTCGGGCTCGTGGACGCGTGTGTGCCACCCGAGGTGGCGGTCGAGTCGGCCCGCCGGCTGCTCGACGTCGCGACCGCGCCCGGCACGATCGCCCGCCGCCGCCGCCGGCTCGCCGCCGCGGTGCCGCTCGACCCCCGCGAGCAGGAGTTTCTGGCGGCCACGGCTGCGGCCGTGATGCTCGGCCGGACCGGGGGCCGCTATCCGGCGCCGCCGACCATCCTCGAGACGATCCTCGCCGGGACGTCCGTCGAGGCTGCGGAAGCGTCACGGCTCGAGTCGGCCGCCTTCGCCCGCCTGGCCGGCACGCCCGTCGCCGCGAGCCTGCTGCGGCTGTTTCGGATCGGTGAGCGCAACCGGCGGGATCCGGGCGTCGGGGAGGAGGGAAGGGCCGAGCCGCGGCCGCTCGCGGCGCCGGGCGTGGTCGGTGCCGGCATCATGGGCGCCGGCATCGCCGCCGCCACCCTGCGGGCCGGGTTTGCCACGACGCTCGTGGACGTGAACCCCGATGCGCTCGCGGCGAGCGTGCCCGGCATCCTCGAGGAGGCCGCCTGGAGCCGGCTCACCAAGCGCAGCGACCCCGCGGCGGCGCTCGAGCTCGCGGGCCGGCTGCAGACATCGACCTGCCTCGCCGCGCTCGCCGGCTGCGACCTGGTGGTGGAGAGCGTGCTCGAGCGGACCGACCTCAAGCAGCAGGTGCTCGCCGACCTCGAGCGAGCCGTCGCGCCCGATGCGATCATTGCCACCAACACCTCCACCAACCCGATCGCCAAGCTGGCCGAGGCGCTGGCCGAGCCGGGGCGGTTCTGCGGGATGCACTTCTTCAATCCCGTCCGCCGGATGGTGCTCGTGGAGGTGATCCGCGGCCCCGCCACGACCGATGCCACCGTGGCCGCGGTGGTGGCGCATGCCAAGCGGCTCGGCAAGTGTCCGGTCGTGGTCCGCGACAGCCCCGGCTTCCTCGTCAACCGGGTGCTCATGCCCTATCTGCACGAGGCGGTGGAGATGGTCCGCGAGGGGATCGAGCCTGCCCGGGTCGACCGCGTCTCCCGCGGCTTCGGGATGCCGATGGGGCCGATCGAGCTCTACGACATGATCGGCCTCGACACCGCCTTCTACGCCGGGCTCGTGCTCTCGGCCGCCTATGGCGACCGGATCGAGGCTTCGCCGCTGATCCCGGCCTTCGTCAAGGCCGGTCGGCTGGGCCGCAAGACCGGGGCCGGCTTCTACCGCTTCCAGGGCACCGGCCCCAAGGCGCGGATCATCGGTAGCGACGCCGAAACAGCGCGGATGGTGGCCCGTTACGCGCTGCCTCCGCGGGAGACGTCCGATCGCACGATCGCCGACCGGCTGTTTCTGCCGATGCTGCTCGAAGCCCTGCGGGTGCTCGACGAGGGGATCGTCCGCGACGGCCGCGACGTCGATCTGGCCGTGATCCACGCCCTCGGGTTCCCGCCGTTTCGCGGCGGCCTGTTCGCCTGGGCCGATTCGCTCGGCGCCGCCGAGATCGTGCGGCGGCTGGCGCCGCTCGGCGACCTCGGCGTGCGGATGCAGCCCACGGAGCGGCTGCTCGCCATCGCCCGGGCCGGCGGCCGGTTCACCGACTGATTGGATCACCGCCGAACCGTGGATCGACTCGTCATGCCCACCCCCCTCATCACCCGCGACCCCGCCACGACGCCGGTCGTCGTCGCCGCCTGCCGCACGGCGATCGGGCGGGCCCATCCGGAGAAGGGCGTGTTTCGCCATGTCCGCGGGGACGAGCTCGCCACGGCGGCGGTGCGGGCCGCGGTCGAGCGGAGCGGCGTCGACCCCGCCACGATCGAGGATCTCGTGCTCGGGGCGACGCAGCAGCGCGGCGAGCTCGGCGGCAACGTGGCCCGCTGCGTGGCGCTGATGGCGGATCTGCCGCTGGCCACGGCCGGCACCACCGTCAACCGGCTGTGCGGCTCGTCGCTCGAGGCGCTCGCCCGCGCCTGCCAGGCGATCGCGGCCGGCGCGGCCGACGTGCAGGTGGCCGCCGGTGTCGAGCACATGCAGCACCTGCCCATGGAGTCGGCGATCGACATCCATCCGCGGGTGCTCGCCCGCTCGAGCCGGGGGATGCTCTCGATGGGGCTGACGGCCGAGCACCTGGCCGCCGCTCACGGCATCACGCGCCGCGAGCAGGAGGCCTACGCCCTCGAAAGCCACGCTCGTGCGGCGGCGGCCACCGCCGCCGGCCTGTTCGAGGCCGAACTCGTGCCGGTGCTCGGCCACGACGAGAGCGGGGCGATCGTCGAGGCCTGGGCCGACCAGTCGATCCGGCCCGACACGAGCCTCGAGGCGATGGCCGCGCTCGACCCCGCCTTCCTGCCGGGGGTGGGCACGGTCACGGCCGCCACGAGCGCGCCCTTGAGCGACGGGGCGGCGGCGCTGGTCGTGATGTCGCAGGCCGAGGCCGTGCGGCAGGGGCTCGAGCCGCTGGCGCGGGTCATGGCGACGGCCGTGGTGGGCGTGCCGCCGGCCGAGATGGGCAGCGGGCCGATCGCGGCCGTCCGCAAGCTGCTCGCGCGGCCGGCCGCCGCGGGCATCACGCTCGCCGACATCGACCTGGTGGAGCTCAACGAGGCCTTCGCCGCCCAGGCGATCCACTGCATCCGTGAGCTCGGGCTCGATCCGGCGAAGGTCAACGTCCGCGGCGGATCGCTGGCGATCGGCCACCCGCTGGGCGCGAGCGGGGCCCGGATCGCGACCACGCTGCTGCACGCGATGCAGGACACGGGCGGCCGGCTCGGTCTGGCCACGATGTGCATCGGCCTGGGGCAGGGCATCGCCGTGCTCTTCGAGCGGCCGGGAGCCGGCGGAGCGTGGCCGGCATGAATCCGCTCGAGACATTGGCCGCCGCGACGAGTCGGGCCGACGCCGAGCCCGGGGCGGCGCCGGTCGCCGCCGACTCGCTCGCCGGGCTCCTCGCCGCGCGAGTCGCCGCGACGCCGACTCGTCCGGCGGTGGCCATGGTGGCGGCCGATGGCGTGACGACCTGGACGTGGCTGGAACTCGCGGCCGCGGCGGTACGCGCGGCCGACGAACTGGCTGCGGCGGGACTGCGGCCGGGCGACCGGGTGGCCCATCTGGGATCCCATTCCCCCGACTGGATCGTGGTCGACCTCGCCTGCCTGCTCGCGGGGTTCGTGCACCTGCCCTTGCATGCCGACGCGACCGCGGCCGAGCACCGCGGGCAGTGCGCGTGGCTCGCCCCGCAGGGCGTGGTCGCGAGCGGCGGACGAACCACCGCGGCCGCGACGGGCGGGATCGTCGTCGCGCGTCCGGCCGGGGGCTGGCTCGCGCGGGGTGGCGTCGATCCGGCCGCGGTGGCCGCCGCGGTCGCGAACCGCGCGGCGGCGATCGACCCCGACGCCTGTGCGACGATCGTGCTCTCGTCGGGCACCACCGGCGTGCCCCACGGGGTGCTGCACTCGCAGCGGGCGCTCGCCCGCAATGCCCAGGCCGTCTCCGAGATGTTTCTGCACGACCCGCGCGACGTGCGGCTCTCCTGGCTGCCGGCGAGCCACCTGCTCGCGCGGGTCGGCGATCTGTACACGGCGATCGAGCGCGGCGGCTGCCTGAATGTCGTCACCGACCGCAAGCAGATCCTGCCGGCCTGCCGGGCGCTGCCGCCGACGGTGATCCTGGGGGTGCCGGTGTTCTTCGAGCGGCTCGAGGCGGGTGTGCGGAGCGGCAGGCTCGCCGACCTGGCCGCGGCGCTCGGGGGCGAGGTGCGGGTCTGCGTCTCGGGCGGAGCCTCCCTGCGGCGGCGCACGGCGGAGTTCTTCGCAGCCCGTGGCGTCGCGCTCGTCGAGGGCTACGGCCTCGCGGAGGCGGGGCCGGTGGTGGCGCTCTCGAATCCGCGGATCGCCCGCACCGGCACCGTCGGGCCGCCGCTCGCGGGCGTGGAAGTTCGCTTGGACGAGCGGCCGGAGAGCCGCGGGCAGCTGCTCGTGAAGACGCCGAGCCGGGCGCTGGGCGTGCTCGCGCCGCACGGTGCCGTGGCGGCCGTGCCGGAGTGGCTCGAGACCGGCGACGTGGCCGCGATCGACGAGGCCGGCCACCTCGTGATCACCGGGCGGCTCAAGGACGTGATCGTGCTGGCCAGCGGCGTGAAGCTGCCGCCGGCCGAGGTCGAGCGGACCCTGGCCGAAGACGACGCCGTGGCGCAGGTGTGCGTGGTGGGCGACGGCCTCGCGGCGCCGGTCGCCCTCGTCGTTCCCGAACCGGCCGAGATCCGCCGCGCGCTTCGTCGGCTGGGCCTCGTGGTGTTCAGCAAGGCCGCGGCGCTGCGGCATCCGCGGCTGCGCGCCTGGCTCGAGCGGCGGCTGGCCCGGCGGCAGCGACACCTGCCGCGGGCCTGGCAGGTGCGGCGGGTCGTGCTCGTGGGCCGGCCCTTCGACGCGGCGCATGGCGAGGCCACCGAGTCGCTCAAGCTCAAGCGGCGGGTGATCGCCGAGCATTTCGCGGCCGAGGTCGCGGCCGCCGCGGCCGAGGCGCCTCCCAGGAGCCGGACGCCGCGCCCTGCCATGCCTGGACTCGTGCCGGCCGTCTGGCAGGGGGGCGACGGCGGGTTTGCGGCAGCGGGCGCGGCCGCGGCAGCCCCCTTGGCAACGGGCGTCGAGGCGGTGCTCGAACGGGCCGAAGCCGAGATCGCCTCGCTGCGCGCCGAGGGGCGGCTCTATGAACAGCACGCCAGTGGACGGCTGGATGATGAACAGCACGCCAGTGGACGGCTGGATGATGAACAGCACGCCAGTGGACGGCTGGATGATGAACAGCACGCCAGTGGACGGCTGGATGATGAACAGCACGCCGTCGCTCCGCTCGACGATCCACCGCCGCCGCCGCGCGGAAGGTTTTCGGCTGCGGCCGAGGCGGCCCTCGGCGAGACGGGGCTTTGGGGCCTCGCGGTGCCGCAGGCCTTTGGCGGCAGCGGGGCCACGATGGTGGATCTGGCGCGGGCGATCACGCGGCTCGCCGCCGACGTGCCCACGGCCGCCGGGATGCTCGCCGTGCATTCCGCCATCGGCGCGGTGTCGGCGGTCGCCGCCTTTGGCACGCCCGACCAGCAGGCCCGCCATCTGCCCGGGCTTGCCGCCGGACGGCCGCTGTCGATCTTCGGGGCCACCGAGCCCGACGCCGGCTGCGATCTCGCGAGAGTGCAGACCCGGCTCGACCGCCGGGGCGACCGGCTCCTGCTCACGGGCACGAAGATGTTCATCACGGGGGCGACCCACGGCCGGCTCGTGAAGCTGCTCGCGGTTCGCGAGGGCAAGCCGACGGTGGTGCTCGTGCGGCTCCCGGAAGCCGACACGGCCGAGTTCCGCCTGCGTCACTATCGGCTCCATCCCCTCAGGCACACCCACAACGCCGCGCTCGAGTTCACGGGCTTCGAGGTGAGCGAGGCCGACGTGCTCGCGCCGCCGGGCGGAGGCGACGGCATGCCGATCGTCTGGCACGGGCTCAACCGCGGCCGCACCACGCTCGCGGCCCAGGCCGCCGGCACGCTCCGGCTCCTGCTCGGGCACGCGGCGGAGCACGCGCGGCGACGCACGACCTGGGGCCGGCCGATCGCCGCGCGGCAGCTCGTGCAGGGCCGGCTGGGCCGGATCGCGGCGGCGATCGCGGCCTGCGATGCGGTCGCGGTCTGGGCGGCGGCGGCGGTCGACGCCGGCGGCGGCGAGTGGGAGGCGATCACGGCCAAGGTGGTGGCCAGCACGTGCGTGCGCGAGGCGGCGATCGACGCGCTCGGCATCCATGGCGGCCGGGCGTTTCTCGTGGGCCATCCGCTGGGCGACTCGCTCCACGACCACTTCGCCGTGGGCGTGTACGAGGGGGAAAGCGACCTGTTGGGGCTCGCGCTCTTCCGCGGCCTCGCGAAGGGGCATCCGGTGGCGGTGCTCGGCCACGACGCAGGACGGTTGCAGCGGGCGGCGGGCTGGCTCGCCTGGTGGGCCGGGGCCCGCAGCCGCACGACCCACCGCGACGACGCGGCGATCCTCGACCGCTGCCTGCGGGATCACGCCCGGGCCGCCCGCCGCGGGCTCGACCGCGCGGCCCTGGCGATCGACCGGGCGATCCGCCGGCACGGCCGGGGTCTGGCCGACCGGCAACTGGAGATCGGCGGGCTCTCGGCGACGGTCCGGGACCTCGCGAGCGTCCTGGCGGCGGCCCACCGGGCCGACGCCTCGGGCGACGAGGCTGCCGCGGCCGCGGCCGACGTCTGGTGCCGGCTGGCGCTGGCCCGGGCGGCCGGCCGGCGACCGGGGCCGGGCGACCTCTCGGCCCTGGCCGCCTTGGGAGCCGCCGCAACCGTCGCCGAGCCCGGCCGTTAAACTCTCGAAAGCCGTCCGTTCGGTCGGCTGATCCCATTCCGGAGGCGAGATTCATGCGCGGTCGAACTGCATGGCGTGTGGTGTGCGTGCTGGTGGCCGGTTGCCTGACGGTGCCGGCCGTGGCCGCCGACGGCGACAAGAAGGCCCCGAACCCCGAAAAGATGTTCCAGAAGAAGGACGCCAACGGCGACGGCTCGCTGACGCTGGAGGAGTTCAAGACCGGGCTGCCGGAAAAGGCCCTGGCCAAGGCGGACGGCCGGTTCAAGAAACTCGACACGAGCGGCGACGGCAAGCTCTCGCTCGACGAGTTCAAGGCCGGAATGCCGCCCAAGAAGTGAGCGGTCGGGATCGCTTGCGAGGCGACCGGACGAGGCGGTAATCTACGGTGGCTCGGGGTCGTCGGGCAGCCGGTTGCCCGACGACGACCAGGCCGCCGCGGGGGTTTCGCACGTGTGGCTCGAGGTTCCTCATCGTCGCGGGCGACGCGTCGCGGGCATGACGCTCGTCGAGCTGCTGGTCGTGATCACGATCATCGCGCTGTTGATGGCGCTGTTGCTGCCGGCCGTGCAGGCGGTCCGCGAGACGGCCCGGCGGGTGCGGTGCACCAACAACCTCAAGCAGATCGGCACGGCGACGCAGACGCACCTCCAGGCCTGGCAGACGTTTCCCAGCGCCGGCTGGTGCTGGGGCAACGGTCCCGATCCCAATGCCGGCTACCGCGAGGATCAGCCGGGAAGCTGGGTCTACAACCTGCTCGCCTACCTGGAGCTCACGGGTCTGCGGAACATGGGGGGCAGCCTGGTCAGCGCGGCCAGGAACTCGGAGGTGCGAAAGGTCCTCGAGATGCCCATGCCCATCATCTCCTGCGCGAGTCGTCGGCAGAAGCCCGCCCCGCACACCTTCGTTCACAGCGGCTGCTTCGCAGAACTCGAGCGTCCGGCCGTCATCTCCCCCACCGACTATGCCGGCAGCGCGGGCTCGATCAACGTGGCCGTGCCGGGGATGCTCACCTCGCCCTCCGGCAGCTTTTCGATGGACGGGTATCCCGCGTATCGGCTCCCGGAGTCCCAGCGTGAACAGGCGTGGATCCAATCCGGCGGCTACCCGATCCACGTGCCGGGGGTGAACGACGGTCGCCGGATCAACGGCGTGATCGGGATCCTCGGCCGCGTCAAGGACGACGACGTGCCCGATGGCATGGCCACCACGCTGCTCGCCGGCGAGCGGCGGCTGTGGCCGGAGGCCTACAGCAGCAGCTACTGCGAGAACGACCAGGGCTGGACCGTCGGATTCGACTGGGACACCGTCCGCTGGACGGCGAGTCAGCCGCAGCCCGACTACACGATCCCTCCGGGCTTCAATCCGGGGTGTCAGAGCATCTTCGGATCCGCCCACCCCGCAGGCTTCGGGGCGGTGTTCTGTGACGGGGCCGTCCGTACGTTTCGCTACGACGTCAACCTGAACGTGTTTCGTGCGCTCGGCAGCCGTAACGCCGGCGACATCGTGGACGGCGCGTATTGAAACCGGCCGAGGGCCTGCGGCCGGTCACTCGCTCCGCACGAGGGCCGGCCACCAGCTGCAGAGATACCAGGCCCGGGGCGTGGCGAGTTCGGCGAGCGTCGCCAGCGACATGGCCGCCCCCGGCGACTGGCCGCCGAGCACCTCGTCGAGCAGGGCCTTGGGCTTGGTGTACTTCACGACGCGGGCCGTCTTGTCGTCGAGGCCGGCCAGTTCGACCGCCCGCGTCACGGCGTCTTCCAGGAATCCGATCCGGTCGACGAGGCCCGCCTCCTTGGCCTGCTCCGCGGTGAAGATCCGGCCGGTGGCCACCTTGTCGATGGCCGCGGCGTCGAGCTTCGGCCGCCCCCCCTTCACGATCGCCTTGAACCGGGCGAACATCCCGTCCACGAGCGACTGGAGGATCTTCCGCTCCTCCGCGGCCACCTCCGGCGTGCGGTCGCGGGTGGGGCTGAGCATCTGCTTGAGCGGGCCGCTGGCGATCGAATCGTCGCGGACGGAGAGCCTGTCGAGCGCCGCGGAGAGGTCGAAGTGCGGAATGATCACGCCGATCGACCCGGTCAGCGTGGCGGGCTCGGCATAGATCACGTCGTCGCGGCCGCCGTTGGCCATCGCGACGTAGTAGCCGCCGCTGGCCGCCAAACCACCCATGCTCACGACCACCGGCAGGTCGCGGTCGGCGAGGAGCTTCGAGAGGCGGTTGTGAATCTCGTCGCTGCCGCTGACGGTGCCGCCGGGGGAGTCGACCCGGAGCACCACCGCCTTGACCGCCGGGTCGTCGGCCACGTGGTCGAGCTGCGCGCGGGCGAAGCCGTCGCCCCCCATGATCGCCCCGGCGACCGTCACGATCGCGATCTTGTCGGACGCCTGCCGCGAGAGGGAGTGGTAGGTCTCGAGCACCCGGGCATCCCGCTGGAAATACTGCGAGCAGGCCGCGGCGCTCCCGAGGGCCGAGAGCAGCGACAGCCCCGCCACCGTCCAGGCCAGCCTGGTGCCCCACCGATTCCAGGCTCCCGCCTGCTCGAGAATCACCCGTGTCGGCCTCTGCTCTTCGATCGCCATGGCGTGCCCTCGTGATCCCGTCGTGTCGGCGGCGCGCCGGCGGCGCCACCCCACAGCATCGTACCGCCCTCGGCCCGGAGGCGCGCGGGACGGCATTGCGGTTGTCGAGTTGTCGCGCCGACGGCTACCTTTTGCCGATTGCGGCCGCCGTGAGCGGGCCGCACCAGCCAGCCAGAAGAGGAGCGACCACGTGTTCGTCTGCGTCAGCACGGAATGCCTGCCCGACATGCCCCTGGCGGCCGCGATGGAGCGGCTGGCGGAGCTCGAGTTCACGGCCGTGGAGCTGGACATCCACGAGCATGGCGGCCACCTCCAGCCCGCGGCCGTGGCGGCCGATCCCGAGGCGGCGATCGCGGCCTGCAGCGACCTCCAGCGGCTGCGGCCGGTGGCCGTCTCGTTCGCGGCGGCCGAGAGCCCGGCGGTCTACGACCTGTTCGAGGCCTGCTGCCGGCTGGCCAAGTCGCTCGGCGTGGTCACGATGGTGGTCGAATCGTCGGAACTCGGCACGCCGTTCAACGGCGAGATCGAACGGCTCCGCAAGCTCGTCGCCATCGCCGCCGGATTCGGCGGGATCGTGGCGGTGAGGACCGCCGCGGGCCGGATGACGCAGGACGCCGAGACGACCGCGTCCCTGTGCCGCAACGTGCCCGGCCTCGCCGTCACGCTCGATCCCAGCCACTTCATCTTCGGCACCAAGAAACCCGCCTCGTGGGAGCCGATCGTCAAGTACGTCGCCCACGTGCACCTGCGGGACACCAAGCCCGACGTGCTCCAGGTGCGGATCGGCCAGGGCACCGTCGAGTATGGCAAGCTCGTCAGCCTGCTGCAGCGGGTCAACTACACCCGCGCGTTGTGCGCCCACATGCCGCCGATGGAAGGCGTGGATCAGGTGGCCGAGCTTCGCAAGATGCGGCTCCTGCTCGAGAGTTTGCTTTAGCGCCCGCCGGGCCATCCGGCTTCACGGCTGCAGGGGCATCCCTACCCCCTGCAGCCTTCCGGCCCTCGGGCCTTCGGCCCCGGCCGCCGGCCGCACTCGCTGTACGGCGGCAGTGCCATCCCTGGCCACTGCCGCCTTGCCGGGCCTCCGCCCGGCGGCCGCACCTCCGGGCGGCCGTGCTCGTGCGCGTTTCCGGCACGCGGTCCGGGTTCAGACGAATCGATCACTGCCGCTTTCGTCGTTTGGCTGCGAGGGGTCGCCCGTGTCCTCGAGCGGGCTGTGGGAGCAAGCGGAGCCAGGATGGCGAAGCGCAGCGGACACGCAGAGAGCCGAGGCCTGGAGGGCCGAGGTGAACGTGGAGCGAGAGGGCACGGGCGTCCCCGAGCCCGCGTCACCCACGGCGGAGGGAGCGTTCGGCGAGAGAGCATGGGCGACCCCGAGCCGGGGTCGCCGTTCGTCGTTCAGCGGATCGTGCTCGCGGCGGAGGCTTCGGCGCGGCTGGCCATCTCGGCGTAGTTCCGCGACTGCTCATCGTCGCCCTGCTCGGCGTGCATCGTGGCGAGATTGCCGTAGGCCACGGCCAGGGCCCGTTCCTCCAACTGCCCCTCGTCCACGGCCGTGACCATCAGGTCCACGCCTTGGCGGCTGAGTTCGAGGGCGTCCTCCCGGCGCTCGACCTGCCAGTAGGAGATCGCCATGCTGACGTACGACTCGCCCAGCCGGCCGAGTTCGCCGTCACGGGCGAAGCGTTCGTTGCCCACCCAGAGCGGCAGGGCCCGGTCGAACCAGGTCACGGCGGTGGCATGATCGCCCCGCTGGAGGCTGTGCAGGATGCCGATCCGGAACATCAGGTCGCCGAGATCCTTCTGTTCGCGGTCGGTGAGCTCGCGCTGTTCGCTGCCCCGCTCCAGGTAGGCGGCGGTGAGCGTGGCGTTGTCGAGCATGTCGGAGGCATCGCCCCGGATCTGGGCGGCTGTGATCGCATCGGACAGGCCCTGGCCCACGTCCCAGTCGATCTGCCGCCGGCGCCAGGGATCGGCCACCGTGTCGCCCATCCGGTCGCGGAGCTCGAGCATCCGCTTCACCCAGGGGAGCGGCTCGATCGATTCGGTGGAGCCGGCCGCCACGGCCAGGACACCGCGGCAGAGCTGGAGCTCGAGCACCTGCCGCTTCGACTCCTCACCGGTGAACTCCTTCACCAGGGTCTCACTGCGGACGATCCACTTGGGAATCACGCGGCTCTTCTGCTGCCAGGTGCCTTCCGCGATCGCCAGGGCCGTTCCCAGGTGGGCATCGAGGAGAATCTCACGGACGGGGCCTTCGAGTCGCGAGTTGGGCTTGGTCAGGAGCGGGGCGGCGAACTTGATGGCCGCCGTGAAGTGCTCGACCGCGGCGCGGTGGTCGGGAGCCTTGCCCGCGAGGGCCGCGCGGCCGAGCAGACGGGCCGCCTGAGCCGCGACCAGCGGCTGCTGGTCCGGACCGGCCTGCACGCGCTCGACGATGGTGCGGGCCTCCGCCTGCCGGTCGAGCGCCAGCAGGACGGACGCGTGCCGGAGTCGGACCAAGGGGGAGTCGGGATCGAGCCGGGCCAGTGCCTCGGCGTGGGCGAGTGCGTCGGTCCAGCGGCCCTGGCT
>Ga0214921_10001952_pt1 | contig 34514 bp, 33 predicted proteins | sample LL1505_MetaG_FD_177992 | JGI IMG/M metagenome (GOLD analysis project Ga0214921, IMG submission 177992) | Freshwater microbial communities from Lake Lanier, Atlanta, Georgia, United States - LL-1505 | ecosystem: Environmental > Aquatic > Freshwater > Lake | place: USA: Georgia | collected... | reverse complement strand
CAACGGAACTAGCGCCCTAACAACGCGGGCACCTGACCGCTCGTCCATGGCCTGGATTTGACCACGACGACTGTTGAGATCGCCGATGACATCACCCATGAAGTCTTCAGGGGTAATAACTTCGACTCTCATTACTGGTTCGAGAATCGCAGGATCAGCAAGTTTTGCTGCTTCCTTAAACGCTGCGATACCAGCAATCTTGAAGGCCAATTCCGATGAGTCAACATCGTGATAAGCGCCATCAAGAAGACTTACGCGTACATCTGTGAGTGGGTAGCCAGCAAGAGGACCTGAAGTCATTGCTTCTTGGCAACCCTGATCTACGGATGGGATGTACTCCTTTGGAACGCGACCACCCGTGATCTTGTTTACAAATTCATAACCGCTCTCAACTTCACCAGTTGGAAGTGGTTCGATTGCAATCTGAATCTTTGCAAACTGACCAGAACCACCAGTCTGCTTTTTGTGTGTGTAATCGTGACGAGCAACTGCTTTACGAAGTGTTTCGCGGTAAGCAACTTGTGGCTTACCGACGTTAGCTTCAACTTTAAATTCGCGACGCATGCGATCAACGAGAATTTCAAGGTGAAGTTCGCCCATACCAGCGATGATTGTCTGACCTGTTTCTTCGTCTGTTTTTACGTGGAATGTTGGATCTTCTTCAGAGAGACGTTGAATAGCAACGCCAAGTTTTTCTTGATCGCCCTTTGTCTTTGGCTCGATCGCAACAGAGATAACTGGTGCTGGGAAGTCCATTGATTCAAGGATTACTGGCTTTGCTGGATCGCAGAGTGTTTCACCAGTTGTTGTGTCCTTAAGACCCATAACCGCAACGATCATTCCCGCGCCAACAGAGTCGCGTTCTTCGCGCTTGTTTGCGTGCATCTGATAGATCTTTCCGATGCGCTCTTTGCGGTCCTTTGTTGAGTTAAGAATTGATGAACCTGTTTCTAGAACACCTGAGTACACGCGAATAAATGTAAGTTTTCCAAGGTGTGGATCTGACATGATCTTGAATGCAAGAGCTGAGAATGGTTCGTCATTCTTTGGGTAGCGCTTCATTTCAACTGATGTGTCGTTCATATCAGTACCGACGATTGCTTCAACGTCGAGTGGGCTTGGAAGGTAGCGAGTAACTGCATCAAGCATTGGCTGAACGCCCTTGTTCTTAAATGCTGAACCAGTGAGAACTGGTGAAAGTTTTGCTGCAAGAGTTGCACGACGGATACCGGCGATGATTTCTGCTTCTGTGAGTTCTGCGCCTTCGAGGTACTTCTCCATGACCGCATCGTCATTTTCTGCAAGAGTTTCAATCATTTCGTGACGAGCTTGCTTTGCTTTGTCTACAAGATTTGCTGGAATTTCTTCAACGAGGTAATCCTCGCCCTTCTTAGTTTCTCCCGGCCACACAAGTGCCTTCATTGCAATGAGATCAACTACTCCGAGGAAATCTGCTTCGCTTCCGATTGGAATCTGTAGAACTAATGCAACTGCATTAAGACGAGACTTAATCATGCCAACGCACATATCGAAGTTTGCACCTGTGCGGTCTAACTTATTAATAAAACAAATACGAGGAACTGAGTAACGATCTGCTTGACGCCATACGGTTTCTGATTGTGGCTCCACACCTGCAACACCATCGAATACTGCTACTGCACCATCTAGAACACGAAGTGAACGTTCTACTTCTACTGTGAAGTCCACGTGACCTGGTGTATCAATAATGTTGATCAGATGGTCTTTCCACATACAAGTAGTAGCTGCGGATGTAATCGTGATACCGCGCTCTTGCTCTTGCTCCATCCAGTCCATCGTTGCTGCACCTTCGTGCACTTCACCGATCTTGTAATTGATACCGGTGTAGAAAAGGATGCGCTCAGTGGTTGTAGTTTTGCCCGCGTCGATGTGAGCCATGATTCCAATGTTGCGAACCTTGGCTAGGTCGATGTTCTCTGCGGCCACTTAGTGTTCCTCTTCTCGTCGGGTTCTAATTCGTCTTTTAGTTAATGATTACCAGCGGTAGTGAGCAAACGCCTTGTTTGCTTCTGCCATTTTGTGAGTATCTTCGCGACGCTTTACAGCAGCACCAAGGCCATTGCTTGCATCAATTAATTCATTTTGCAGACGCTCTGCCATTGACTTCTCGCGACGCAAGCGAGAGAAATCAACTAACCAGCGAAGTGCCAAAGTTGTTGAACGACCAGCTTTTACTTCAACTGGTACTTGATACGTTGCTCCACCAACACGACGTGAGCGAACTTCAACAGCTGGTTTGATGTTATCCAGTGCGCGCTTTAGCGTAATGATTGGATCTACTTGAGTTTTTTCGCGGCAACCTTCTAGAGCACCATAAACAATTGCTTCAGCTGTTGAGCGCTTACCGTGTAAAAGAATCTTGTTAATGAGTGATGTAACAACTGGAGAGTTGTAAACAGGATCAGCAATTACAGGAGACTTTACTGCAGGACCTTTACGTGGCATTAGGAAGCCTTCTTCTCTCTCTTGGCACCATAACGTGAACGTGATTGCTTACGATTTTTTACACCTTGTGTATCGAGTGAACCGCGAATAATTTTGTAACGAACTCCAGGAAGATCCTTAACACGACCGCCACGTACAAGAACAATGGAGTGCTCTTGTAAGTTGTGACCTTCGCCAGGAATGTAAGCAGTGATTTCCATGCCGCTAGTAAGACGAACACGTGCAACTTTACGAAGCGCAGAGTTAGGCTTCTTCGGTGTTGTTGTGTACACACGTGTGCAAACACCACGACGTTGAGGTGAACCCTTTAACGCAGGTGTGCTTGTCTTCGTAGTCTTTTCTGCACGACCACGACGAACTAGCTGTTGAATTGTTGGCACTACTTCTTCTCCATTCGTTACTACTTCAATTACTTACGCTTAATTAACGACCCACGCGCTCGGGTGTGTTGCACCCAAACCGCAGTTGTGTTCTGAATATTTCTAAACAGGGCACGTCATTAAGCGCTCGAAAATGAGCAGAGGAGAAAGGTATCTGAGCGGGGGCAACTAGGTCAAAACGGGCCCTTCTACTCCTGGTGGAGTAAAAGAGCCCGTTTCGACACGCCGATACTTATTTTTGCCCTAGTTTTTGCCCTAGTTTTTGCCCTAGTGGGCACTAATTAGCGAGGAACCTCAACTTCATCGAGGCGAACTGCTTCACCTGAGCCGGCTGACTCAAATGGAGTGAAGTCATACTCGTCATAGGCTGCGTAAACCGCTGCCTTTGCTTCCTCCGTTGGCTCAACTCGGATATTGCGATAACGAGCAAGACCGGTACCAGCTGGAATCAACTTACCGATAATGACGTTCTCCTTGAGGCCAAGAAGTGGATCGCTCTTCTCAGAAAGCGCGGCATCAGTTAGAACTCGAGTGGTCTCTTGGAAGGATGCAGCTGACAACCATGATTCAGTTGCAAGTGATGCCTTCGTGATTCCCATAAGTTCTGGACGACCAGATGCTGCCTTGCCACCAGTTGTGACAACGCGACGGTTTTCTGTCTCAAAGCGACCACGTTCAACGAGTTCACCTGGAAGTAGATCAGCATCTCCCGCTTCAAGCACTGTGATGCGCTTGAGCATTTGACGAACAATTACTTCGATGTGCTTATCGTGAATACCAACACCTTGTGAGCGGTAAACAGATTGAATTTCATTTACCAAGTGAACTTGAGTTGCACGTGGTCCAAGAATACGAAGAACTTGCTTTGGATCAATTGCGCCGACAACCATCTTCTGGCCGACATCAACGCGTGAACCTTCTTCTACAAGTAACTTCTGACGACGTGTAATTGGGTAAGCAACTTCTTCGCCACCATCATCTGGTGTAACGATGATCTTCTTACCCTTTGCATCTTCGCGGAATGAAACAACACCCGCAGTTTCTGCAATTGGTGCAACACCCTTAGGTGTGCGTGCTTCAAAGAGTTCAACGATACGTGGAAGACCGTGAGTGATGTCATCACCTGCAACACCGCCAGTGTGGAAGGTACGCATTGTTAGCTGTGTACCTGGCTCACCGATTGATTGTGCTGCAATGATTCCGACTGCTTCACCAACTGCAACGAGTTGACCTGATGCAAGTGAGCGACCGTAGCACGCTGCGCACTGTCCGACCTTGCTATCGCAAGTAAGAACTGAGCGAATCTTTACTTCGTCTACGCCTGCTTCAACAAGTGCTGCGATAACACGATCGCCAAGATCTGTACCAGCAGTAGCAATTACTTTGCCATCAACTTCAATGTCATCAGCAAGTGTGCGACCGTACACAGATGTTTCAACGTGATCGTGCTTTACAAGTCCACCTGATTGTTGACGAGATGCAATCGGAAGTGTGAGACCGCGATCAGTACCGCAATCTTCTTCACGAATAATTACATCCTGTGCAACGTCGCAGAGACGACGAGTGAGGTAACCAGAGTCAGCCGTACGAAGCGCTGTATCTGCAAGACCCTTACGTGCACCGTGAGTAGAAATGAAGTACTCAAGCACTGAAAGACCTTCGCGGAAGTTTGACTTAATTGGGCGAGGAATAATTTCACCCTTTGGGTTTGCTACAAGTCCGCGCATACCTGCGATCTGACGAATCTGCATCATGTTTCCACGAGCACCTGAAGTAACCATCATCCACACTGGATTGACGCGAGGGAAATTTTCTTCCATCTCTTTACCAACTTCAGCTGTTGCCTTTGTCCAGATCTCAATGAGTTCTTGACGGCGCTCGTCATCAGTGATGAGTCCCTTTTCGTATTGTGATTGAACCTTGTCTGCCTGTGTTTCATAGGTTTCAAGAATTTCAAGTTTACGAGGAGGTGTAACAACATCTTCGATACCGATAGTTGCACCGGCACGTGATGCCCAGTGGAAACCAAGTGACTTAAGTGCATCGAGAGTTTCAGCAACGACAACCTTTGGATAGAACTCTGCGAGTTCATCAACGATTTGTCCTAGTTGCTTCTTTGTTACATCAACATCTACGAAACGGAAATCTGCAGGAAGCGCTTCATTAAATAATGCGCGACCAACAGTTGTTGAAAGAGTTTCACCTGTTGTAGATAGGCGAATCTTTACCTTTGCTTGCAATGAAACGGTGTGCTGATCATGAGCCATGATTGCTTCTGCAACTGAAGAGAATGCGCGACCTTCACCGAGTTCTGCTTCGCGCTCCATTGTGAGCCAATAAAGACCAAGAACCATGTCCTGTGTTGGTGTAGTAATTGGGCGACCGTTAGCAGGAGACAAGATGTTATTCGAAGACAACATCAAGATACGTGCTTCGGCCTGAGCTTCAGCAGATAGCGGCAAGTGAACTGCCATCTGGTCACCGTCGAAGTCAGCGTTAAATGCTGTACATACGAGTGGGTGAATCTGAATTGCTTTACCTTCAACCAATTGTGGTTCGAATGCTTGGATACCAAGACGGTGCAAGGTAGGTGCACGGTTAAGTAGTACAGGATGCTCTGCAATAACTTCTTCGAGAACATCCCACACAACTGGACGTGCGCGCTCGACCATGCGCTTTGCAGATTTGATGTTCTGCGCGTGGTTTAGATCTACAAGACGCTTCATTACGAATGGCTTGAAGAGTTCGAGTGCCATCTGCTTTGGAAGACCACACTGGTGCAACTTCAACTGTGGGCCAACAACAATTACAGAACGACCAGAATAATCAACGCGCTTACCGAGCAAGTTCTGACGGAAACGTCCTTGCTTACCCTTAAGCATGTCTGAGAGTGATTTAAGTGCACGGTTTCCTGGACCAGTAACTGGGCGACCACGACGACCGTTATCAAATAGTGCATCAACTGCTTCTTGAAGCATGCGCTTTTCGTTGTTAACGATAATTTCTGGTGCACCGAGATCAGCAAGGCGCTTCAAACGGTTGTTACGGTTGATAACGCGACGGTACAGATCGTTGAGATCTGAAGTCGCAAAGCGACCACCATCGAGTTGAACCATAGGACGTAGATCAGGTGGAATAACCGGAACGCAATCAAGAACCATTGAAGCAGGGTGGTTACTTGTTGTCATGAATGCATTGACGACTTTGAGTCGCTTAATGGCGCGAGTCTTCTTTGCACCCTTTCCATTTTCAGAGAGATCGTTAAGGATTTTGTACTCAGCTTCGAGATCAAAAGTTTCTAGACGCTTCTTAATTGCGGCAGCGCCCATATCTCCCTTGAAATACATGCCGTAACGGTCACGCATTTCGCGGTAAAGGTTTTCATCACCTTCGAGATCTTGAACCTTAAGGTTTTTAAAGCGAGTCCACACATCTTCTAGGCGTGTGAGTTCGCGCTCTGCACGATCACGAATTCCCTTGAGTTCGCGCTCTGCACTCTCTCGAACCTTTCGCTTTACATCTGACTTCGCATCTTCTGATTCGAGTTCAGCAATATCTGCCTCGAGCTTCTTGGTACGAACGTCTAGATCATTATCGCGACGTGTTTCAATCTTCTTGCGATCATTTGCCAACTTCTTCTCAAGTTGTGGCATATCTTCTTCGCGCGCTTCTGCATCAACTTCTGTAATCATGTAAGCAGCAAAGTAAATAACTTTTTCTAAATCCTTAGGTGCAAGGTCTAGTAAATATCCAAGACGTGATGGAACGCCCTTGAAGTACCAGATGTGTGTTACTGGTGCAGCAAGTTCGATATGACCCATACGTTCGCGACGTACCTTTGCGCGAGTTACTTCAACACCGCAACGTTCGCAGATGATTCCCTTGAAGCGTACGCGCTTGTACTTACCGCAATAACATTCCCAGTCACGAGTAGGTCCGAAGATCTTCTCGTCAAAGAGTCCATCCTTTTCAGGCTTTAGTGTGCGGTAGTTAATTGTCTCTGGCTTCTTTACTTCGCCAAATGACCACTCACGAATGTTCTCAGCCGAAGCTAATCCAATTCGCAGTTCATCAAAGAAGTTAACGTCTAACATAGTTATATTCCCTCTCAGACTTCTTCAACACTGCTTGGCTCAACTCGTGACAAGTTGATACCTAGCTCTTCGGCGGCACGGAATACTTCTTCATCGGTATCGCGCATTTCAATTGCTACACCTTCTGAAGAGAGAACTTCCACATTGAGACATAGTGATTGCATTTCCTTAATGAGAACCTTGAATGATTCTGGAATTCCAGGTTCAGGAATGTTTTCACCCTTAACAATTGCTTCATAAACCTTTACGCGACCAAGCACGTCATCAGATTTAATAGTGAGTAACTCTTGGAGTGTGTAAGCAGCACCGTAAGCTTCCAGTGCCCACACTTCCATTTCTCCGAAGCGCTGACCACCGAATTGAGCCTTACCGCCCAATGGTTGTTGCGTAATCATGGAGTATGGACCAGTAGAACGTGCGTGAATCTTGTCATCTACTAAGTGGTGCAGTTTCAAGATGTACATGTATCCAACTGAAATTGGAGTTGGGTAAGGCTCACCAGAACGGCCATCAAATAACTTAGCCTTTCCACTTTCACCAATTAACTGAACTCCATCACGGTTTGGAAGAGTGCTTGAGAGTAGACCAGTGATTTCAGATTCAAGAGCGCCATCGAAAACAGGTGTTGCAAGATTTGTTCCTGGTGCACCCTTTTCTGCTCCAATATCTTTCAGGTGCTTCTGCCATGCCTGATCGATTCCGCTTAAATCCCAACCAGTTTTTGCAACCCAACCAAGGTGCATTTCGAGAACCTGACCAACGTTCATACGACCAGGTACACCAAGTGGATTAAGAATTACGTCAACTGGAGTTCCATCTTCAAGGAATGGCATATCTTCTTGAGGAAGAATCTTTGAAATAACACCCTTGTTACCGTGGCGACCAGCAAGCTTGTCACCATCTTGAATCTTGCGCTTTTGTGCAACGTACACGCGAACAAGTTGGTTAATTCCTGCGCCGAGTTCGAAGTCTTCTGAAGACTCCATAACCTTTACATCAATAACTTTTCCTGATTCACCATGTGGAACCTTGAGTGATGTATCGCGAACTTCGCGAGCTTTCTCACCAAAGATTGCACGGAGCAAACGCTCTTCTGGAGTGAGTTCTGTTTCACCCTTAGGAGTAACTTTTCCAACCAAGATATCGCCAGGTACAACATCGGCGCCGATACGGATAATTCCGCGCTCATCTAGATCTGCAAGAACTTCTTCAGAAACGTTTGGAATATCGCGTGTGATCTCTTCGGCACCGAGCTTGGTGTCGCGAGCATCGACTTCGTACTCTTCAATGTGAATAGATGTAAGAACGTCATCTTGAACTAGTCGCTGCGACAAGATAATCGCATCTTCGTAGTTGTGACCTTCCCATGACATAAATGCCACGAGCAAGTTCTTACCGAGTGCCATTTCACCATTGTCGGTACATGGACCATCGGCAATTACTGAGCCAACTTCAACCTTTTGTCCTTCAGTGACAACAACGCGTTGGTTGTATGAAGTTCCTTGGTTTGAACGACGGAATTTAGCTAATGAATAAGTTTGGTAGGTCGAATCATCTGCCATGACCTTAACTTCGTCGGCAGATACTTCAGTGACAACGCCAGCCTTAGTAGCGGTAACAACATCGCCGGCATCTACTGCTGCGCGGAATTCCATGCCGGTACCGATGAGAGGAGCTTCTGCTCGCATCAACGGAACTGACTGGCGCATCATGTTTGAGCCCATCAATGCGCGGTTTGCATCATCGTGCTCAAGGAATGGAATCATTGCTGTTGCAACAGAAACCATTTGGCGTGGAGAAACGTCCATGTAATCAACTTCATCACCGTGAATGTATTCAACTTCTCCACCACGACGGCGAACAAGTACACGAGATTCAGCAAAGTGGTTGTCTTCTGTTAATGGAGCATTTGCCTGAGCAATGATGTGCTCATCTTCTTCATCAGCTGTTAGGTAATCGACTTGATCTGTTACGCGACCCTTAACAACTTTGCGGTAAGGAGTTTCGATAAATCCGAATGCGGTGACGCGACCATATGTTGCAAGAGAACCGATAAGACCGATGTTTGGTCCTTCAGGAGTTTCAATAGGACACATACGTCCGTAGTGAGATGGGTGAACGTCGCGAACTTCAAAGCCCGCACGGTCACGAGATAAACCACCAGGTCCAAGTGCTGAAAGTCGACGCTTATGGGTAAGACCTGACAACGGATTTGTTTGATCCATGAATTGTGACAATTGAGAAGTTCCGAAGAACTCCTTAATTGATGCAACAACTGGACGGATATTAATAAGTGTCTGTGGCGTAATTGCTTCGACATCTTGTGTGGTCATACGTTCACGAACAACGCGTTCCATACGAGAAAGACCAATACGTACTTGGTTTTGAATTAACTCACCGACAGTACGCAAGCGACGGTTACCGAAGTGATCGATATCGTCTTTTTCTACGCGAACTTCGCGGCCGTATTCCATTGTGAGATCGCCACGGTGAAGCGCTACTAAGTAGCGAAGTGTTGCGACGATGTCAGAAATGCTGAGTAATGATGCATCGAGTGCAAGATCAAGACCGAGCTTCTTATTAACCTTGAAACGTCCGACCTTAGCCAAGTCATAGCGTTTTGGATTGAAATAAAGATTCTCAATAAGGTTTTGTGCCGCTTCCTTAGTAGGAGGCTCACCTGGACGAAGCTTGCGATAAATATCGAGCAACGCTTCATCTTGTGTATTAACTGTATCTTTTTCAAGAGTTGCCATCATTGATTCGAACTCGCCAAACTCTTCACGAATTTGTTCTGCAGTCCAACCAAGTGCCTTTAGGAAAACTGTTACTGATTGCTTACGCTTACGATCGATACGTACGCCTACAAGATCCTTCTTATCAACTTCAAATTCAAGCCAAGCGCCGCGGCTTGGAATAATTTTTGAAGAGAAAATATCTTTATCGGAAGTCTTTTCAATTGTACGTTCAAAATAAACGCCAGGTGAACGAACGAGTTGCGAAACAACTACACGCTCTGTTCCGTTAATGACGAATGTTCCGCGAGGTGTCATAACTGGGAAATCACCCATAAATACTGTCTGGGATTTAATTTCGCCTGTGATGTTATTTGTAAACTCTGCAGTTACGAATAGTGGTTGCGAATAAGTTGTATCGCGCTCTTTGCACTCTTCTACTGAAAACTTTGGTGGCTCGAAGCGGTGATCACGAAATGAAAGACTCATTGATCCTTGGAAGTCTTCGATTGGTGAAATCTCTTCAAAGATTTCTTCTAGACCAGATGTCGTAGGAATTTCACCACGATTGGTTGCTTCTGCTGTTGATAAACGTGCACGCCACTTTTCGTTACCGAGAAGCCAGTCAACGCTTTCAACTTGGAGTGCTAGAAGATTTGGAACTTCGAGTGGTTCGCGAATCTTTGCAAAAGAGATTCGGCGGGGAGCTACTGAACTTTTCTTCGCGGCCAAGAGATGTCCTTCCAGACAGTTTTGCGGGAACGCACAACTATTAGGTCTCAGCCGCTATATGCCCTGACCATAGAAGTTTTTGTGCGAACGCGTAGGGTATCGCCCCACCCCTTGGCCTGTCCAACTGGTGGCTTATACAGCAAAAAGACCCCCCGGCAAGTGCCGAAGGGTCCATTTGTGTAGTAACTATGAAGTAATTTGTGAAGAATTACTTGATTGTGACCTTTGCGCCAGCTGCTTCTAAAGCTGCCTTTGCCTTGTCCGCTGTCTCCTTGTTTGCCTTCTCAAGAAGTGTTGCTGGAGTTGCATCAACTAGATCCTTAGCTTCTTTCAAGCCAAGTGCTGAGTTAAGTGCGCGAACTTCCTTGATCACTGCAATCTTCTGTGAACCAGCATCTTCAAGAATGATTGTGAACTCATCTTGACCAGCATCTGCTGCACCGCCGGCGGCTGCGCCACCTGCTGCTGCAACTGCTACTGGTGCTGCTGCTGTTACATCGAATTCAGTTTCGAATGACTTAACGAACTCTGAGAGCTCGACCAATGTCATCTCTTTAAACTGTGCCAATAGGTCTTCTGTGCTGAGCTTTGCCATGTTCGTTATTCCTTCTCTTCTGTTTCTGGTGTTGCTTCTGGGGTTGTTACTTCTTCTGTTACTTCGGCTACAACGACATCTTCTGTAGTTGCAGCTGGAGCTGGAACCTCTGCCTCAGCATTCTTTGCTGTTGGTTCGGACACTGCTTCCATCTTGATGCGAAGTGCATCAATAATGCGAGCAGCCTTAGCGAATGAGCCCTTCATAGCGCCAGCAAGTTTCGCCAATAGAACTTCGCGTGATTCAAGATTTGCGAGTTCCATAAGTTCTTTAGGAGTGATTGCTTTACCTTCGTAAATTCCACCCTTGATAACAAGTAATGGATTTTCCTTGGCAAAATCACGCATGCTCTTTGCTGCTGCGATTGGGTCACCCTTGATGAATGCAATTGCTGATGGACCAGCTAATAGATCTGCTGAGAGATCTACGCCAGCATCTTTTGCTGCAATCTTTGTAAGAGTGTTCTTGACGACTGAGTACTTAGTATTTTCACCAAGTGCACGACGCAACTTCTTCATCGAAGTCACGGTGAGACCGCGATATTCGGTGAGAACAGTTGCGGTGGCTGTACGGAAGTCTTCCGTCAGTTCAGCAACTGCTGCTGTTTTATCTGGGCGAGCCATTCGGTTCACCTTTCCTGGTACGTAGGTTGTGCAATAACAGCCGCTAAATGAAAAAAACCCGAACGCATAGGAGCGCACGGGTTAACGTTCACACCTACGCGGGCTGAGTTTTCACTCATTTAGCGAAACTTCTTGTGGAAGTTTCAAGACCTGCGGTCTTTGGTTATATGGCGAGGGTAGGCCTTTCGGCCCGCCCCCGTCAAATTTATTAAGTTTTTAGTTCAGAATTATTGAGCAGCTGGTTCGCGAACGAGGTTTGGATCGATATTGATTCCAGGCCCCATCGTTGTTGAAATTACTGCGCGCTTAATAAAGCGACCCTTTGAAGAGTTTGGCTTTGAGCGGTGTACTTCATCGAGTGCTGCTGCATAATTTTCTGCAAGTTGTTCTGCAGTAAATGATGCTTTACCAATAATGAAGTGAAGGTTTGAGTTCTTATCAATGCGGAATTCAACTTTTCCGCCCTTGATGTCATTAACTGCCTTTGTTACATCTGTTGTAACTGTTCCGGTCTTTGGGTTTGGCATCAAGTTACGTGGTCCCAAAACTTTACCGAGACGACCGACCTTACCCATGAGATCAGGTGTTGCTACAACTGCATCAAAATCTAAACGACCCTTTGCAACTTCGTCGATGAGTTCGTCACCACCAACAATGTCGGCACCAGCTGCGCGTGCTTCGTCAGCACGTTCTCCGTTAGCGAATACGAGAACGCGAGCAGTCTTACCAGTTCCGTGTGGAAGGTTTACTGTTGAGCGAATTGCTTGGTCAGCTTTCTTTGGGTCAACACCAAGGCAGAGTGCAACATCAATAGTTGCGTCGTACTTCGTTGTTGATGTTTCGCGGACAAGTGTTACTGCCTCTAGCGGTGTGTAAAGACGATCTGCATCAATCTTCGCAGCCGCTGCGATGTACTTCTTTGAGCGCTTCATTTCATCCTTCTTTCTCTTATCTCTAAGAGCTAGTGGTTGTGGTTAGCGAACCAGCGAGGTTCTCCCACATCTCTTTCTCGGGGTGAGAAAGAGAAATTTAGTTATCCGACAGTGATTCCCATTGAACGAGCTGTTCCAGCAATGATCTTGCTTGCTGCATCAATGTCGTTCGCATTGAGATCTGCCATCTTTGTCTTTGCAATTTCTTGGACCTGAGCCATAGAGATATTTGCAACCTTGTTCTTGTGAGGAATTGCAGAACCCTTTTCGATTCCTGCTGCCTTCAAGATAAGACGTGAAGCTGGAGGAGTCTTTGTAATGAAATCGAAAGAGCGATCTTCGTAAACAGTAATTTCTACCGGAATGATCTGACCCTTTTGAGATTCCGTTGCAGCGTTGTATGCCTTAACGAACTCCATGATGTTGACACCGTGCTGACCAAGGGCAGGACCTACTGGTGGAGCTGGTGTTGCCGCTCCAGCCTGGATCTGCAACTTGATGAATCCAGTTACCTTCTTCTTTGGTGCCATTTCTTTTCCTCTTTTTTCGTTTTATCAGTCTTGTGGGGATTAAATCTTTTGTACTTGGTTAAATGAAAGCTCAACCGGAGTTTCGCGTCCAAAGATTGAAACCAAAACCTTCAGCTTTGCTTGCTCAGGCATGATCTCTGAAATTGATGCAGGAAGAGTTGCGAATGGGCCATCCATAACAGTGACTGACTCGCCAACTTCGAAATCAACAACGCGAATATCTAGCTTGTCTGAAGCTTTCTTCGGACGTGGTGCCAAAATCTTTTCTACTTCATCAAGGCTCAGCGGGCTTGGGTGGTGCGCATTTCCTACGAAGCCTGTAACACCAGGTGTATTTCGCACTGCAGACCATGATTCATCTGTGAGATCAAGGCGTACAAGAACGTAACCTGGATAAATATTGCGTTTTACTTGCTTACGTTGGCCGTTCTTAATCTCCATTACTTCTTCTTCAGGAACTTCAATTTGGAAAATGTAATCTTCCATATTGAGAGACTGAATACGGTTTTGGAGATTTCCCTTAACCTTCTTTTCATACCCTGCATAAGAGTGGACTACGTACCAATCTCCGGGAGCGATTCGAAGTGCACGACGGAATTCTGCGTTTGGATCATTCTCATCTGATTCGATGTCGCCATCTTCATCTGATGAAAGCGCAATATCTGAATCCGAGACAGCAACTGGTGTCGAAACCTCTTCAACAACTTCTTCAACGTGTGGCGTTGCAAGATCTGTAGCAGATGCTGCGAGCGCTGCTTCAAAAGCATCTGGCTGCGATGAATTTACATTCTGATCTTCGCTCATATTTTTTCCTTACCCAAAGACCCAGAAAACGATTTTTGTAAGAATGAGGTCAAATATGGAAACAACAACAATGACGAAGGAGACGAAAACCAAAACAACGGCTGTATAAGTGGTGAGTTGATTTCGGGTTGGCCAAACAACTTTACGTAGTTCGGAAACAATTTGACGATAGAAAAGTCCAAGGCGCGCAAATGGACCGAGCTTCTCGGCTTCTTTTACATCTTCAGTCATCTGCGTTCCTTTCTCTTCATCTTTTCGATCACTTCATTACTAATTACCGTGCAGGGCAGGAGGGACTCGAACCCCCAACCGGCCGCTTTGGAGACGGCAACTCTAGCCAATTGAGCTACTGCCCTTCGCGAGAGCATGGCGAAACCATAGGAAATACCAAATCCTCGTGAGCGTCGAAGTGTAGAGGTACACATGCGCTTAGGTCTAACTCGCGCTTAGCCAAGGGGCTTTATAGGGCAGACTTACTCCTATGAGCAGAATTTCCACTCGAATTGCGGCAATTGCCGAATCAGCCACGCTTGCAGTTGATGCAAAAGCAAAAGCGCTCAAGGCCGCTGGTCGCCCAGTAATTGGTTTCGGTGCAGGCGAACCTGATTTTCCAACTCCAGATTACATAGTTAGTGCGGCAGCAAGTGCGGCAGCAGTTCCAGCAAATCATCGCTACACACCAACACCTGGTCTACCTGATTTACGTGATGCAATTGTTGCCAAGACAAAGCGCGATTCACATTACGAAATCACTGCTGATCAAGTACTTGTGACTAACGGTGGAAAGCAATCTGTCTATCAAGCATTCGCAACAATTATTGATCCAGGCGATGAAGTAATTCTTCCGTCTCCTTTTTGGACAACATATCCCGAGTGCATCAAATTAGCTGGTGGAAAGGCCATTGAAGTTTTTGCAGATGAATCTCAAAACTACTTGGTTTCAGTCGAGCAACTAGAAGCTGCTCGTACGCCTAAGACAAAGGCACTCTTGTTCTGTTCTCCATCTAATCCAACAGGTTCTGTTTATTCTCCAGAGCAAGTAAAAGCAATTGGTGAATGGGCACTGAAGAACAAAATCTGGATTATCGCCGATGAAATTTATGAACACCTCTTGTACGACGGCGCAAAAGCACCAAGCCTGCCTGTAGTCGTTCCAGGACTTGCAGATTCAACAATTATTATCAATGGAGTTGCAAAAACTTATGCAATGACAGGCTGGCGCGTGGGTTGGATGATTGGTCCAAAAGATGTAATCAAAGCAGCAACAAACCTACAGTCACATTTGACTTCAAATGTTTCAAATGTTTCTCAGCGGGCTGCAATTGCAGCACTTACGGGCGATCTGTCTGCTGTTCATAAAATGGGCGAAGCATTCGATCGACGCCGCAAACTTATCGTTGGATTACTTAATGAAATTCCTGGTTTCCAATGTCCTATGCCAACAGGTGCTTTCTATGTTTACCCATCGGTTAAGGGTGCACTGGGAAAAACAATTCGTGGAAAGGTTGCCAATACTTCCGCTGAGTTGGCGACAATCATTTTGGATGAAGTAGAAGTTGCTGCTGTTCCAGGCGAAGCTTTTGGTCCATCAGGTTATTTACGATTCTCTTACGCCCTCGGTGATGAAGATATTGTCGAAGGCATTGGTCGAATTAAGAAACTACTTACTGAAGGTTAAGACCAACCAGATTAACTTCAGGTTCGAGTGCAATATCAAAAGTTGCACGCACTTTCTCTTGAGCTAACTTCGCAAGCGCAGCAATCTCGGAGGCTTTTGCACCTCCACTATTTGTTAGTGCTAAGACATGTTTAGTGGAAATTCGAGCACCGCCAATTGATTGGCCTTTCGTAACTCCTGAATGCTCAATTAACCACGCAGCCGAAGTTTTAACTCGACCATCCGCTTGTGGCCAGCGCGGTGCATCTAATGGAAGTTTCGCTGCAACATCTGCGCTAACGATTGGGTTTGTAAAAAAGGATCCTGCTGACCAAGAGTCATGATCATTTTCTGACAACAACATTCCTTTTCGTGAACGAAGTTCTAAAACTTTTTCTCGGCACGATTTAACGGATACTTTTTCGCCCACAGCAACGCCCAATGCATTAGCCAATTCTGAGTATGTAATTGGAAGTGTCATTTCGCCAATACGTAATTGAAAAGCAACATCAAGTACAACGTATCTTCCTGGGTGAGTTTTAAAATGCGAGTTTCGATACGAAAATTCGCATTCAGCATTGGTGAATGTTTTCAGAGATTTTAGTTGGCGATCATAAGTACGCACTCGCGTGATGAACTCGCTTACTTCATGTCCATATGCCCCAATATTTTGAATGGGCGCAGCGCCAACAGTGCCTGGAATTCCACTAAGAGTTTCGAGTCCTGCAAACCCTCTGGCAATGGTGGTCTTTACAAATTCATCCCAATTTTCACCAGCACCAATTGTGAGAGTTGCTCCGCTGCACGCATCAACTTCTTCTTCAATTTTGTTATTAGAAATTCGAATCACTGTTCCAGCAAAACCATCATCGCTCACCAAAATATTAGTTCCGCCGCCCATAATTAAGATTGGCGAATCGCCTGCACTCTCGATGGCAGAAATTATTTCTTTTTCGCTAGAAACTTCAATGAAATTCTTGGCAGGACCACCTACGCGAAGCGATGTGTAATCCGATAAATCAGCCATAGGTAAAGGTTACCGACGCGGGCTAAGAATTGCTTCTTTGCCTCGGAAACGTTCGAGAATGCGATCGTAATTCTTCTTTGATTGCGTATCGCGGAAACTTTCTTCAGTGTCGTAGTAACCGTGATGGCGACCTTGTTCTAGAGGAAGATCCATTTGCAAGAGATGACCAGCCGCATGTTTTAAGCGAAGAGAAAACTCAATATCTGCATTGCGATAATAAATCGCACGTGCATTAAATCCACCTGATTGAACTGCTGCATCTTTATCTACGGCAAGAAAGTAAGAGAAAAGGACATCGACTTCTCCTGCACCCTTGTCATCAACGCTTCGCCATTGATCTTCAATATTAATTAAACCACCACGCCATCCAACGGCGGCGAAATCTTTCTTCTTCAGTTCTTGAACAACAGGAGAAATTGCATCTCCCGTAAATGTTGTCGATGGATCCATTATGAGAACGTACGGTGTTGCAGCGATTCGAAGCAGCGCGTTGGCACATTCGCCCCAACCAGGATCTTTCTCGAGATAAAAAACATGAGTGTGTGAATCAACAATGCTCGCTAGATCTTTTGCTGGTTGAGTCGCCAGCACAACAATTTCAGCCGAACTGTGAGCTTTTATGGAATTAATACTTGTAATTGCATCATCATGAAATCCATTGACAATAATTGCAACCGTAATCGCATGGTCACTCTTAGGTAAATTTTTTAGTTTCTGAATATCTGCAATGCTCTTAACCAAGGATTTTTCATGTAATTCAAATCCACTTGCTACATCGACAATTTCGTAACCTGCTTGTGCAATTTGGTCCCTGAGTTGATCGGCTAGTGCAAAATTCTTTTCGGCGCGCGCCGCCTGTCTTGCTCTACCGAGTTCATATAAATTCTCTGGGGCGTTCAATTTAAACTCCTTGCACTACAAACGCTTTGGCCATTCCTAAAACTTTTACACCCTGAGAGGTTGCAGAAATTTCAAGACGAACTCCCGTAGTTGTAACTTCTAAAACCGTTGCAGAAACTGTGAGATCAACACTTTTACCCGCTGGCACAATCACAGGTTTTGTAAATCGAGCCGAGAACTCTTTAACATTCTGCGGTCCGCCGGCCCAATCACTGATGTATTTTCCGGCTAGAGCCATTGTCAGCATTCCATGCGCGATCACATCAGGAAGCCCTACAGATTTTGCGAATGCTTCGTCTTGATGAATTGGGTTCTGGTCGCCACTCGCATCTGCGTATTGCTTCAGCAGTGTTCTGTTAATTTCGAATTCGTGAGAGGGAATTGCTGTACCAACTTCAATCATGCTCGAACCACCAACGTTGACCACGACGAGATAACTTTTTCTGCCCCATTAAATAAATCTGATCTAACGGTCACAATTTCATTACCAGCTGCAACTTTGTAACTTTCGATAGTTGCCGATGTAGTGAGTGAATCCCCTGCAACAATCGGACGAAAAATCTCGAATTTCTGATCTCCATGAACAAGTCGAGTCCAGTCCAGACCAATGTCAGGCTTGGTCAAAATACTTTCAAATTCGCGCAACGAAATTTTGATAGAAAAAGTGGGAGGCGCTACAGCAGTATTTTTTTCACCAATAACGGCGGCAAAGGAGTTGATTTCGTCTTGAGTAACAGTGATGACATCTACACCCGCGAAGGTGCGCCCGACGCTATCGGGATTGAGCATTAACGAGTTTCGCGGTGAAGTGTTGAAGATTTGCAACGGGGGCAGAACTTCTTAAGTTCCATGCGATCTGGATCGTTGCGGCGGTTCTTCTTCGTAATGTAATTACGTTCTTTGCAATCAACGCATGCCATGGTGATCTTTGGACGTACGTCCGCGCTCTTACTTGCCATGGTCTTACTCCTTCATCGATTGAGGGGCTTTAGATTACCTGAGGCCCTTCGCGTTACGAAATTAACGCTTAAGTACTTGTAGCGGAGGCGGGATTTGAACCCACGACACAGCGATTATGAGCCGCTTGCTCTACCAAGCTGAGCTACCCCGCCTTAGATGTATTGCTACATCTTTTTTACTTCACTTTCGAGCCCCCCACCGGAATCGGACCGGTGACCTTTTCCTTACCATGGAAACGCTCTACCGACTGAGCTAGGGGGGCAGTGGTAGAAGTGTGAGCGTACAACCTCACCTGCAAAAAATGAAAAAGAGGGCGCTTATCGCGCAGGGTCAAGGGTAATTTTTCCAGTTGTTTGCCGCGCAAGCATCGCTTCATGTGCTTGGCGGGCTTGGCTCAAACCAAAGGTTGCACCTACTACTGGTTTTAATTTTTGTGCAAGCACTAGTGCAAATAATTCCTCAATAACATCATTGAGTAATGCTTTGTTTCCAAAGCAATGCGCAAGCCAAAAACCGGTAATTGTTTTTGTGCCACCCATAAGTGATCCGGGATTAATTTCTTTTGCGGCGGTGCGCGATGCATTTCCGTAAGTGATGAGGCGGCCAAAAGGAGCCAAAATTTCTAGAGATGCATCAAGTGTTTTTCCACCGACCATTTCAAGAACTAAATCAACTGGTTTGCCACCATTTGCAGCAAGCATATCTGCAGCTAAATTCTGTGACGTAGCGTCTACTACAACATCTGCGCCGAGTTGAGTAGCGAGGGCGGATTTTTCTGTCGAAGATGTAACGGCAATGACTTTTGCGCCCCACATCTTTGCCAATTGAATAGCAAGTGTTCCCACGCCACCTGCTGCTGCATGGATCACAACACTTTCGCCAGGTTTTACGTGACCCACGGTTTTTAAAATATGCCATGCAGTTGTGCCTTGAACCAACATGCAAAGTGCTTGACCATCTGTAACGCCATCTGGAATTTCAATCATGAAGGCTTTATTTGCAACTGCCTTTTGTGCGTAACCCCCACCGCTTACCGATGCAAGAACTCGACGACCACTTTGGGTAGTACCTACAACTTCTAGTCCAGGAATCAGAGGTAATTTTTGAGGTGCTAAATATCCATTTTCGATTTGGTGCGTGTCAGCGTAATTAATTCCGATTGACGTCACGTTAATTAACTCTTCATTTGCACCAGGAATAGGGTCTGCGATTTCACTAATACTCATTACTTCTGGACCGCCAAAGGCGGTGAGTTGAATAGCTTTCATTGACCCGCAGCTTTTAAATCTTTACGTAATTCTGGTGGCAATGAGAAAAGAAGGGACTCTTCTTTTGCAGTTACTGTTTGAACATCAGAAAAGCCTCGCTCGGCTAAGAATGCAAGAACGTCCTTTACTAAAATTTCAGGAACAGATGCACCGCTTGTAACTCCGATTGTTTCAACGCCATCTAGCCAATGTTCTTGGACCTCTTGAGCAAAATCAACTAGATGAGAAGCCTTTGCTCCGTATTCGAGTGCCACTTCAGCTAAGCGAACTGAGTTGGATGAATTCTGAGAACCCACAACAATGACTAAATCTGATTGGGGTGCAATTTCCTTAATTGCTTCTTGACGATTTTGAGTCGCATAACAGATGTCATCACTGGGTGGATCAGATATTTCTGGGAAACGCTCCTTAAGAATTTTAACTGTTTCGAGAGTCTCATCAACACTTAAGGTTGTTTGCGAAAGCCACACAAGTTTTTTTCCTGGAGTTGGCTGCACTGTTCGGGCACCGTCTAAGCCATCTACAATTTTCACTTTTCCTACAGCTTCGCCAGCAGTGCCTTCGACTTCTTCATGACCATGGTGGCCGATCAACAAAATTTCAGCATCTTCTGAGGCAAATCTTTTTGCTTCATTGTGAACTTTAGTTACGAGTGGGCATGTGGCATCAATAGTTTTTAAACTCCGTGATGCCGCTTGTTCGTGGACGGCAGGAGAAACTCCATGCGCAGAAAAAATAACAGTTCTTCCTTCTGGAACTTCATCTGTTTCATTAACAAAAATTGCTCCACGCGCTTCCAGCGTTGAGACGACGTGCTTATTGTGGACAATTTCTTTTCGTACATAAACAGGTGCACCGTAAAGTTCGAGTGCTTTTTCAACGGTGATAACGGCGCGATCAACTCCTGCGCAATAACCGCGCGGCGCAGCAAGGAGAATTCTCTTGGCCATAGGTGCAGTCTATTAGGCTCGCCCCATGTTCGAAACTTCACGTGAATCCCCCGCTCCTGTACGCGTGGTTACTGAAGCAATTAAAGATTACGTAGATCGCCTTGGACCAATTTGGATTGAAGGCGAAATTTCTGAAATTAATGAACGAAGCGGTGGCATGGCATTCATGCGCCTTCGTGACACAAGTGTTGATATGAGTATTTCAGTGATGTGCCATCGCTCTGTTTTATCTAGTGTTGCACCCTTGCCTCAAAATGCACGCGTTGTCATGTACGCCAAAGCATCTTGGTATACAAAAAATGGTTCTCTCACACTTTCCGCGCGTGAAATTCGCCAGGTTGGAATAGGCGAATTAATGGCTCGTCTAGAAGAGCTAAAAACTCTTCTTGCAAGTGAAGGTTTGTTTGCTCTTGAAAGAAAAGTTGCACTTCCACTGCTTCCAAGAAAAGTTGGTCTAATCTGCGGACGTAATACGGATGCAGAGAAAGATGTCGTTGAAAACGCTAAACGTCGTTGGCCCTCAGTTGAATTCGAAATTCGCGAAGTAACAGTTCAAGGTGCTGCCGCAGTCGTGGAAGTATCGGCTGCTCTCTCAGAACTCGAAGCAATGGCAGATGTTGATGTCATCATTATTACTCGTGGTGGTGGATCGTTTGAAGATTTGCTTCCTTTTAGCGATGAATCATTAGTTCGACTAGCCGCGTCGTGTGAAACTCCAATTGTTAGCGCCATCGGTCACGAAAAAGATTCACCACTGTTAGATCTTGTGGCCGATGTTCGCGCATCAACTCCAACGGATGCGGCCAAACGAGTTGTCCCCGATATTGCTGAAGAAATTGAATTGATAAAAGCACTTCGCGATCGCGCAAAGAGATACATTCTCTCATCTCTTGATTTGGAAACATCAAAGATAGAAAACTTGATTAACCGCCCAGTCTTGCATGATCCCATGGTGCTAGTTACAAGCCGCGAGGAAATTATCACTGGATTGCGCGACAGGAGCGTTAGAAGTTTTTCATCTCGATTAACACTTGCGGCTGAAGACCTCACACAAATGCGCGCTCGAGTGAGAGCACTTTCCCCACAAGCAACTTTGGATCGTGGATATTCGCTCGTGCAATTAGAGGATGGCTCTATTGCTCGTGACGCCAAGAGTTTAAAAATTGGTCAAAAACTTCGCTTACGACTTGCTGCTGGCGAGACCAACGCCACAGTTACAGATAAATAAGCAAGGAGTACATTTATCTCATGGCATCGGAGAAAAAGCTTTCCTATGAAGCAGCGCGTGAAGAGTTAGCGCAAGTGGTGTCATCCCTTGAAGCCGGAAGTGCAACCCTCGAAGAATCACTGAAATTGTGGGAGCGCGGAGAAGAATTAGCAGCGATCTGCCAAGAATGGCTAGATGGTGCGCGTAAGAAGTTAAGCGCAGCGAAACCAAAAGCTGAATAAATATGGCACCAGAATTTTCATACAGTGATTTGTTGCCGATTGGCAAAGACACGACCGCGTATCGCAATCTTGGATCTGCTGGAATCTCTGTAGAAAAAGTTGGCAGTCGGGAAATTCTCACCGTTGCGCCAGAGGCAATTGAGATGCTCACATCGACTGCAATGCATGACATTTCGCATTATTTACGCACAGCGCATCTCGAACAATTAGCAGCCATTTTGAAAGATCCTGAGAGTTCTCCTAACGATCGCTTCGTGGCTTTAGATCTCTTAAAGAATGCCAACATCTCTGCTGGTGGAATCTTGCCAATGTGCCAAGACACAGGTACCGCTCTCGTCATGGCTAAAAAAGGTCAAAATGTTTTTACCCTAGGCAAAGATGAAGAAGTTATATCCAAAGGAATCTATAACGCATTCACAACTTTGAATCTGCGTTATTCCCAACTCGCACCTGTGACAACATGGGAAGAAAAAAATACAGGCAATAACCTGCCTGCTCAGATTGAAATTTTTGCAGACAGCGACCATCCAGATGAGTACAACTTTCTATTCATCGCTAAGGGTGGCGGAAGCGCAAATAAATCGTTCCTATATCAGGAGACAAAAGCTGTCCTTAACCCAACTAGCTTCATGGCGTGGTTGGATGAAAAATTGCGCTCCATCGGAACCGCTGCATGTCCGCCATATCACTTGGCAATTGTTATTGGTGGTACCAGTGCAGAGCACACAGTTAAAACTGCAAAGTTGGCGAGTACACACTATTTAGATTCACTTCCTACATCTGGTGATGCGAAAACTGGTCACGGCTTTAGAGATATCGAATTAGAAAAAGAAGTACTCGAGCTCACACGAACACTTGGTATCGGAGCGCAATTTGGTGGAAAGTATTTCTGTCACGACGTTCGTGTTGTTCGTCTGCCTAGACATGGCGCATCACTTCCAATTGCGATAGCTGTTTCGTGCTCTGCTGATCGACAAGCGAAAGCAAAGATCACTAAAGAAGGCATTTTTATTGAAGAAATGGAGCGAGATCCAGCCCGCTTCTTGCCAGAGACTCACGATGAACACTTAGCAGATGGCGTCGTCAACATCGATCTCAATCAACCTATGGAAAAGATTCGTGCTGAGTTATCCAAGCATCCGGTGAAAACTCGACTTTCCCTCTCTGGAACTCTTGTTGTAGCTCGCGATTTAGCGCATGCAAAAATTAAAGAGGCCATGGATGCTGGTGCACCAATGCCTTCATATCTAAAAGATTATGCGGTGTATTACGCAGGTCCTGCAAAAACTCCGGCCGGTTATGCCTCAGGTTCTTTTGGTCCAACAACTGCCGGGCGCATGGATTCATACGTTGAGTATTTCCAATCACGGGGTGGATCATTTGTGATGTTGGCGAAAGGCAACCGTTCCCTTGCTGTAACAAACGCGTGCAAAGCGCATGGTGGTTTTTATCTTGGGTCAATCGGCGGTCCTGCTGCTCGACTTGCTCAAGATTGCATTAAGAAAGTCGAAGTTTTAGATTTTGAAGAGTTAGGTATGGAAGCTGTATGGAAAATTGACGTTGTGGATTTCCCAGCATTTATTGTTGTTGACGATAAAGGAAATGATTTTTTTGCAGAAACTTCTAAGCCATTAACAATCGGAAAGAAGCCGGTTTAGTAATAACGACTCTTGCGCCACTTATTCCATGCTTCACATGGCGCGTCGTAACGCTCTGAAATATAAAGAAGTCCCCACTGAATTTGAGTGATTGGATTTGTGCGCCAATCTGTGCCGACTTTTTCCATCTTTGTAGCCGGTAGTGCCTGAGCAATTCCATGGGCACCTGATCGAGGATTACGTGCCTGGTAATTCCAGTGGCTCTCTTTTGTCCAGAGACGATTCAGACATGTGTACTGATCATCGCCCCAGCCGTACTCGTTAGCCATCATCTCTTTGGCAAAACGCTTGGCCCCCATAGGTTCGCGGGCGGCTTCGATAGCAAGACTCATTGCTGAAACCAGTGCGATCTCATTTGAAAAAACAGTTCGGCGGGAATCCAGAGCGCTCGTCAATGACGCCGAAACGGCGGTCGCAGTCGATGGGGCAACCACCAAGAGTGCTGTCCCAGCTGGTGCATCAGGCAAAACCAAGCGAGTGGTCATCGGAAATTCCAGACCATAGGCGGTTGGCTGAGCGCTTGTTACAAAAAGAAGGGTCGCGATAGTCGCCCAGATTGCGAGCAGTGTCTTTCTCATAACGCCCTCCTTTCCCTTTTTCAGCCGTGCAATAACTCTTTAGATGTCTTTAGAGTGTCTTGTAGGGGTGAGTCGGGCAACTCAATCGCAGCGTGAGTCGCAAATTCGTAGAAAAACCTAAATCTGTGGACAAGTAAAAGCGCAGGTCAGCATTGAGAAAGTCTGATATGTCCGATATGTGAGTGTGAGATTAAACTTTAGCCCGAAATCGGACCTTCGAGCATCTCAGTTACAAGAGCTGCAATCGCAGAGCGCTCTGAGCGGGTCAAGGTCACGTGGGCGAAGAGCGGATGCCCCTTAAGCGTCTCAACAACTGCGACAACTCCATCATGGCGACCGACTCGAAGATTATCTCGCTGACCAATGTCGTGAGTTAGGACAACCCGGGAACCCTGTCCGATTCTGGAGAGCACGGTGAGCAAGACTCCGCGCTCTAGGGATTGAGCTTCATCGACGATGACAAATGAATCGTGAAGCGAACGTCCACGGATATGGGTCAAAGGAAGTACTTCGATAAGTCCACGATCGATGATTTCATCAATGATTGGTTGGCTGACTAGCGCTCCGAGAGTGTCAAAGACTGCTTGCGCCCACGGCGACATTTTTTCGCCTTCGCTTCCAGGTAAGTACCCCAACTCTTGACCGCCAACTGGATAGAGAGGACGAAAAATTACAATCTTCTTGTGCGCCCGGCGCTCCATGACTGCTTCTAAACCGGCGCATAACGCGAGCGCTGATTTTCCGGTTCCCGCTCGACCGCCCATTGAAACAATTCCAATTTCTGGATCTAGTAATAGGTCTAAAGCGATTCTTTGTTCAGCGCTTCTGCCATGTAAACCAAATGCAGTTCTGTCCCCACGGACTAATTGCAATCTCTTATCAGCCGTCACTCGAGCAAGGGCGCTCGCTCGATCTGAATGCAGAACTACACCTGTATGAATTGGTAGTGAGTGCGCGGCCTCGTGATCTGCAAAATCAGATGCATAAAGGTCATCAATAACGTTGGAGCCAACTGTAAGTTCTTCAATGCCAGTCCATCCGCTACTTGAAACTAACTCGGCTAAATACTCTTCTGCTTCGACACCAACTGATGATGCCTTTACACGAAGTGGCAAATCTTTTGTCACAAGCACAACATCTTTACCATCTGTCATTAAGTTCTTTGCAATTGCCAGAATGCGCGAATCATTTGTGCCATCTCGTAAGAATCCATATGGCATTGAACTTAAATCCGTGTGGTTTAACTCAACAGAGAGTGTTCCGCCCTCAGGATTGATTTTTATTGGTTGATCAAGGCGGCCATATTTCAAGCGAATATCATCAAGGCTTCGAAGTGCTGCTCTAGCAAAGTAGCCAAGTTCGGGATGATCGCGTTTGGTTTCTAATTCACCAATAACTGCTATGGGAACTACTACTTCGTGTTCGGCAAAACGTCCGAGTGCTCCAGGATCTGCAAGTAACACGCTGGTGTCGAGAACATATGTCTTTCGCCCTTTATTACTAGCAGTCAATCCTTAGCCCCCGAATCTCCTATGGCGTAAAGAATAGGCTCTGAGGGCTCGAAAAAAATCGACACGACGAAAGTCCGGCCAATAAGCTTCACAAAAATAGTATTCAGAGAGTGCGCTCTGCCACAACAAAAAGCCGCCGAGACGTTGTTCACCAGATGTTCTTATTATCAATTCAGGATCTGGTTGGCCTGCGGTGTATAAGTATTTTGAAATTTCATCGGCATCCAGATCTGCGGCCGCATCATTTAAACTCTTTCCCTTATCGGCACTCGTGGTGAGATAACTCTTGACCGCATCAACAATCTCTCGGCGTCCGCCATAGCTAATGGCCACATTTACTTCTACGCCATCATCTCTAAAGGGTTTGAGATCGCTCAACTTCGTTGCAAGCCATTCTGGCAATAAATCCAGCGCACCCACGGCCTTAATATTCCAACGCCTTGTGGCAGCGAGTGCATCAACAGTTTCTCCAATAATGCGAAGTAGTGCGTCAAGTTCTTCCTGTGATCGTTTGAAATTATCTGTCGAGAGCAACCACAGCGTTACAACTCGAACATCGGCTTCCTCACACCAGCCAAGAAATTCGATAATTTTTTCAGCCCCTGCGCGATGACCGCGTGACGAGTTTGAAACACCAACATCGTGTTGATCTACTTGATTAGCTTTTGCCCAACGCCGATTGCCATCAAGAATTACACCGACGTGGTGAGGCGTTTGCGAAAAATCTAATGCCCGGACAAGTCTCCACTCATACAGTGGATACAGCGCAGATTTAATTAATTTACGAATACTGCTTAACAACACGGCGCTCCGCAATCAGTGAAGCAACTGGAAGTGTTCCTGCGAGAATGAAACCGATCATCCGTTTCAAGGGAAAACGTTGAACGGCTGCAAATTGAATTGCCGTCAGAATATAAATTGGATAGAGGTAACCGTGCACCAATGGGACCCAGCGGACCATGTCAAGCAATGAAGGATTGTCGATCAGGTATTTGGCGGGCATATATCCAAACCACAAAAGAAGGGACATCACTCCAGCGATAATCGCCATCACTCTGAATCTCATCAATACGCCGCTCATATTTTCCCCCTTAGGACTTAACTCTACGACGATAAATTGGAAGGTAAAGAACCACCGCCGCCATGAGCCACCAAACTACAACATATGAAATGTGTTGCCAATAAAAACCTGGAATTCGTGCAGTTCTTAACTCGGGCGTGACTCTGGTCCGAAGTATTTCCCCATCACGAATCTTTTCTTCTAAAGCAATTACATATCCGTCATACAAATCTAGATCTGTCAGTCCAACAATGACGCTGCTATCTAGACGCGAAATTACTCCTGGTGAATTGAGAGCTCGATCTTCATTTTGATGGGCGCGCAGCGTGCCAACAACTTCGACGCGATTAGACATTGCGAGTTGCGGTTCTTTCAAGCGCTCGGACCAGAGTCCACGAACAACAAGTATCCCGGCGTTGGTGTCTACTTGAAGAAGAGCAACTTCCCAATCTTTAACAATCCCGGCTCCATCTTTTTGATTTGGAGCCCTGAAGTTAGCAACATAAAAACCTGATGCGCTTACAGACTTGCTATCAACTTTTGTATCAAGTGGTGCTCTAGGAACTGCTAGTTCTTGAAGTGCCACAGGAGCAGAAATTGCCGGCGCTGGTGCATTGAGTATTTCCTTCAAACTTTTCGCTCTATCAAGTTGCCATAAACCAAGTCCAACAAAAATCGCGGCAATAAGAAGAAGTGAGGTGTACTCCAGAAACTTCTTAAACACAGGGCAAATTAGTTCTGTTGTTCGTCTTTGTTATTCTGCAACCGGTTAAAACGTTTGTAAAAACTCCGAAGCAGTAGCACAACAGCTACAGTTAAAAAAATCATTGTTAGCGAGCCAGCTAAGCCCATACTTACATCTTTTTGCATGTCTAAATCCTCTCACTTTTCGCGATAATCTGTGCACATGAATTCGAAGGGATCCTCAGAATTTTCATACGAGGATAGATACGGGATAAAGCCCGCTAAGGGATGGAAGTTGCCTGCAACTATTCTTGCCGTAATTGGAATTACGTGGGTTTTCTGGGCTGGCTTATTTCACGCTAAACCTGAGTTTCGAATCACTCTCATTTCATTCTCTGTACTTTCTGATGAACAAGTGTCAATTAGATATGCCATCCAACGAAATGATCCAACTATGCCGGCAACCTGCACGCTTCAAGCAAGAGATGTTGATAAAAACATCGTCGGAGAAATCGAGGATGAAATCACCCCCGGTCGAGCATCATTTGAACGCACCACATCTATTCCTACGCGTAGTGCTGCTGCCACAGCACTTGTTGCTCGCTGTCGCGTTAAATAATTCAATTCACATTTAGTCCACCTTTCGCTACCGTTACACCCCTTATGACTTCGCAAACGTGGCTCACACAAGAAGCAGCAGATCGTCTTGCTGCTGAATTGGCGCACCTCGAAGGTGAAGCTCGCACTGAAATTGTTAAGAAAATTGAAGCAGCACGTGCGGAAGGTGATCTAAAAGAAAATGGTGGCTACCACGCTGCACGCGATGAGCAAGGAAAAATCGAAGCTCGAATTCGTCAGTTAAAGCAGATGCTAGAAAATGCTCACATCGGAACTCCACCTGCGAGCGAAGATGGAGTTGTCGGTGCTGGAATGGTTATCACCGCAACGGTTGCTGGTGATGAAACAAAGTTTTTACTTGGTTCCAGAGAAATTGCTTCGGGCGATCTAGATGTCTACAGCGAAAAATCTCCGCTAGGTGCTGCAGTTATGGGAGCAAAGGTTGGCGACAGCGTGTCATACACCGCACCGAACGGAAAGAGGATTTCAGTACAAATTAAGCACGCTGAGTACTACTCGTAACAATTAGTTACTTGCGTTCTTATACTTCTTAACACTCATTGGAACGAAAATAATCATAATTATTGCCATGTAAATAAGTGACATCGTTAATGGATTTTCACTTGGAAACGAGCCGGCAGTAGCTCCAAATTGATTTTCGAGTCCAAATAGTTGACGACAAGCGGCAACCATTGTTGATACTGGATTCCACTCAGCAACATATTGCAGTGGTCTTGGCATTCCTGTTGTTGGCGCGAATGCATTTGATAAAAATGTAAGTGGGAATGTGACTAGGAAACTTACATTTTGAACTACTCGAGCATCACGCGCAGATAGACCAATATAAATACCTACCCACGAAAGCGCATAACCAAAGAATAATAAGAATAAGAATGCAAGGGCTACATTAAACAAGCCAGATGTTGGCCGCCACCCAACTAAATATCCTGTTAACCCCATAACGGCTAGAACAACGATATTAAGAAGTGAATCTCCGAGCGTTCTGCCAATGGTAAGTGCGGAGCGAGCAATAGGAAGAGATCTAAATCGATCAATTAATCCCTTTTTCATATCTTCTGCAAGTCCTGAAGCAGTTGCTGCCAAAGTAAAAGCAACGGTTTGTACGAAGATTCCTGGCATTAAAAGTTGTACGTATCCCCCAGGTTGACCAGTTTCGATTGACCCACCGAAAACAAATCTGAACAGAAGTACGAACATAACTGGTTGAATTGTTGAGAAAATAAGCACTTCTGGCACTCGAGATAATTGGAGTAATTGACGCTTTGTAATAACTATTGAATCACTTATTACGCTCATGATTTCACTTCCTCAACTTCAGCTGCGTGACCAGTTAGCGACATAAATACGTCATCAAGGGATGGACGTTTTAACCCAACATCTAATGGATGGATTCCGTCACTATCCATCGAACGTAAAACTTCCATTAACGCTAGCGAACCACTTGAAACTGGGGCAGAAATCTTTCGAAGCCCTTCATCAAGTGTTGGCTTATTTCCGCTAACACGAGCAACAATTTCTAATGTCTTAGCGATATTTGATTGTTCAACAACTACCTCAAGACGTTCGCCGCCAACTTCTTTTTTAAGAGAATCCGATGATCCGCGTGCAATAACTTTTCCATGATCGATGACCACAATGTCATCAGCTAATTGATCTGCTTCCTCTAAATACTGGGTGGTAAGAAGTAACGTCACGCCACCTTTAACGAGTTCTTCAATGACTCCCCACATCTCTTGTCGACCACGTGGATCGAGTCCGGTAGTTGGTTCGTCAAGAAAAAGTACCTTGGGCTGCACAATGAGTGATGCTGCTAAATCAAGACGGCGACGCATTCCACCCGAATAAGTTTTAATTGGTCTCTTAGCGCTATCAGTTAATGAGAATCGTTCTAGTAATTCATCCGCTCTCTTAATCGCAGCCTTTTTATTCAAGTGATACAAACGTCCAAACATGACCAAGTTATCCCAGCCGGTCAGAGTTTCATCAACTGCTGCGTATTGACCAGATAATCCAATTACTTCGCGAACTTTTTCAGGATGAGCGATTACGTCAATTCCACCGACACTTGCTCTACCTGAATCTGGTGCAAGCAATGTTGCGAGAATTCTCACAGTCGTTGTTTTTCCTGCGCCATTGGGACCAAGCACGCTTAAAACGGTGCCTTCTTCAACATCAAGGCTTAAACCATCAAGAGCTTTGACTTCACCTTTGTTGTAGGTCTTCACAAGATTTTCGGCGATTACTGATTTCACGGAGTAAACTTACCGCTATCGCATGCGGCTTTGCCACATCCTTATCACCATAAATAATTATTCGAGAGGCTGCCTTAAATGAGTACTGCACCCGTTAAAGAACACACACATCGTGAAATCATGGTCATCCTGGGTGGGCTCATGACGGGCCTTTTACTCGCAGCACTTGATCAAACAATTGTCTCTACGGCACTTAAAAGTATTGTCGAAGATTTTAATGGATTAAACCACTACACATGGGTTGTAACTGCTTACCTATTAACCTCAACCGCTTCGACTCCGTTGTACGGAAAAATCTCGGATATCTACGGTCGCCGAGTTGTTTTTCAATTCGCAATCGTGACCTTTCTTATTGGGTCTTTCTTAGCTGGCGCTTCACAAAATATGACAGAGTTAATTGCTACTCGCGCACTTCAAGGTTTAGGTGCGGGCGGACTTATGGCACTCACTTTCGTAATCATCGGAGACATTGTTCCTCCTCGTGAACGTGGGCGATATCAAGGATATTTCGGTGCTGTTTGGGGACTTTCATCAGTTGCAGGTCCGTTACTCGGTGGATTCTTTTCAGATCACGCAACAATCCTTGGAATTACCGGGTGGCGTTGGATTTTCTACATTAACTTGCCATTTGGAATTGCAGCATTGCTCATCACTTCCGCCGTTCTACATATTCCAAAAGTGAAACGTGAGCACTCAATTGATTATCTTGGTGCACTACTCATGGTTACTGCAACTGTTTCAATTCTGCTTACGGTTTCGATCTATGGGCCAGAGCATGGTTGGCTAGATGCGCGCACAATTGGTTATTTTATTGCTGGGCTTATTTTGGTCGCACTATTTATTTATTGGGAATCAAAAGCAAAAGAACCTATCTTGCCTTTAGAACTCTTCAAGAACCACACTTTTACGCTCACATCAATTCTTGGTGCTGTAATTGGTGCTGGGATGTTTGGTGCAATTGTTATGTTGCCTTTATATCTACAAGTTGTAAAAAGTGCCTCAGCAACTGAGGCTGGTTTGAAATTAATTCCACTCATGCTCGGAATTGTTTCCACTTCAATTTTCAGCGGGAAGGCAATTTCGAAAACTGGAAAGTACAAGAAGTTCCCAATCATGGGCACCACGTTAATGACGGTTGGAATCCTTTTGATGGTTACCTTGACTCGTGAAACACCATTCTGGCAGCTCTCAATTTTCTCAATTCTTGTTGGTGCTGGTCTTGGACTTTCAATGCAAACTATTGTTATTGCGCTTCAAAATTCTGTTGACTTTAAAGATATGGGCGTTGCAACAAGTTCTAATACATTCTTTAGATCACTTGGTAGCGTTTTTGGCACCGCCCTCTTTGGAAGTATTCTGACAAACCGTGTGGCACATTATTTGCAATCTGGATTTACAGAACTTGCAGCAACTAATCCTGGTGCTGTCTCTGGCTTTGATCCAGAAAAACTTCAACAACTATCTTCGAACACATCTGTATTAAAGGAACTTCCAGTGGTTGTTCAAAATACCGCTCTCGATGCCTTCGTGAATTCATTTCATGTTGTATTCCTGGCTGCCGCACCCGTAACCGCACTGGGAATCATTTTGGCATTGATGTTGCGCGAAGCTCCCCTGCGTACAAATAAAGATTATGCAGCGGCTCGTGAAGAGGCTGCTGGCGAAGCACTTGGATAAAGCTTGATCAGTAGATCCAAAGATAAGTTCACTAATCCTTTCGCGGAGTTTCCCCGCGAGGTTGGTGTACTTGTTTTTGCATCTTTCTTCGTTGCAGTTGGTTTTGGAATTATTGCTCCTACCATTCCGCTCTTTGCAAAATCCTTTGGTGTTAATAATGCCCAAGTTGGATCAATCATTTCGGCATTTGCTTTTGCTAGATTCGCTTCAGGATTAATTGCAGGAAAACTCGTTGACAAATTTGGTGAACGTTTAGTTTATACAGTTGGAATTGCATTCGTTGCACTTTCATCGTTTGCAGCAGCCCTTGCTCAATCATATGAACAGCTATTAATTTTTAGATCTGCTGGTGGACTTGGGTCATCGATGTTTTCTGTGGCAGCGGGATCGATAATTTTGCGAGCGGTAAAGGATGATCAAAGAGCACGTGCGCAATCTCTGTACAACAGTAGTTTTCTAGTGGGAATGATGGCAGGGCCCGTAATTGGTGGATTCTTAACCGCAATTTCATTGCGTGCTCCGCTGCTTGTTTATGCAGCATTACTCGTAGTTGCAAGTGCAGCTGGTGGATTCTTACTGCGCAACTCTGTACTTGCAGCACGTCCAACCGAGAAATCTTCTGCTGTTAAAACCTCAATGCGAGATGCTCTTGCAATGAAACCTTACGTAATCGCATTAATTATTTCATTTACGACTGCCTGGATTATTTTTGGAATGAGTAGATCTGTACTGCCTTTGTTTATGGTTGAAGATATGAAATCTTCTGCTGGCTTTATTGGTGTTGGATTCACAATCTCGGCAGTAGTTCAAGGAATATTTCTATTAAGAGCTGGGCGCGTGTCCGATGAGCGTGGTCGTAAGTTTTCCGCAATTTCTGGCTTAACGCTTCTAGGTATCTCTGTAGTTTTACTTGTTCTCACTTTTCATCCGTGGATATTCCTGTTGTCAATGTTTATTGGAGCCTTTGGTTCTGCTTTTCTTTCAACAACTCCTTCGGCGATTGTTGGAGATGTTCTTAAAGGCAAAGGTGGTCAGGTAATTGCCCTCTACCAAATGTCAGGTGATGCGGGCGCCATGGTTGCTCCAGTTGTTCTTGGCTTTATTGCTGATCACTACGGCTTTAGAGCGACATTTGCAGTGAGCGCTCTACTTGTTGGCTTTGTAATTGTTGTTGCAACAAAATTGCCCGAGACGCGCTCTTCGCATCTCGGGCAATCTAGTAAGTAATTTATTTTTAGTCGCGACCGCGCAAAATCGATAGCAGTCTCAAAATCTCCATATACAACCAGACGATTGTGACCATAAGTCCAAACGCTGCTCGCCAAGATTCTTGTTCTGGTGCAGATGCTGCAATTCCTTTTTCGATTGCGTCAAAATCAAGAATCAAAAAGAAGCTAGCTAGTGCGACACCAGCGATTGCGATCATTGGTCCGAAGCCAGAAATTCCAAAGAGTCCCAGTCCGCCACCGAGTCCGGCGAATGAACCAATAATGCTGACAAGACCAAGCAATAAGTAACCCATTGCTGCGCCAATGAGCATCTTTGTGAACTTAGGTGTAACACGAATTCTTCCGCTGCGATAAGCAACGAGCATGCCTACGAATGCGCAAATTGTGCCCATTACTGCTTGACCAGCGATTCCTGGGTAAGCGCTATTTAGGACATGGCTAATTGCACCGAGTGCGATTCCCTGAACTGCGGCGTAAGCAACAATTAATGCAGGACGAATTGTTTTGCTAAATGTATTGACCATTGCAAGTCCGAAACCTGCAAGCAGTGAAATCAAAACGATTCCGCCGCCAAAGTTAAGTGTCCATGAAATTCCGCCTGCGACAACTAGTACTGCAAGCAACATTCCTGTACGAGTGATGACGTCATCCATTGTCATGCGACCAGTACGCGCTGATGATGCTGCTGGTGCGTTGTACAAATCTTCTAATTTGTTTGGATCAACTGCTGCATAACCAGGATTCTTAAAAGAACGATTGAGTACTGGGTTTGAACTTTGCATTGCGTTCATTTCTCCTTTTGGTCTAAATAAGCGTGCCCCCGGTGGGGGTCGAACCCACACTGGAAGGATTTTAAGTCCTCTGCCTCTGCCATTGGGCTACAGGGGCCACGTTTTACAACGTGGGCAAATCTACCCGTTTTCCCAAGTGCAGAAACCACTTATAAAACAGGGAGCACCATGGGTTTATTCCCATTAACTTCTCGCAAGCGACCAGGCAATTCCGTCCAAAATATCAGCCTCGGATGCAACGAATTCCTTAGCTCCCGTGGCCTTCATAATTTCTGAGAGCACGAGAGAACCTGCTGCAAATACATCGGCGCGACC